>ENA-OSET01001019-OSET01001019.1-sediment-metagenome-genome-assembly--contig:-NODE-1019-length-30117-cov-7.403096_pt1 | contig 30117 bp, 26 predicted proteins | sample MGYA00237882_ERZ534229 | MGnify/ENA primary metagenome ERZ534229 (study PRJEB26408, sample SAMN06266212) | sediment metagenome | isolation source: Hudson Canyon methane seep mesocosm | place... | reverse complement strand
GTTTAATTATGGAGGAGTAGGTTATAAAGTAGTTTCAAAATCTTAATATTTTATAGTTACTAGATATAAACGAATAACTCCTTTTGTCCTATAATTAATATTATGTTAAATTGTTATATCTAAATAAATGGGAGTATTACCTCCCACTTATTGGTTATATTATTTTAAAGCAGCTAATTTAGCTTTAGTTTCTTTTGATTCTTTATACATTTCAAGTTTGTAATAAATCTCAGCCAATACATTTAATAATGGTTTATCAGTAGGCTCTAATTGAATATAATGCTCTAAGTTTGGTAGGGCTGCTAAGTATATCTCCTTAAGTTGTCCTTTGTACATATTATACTTTGAAGTTTGGTTGTAGGATAAAGCATTTAACTTTTTTACAATTGGTTCTGTTTGCTTTAAATAACAACTTGAAATATTGTTTAAAGCAGTTAAATGATCAGGGTTAATAGTTAATGCCTCTTTATAGTCCTGAATTGCCTTATCTAAATCATCAGAATTTTGATAGCAAGTCCCTCTAATTACATAATAAGAGAAAGTTTGAGGATAATCTGCAATATTCTCAGTTAGTTTAGTTATTAATTCCTCTGTTCTTCCTAGTTGGATGTATAAATTTATCTCCTCATTAACTAATCCTTGATCTGAACTAAATAACTTTCTTCCTCTAGCAAGAACTTCTAAAGCCTTCTCATTATTTCCTTCTTCTAAATAAATAGCACTCATTGAAGAATAGATACTTGGGTTATTTTGTAATTTCTTATCCATTAATTCCTGTAAATATTCCTTTGATAAGTCATTGTTTTTCATTGCTTTAGAGCATAGATATGAATTATGAATTAATGATTCGGTAGTTATATGAATGCTTTTTAACTGCCCCTCTTTATCTAAATCAATCACACCATGAATTGGCTTGTAATAATCAAGAGATTCTTGATATTTTCCTTCTTCATAAGATTCAACCGCTAAGTTAAATAATTTATTAGCACACTGCATTAATCCATTAAACACCTCCTGCTCTGGCCACTTCTTGTAAATAACAATCTTATTTTTTTTCTTTGGATGTGGTTGCATGCATTGAACATGAGATTCTGTTGCCTTAAAAATTGCTTTAGAATCTAAATTAGAGTAGTTAAAAGCAATTATTTTATAAATCTGAGCTCTGTACATCCACATCTTAGGGTCGTTTGATGTAGAAGCATTTTCATATGCTAAATCAATATAATCTTTAGCCTCAATTATTTTAGCTTCTTTTTTTACTTTATCCTTTTCTGAGTTGTATTGCTTGAAAATGATTGCAGATGATGTAATATTCTGTGATTGAGCAAATGTTACAATTGTCAAAGCAGATATTATAATAGTTAAAAATATTCTTTTCATGTTATTAGCTTTCTTTATTATTATCTTCAGTATTAGTATCATTATTCTCAGTATTTTCATCTGACGCATCAGTTGTAGGTACTTCTCCTTCAGCAGTTGGTGTTTCAATTACATTTCCATCTTCATCAAGTAAAACCGCCTCCTCTTCTTCAAATTTTGAAACTTTAGCTACAGATGCAATTTTATCTTCATCTCTAAGTCTGATAATCTTAACACCTTGAGTTGCTCTACCCATTACTCTTAAAGTATCAACACCTATTCTAATTGTAATTCCTGATTTATTGATTACCATTAAATCATCAGCATCAGTCACATTTTTAAGAGCAATTAAGTTACCAGTTTTCTCAGTAATATTAATTGTTTTCACTCCTTTACCTCCTCTATTTGTAATCCTATAATCCTCAACTGCAGAGCGTTTTCCGTATCCATTATCAGATACAACTAATACTGATGATTCTAAATCATCAAGACAAATCATACCAATAACTTCATCATTATCATCCGCAAGTCTTATTCCCCTTACCCCTGCTGCAGTTCTACCCATTGATCTTACTTTTTCCTCTTCAAATCGGATAGATTTACCAGATTTAACTGCCATCATAATTTGAGAAGAACCTGTAGTCATTTTAGCTTCTAATAATTGATCACCTTCACGGATAGTAATTGCATTAATTCCATTTGTTCTAGGGCGAGAATACTGCTCTAAAGATGTCTTTTTAACCACACCTTTCTTAGTACACATTACTATATAGTGTGAGTTAATATACTCTTCATCCTTCAAGTCTTTAGTATTTACATAAGCCATAACTTTGTCATCCTTTGGTAAGTTAATCATATTTTGAATAGCTCTACCTTTAGCCGTCTTACCTCCCTCAGGAATTTCATAAACTTTTAACCAGAAACATCTACCCTGTTCAGTAAAGAATAACATGTAATCATGATTATTTGCCATAATCATTTCTTCAACAAAATCTTCATCTCTAGTGGTAGCACCTCTACTTCCAACTCCTCCTCTATTTTGAGATCTAAACTCACTTAAAGATGTTCTTTTAATATATCCTAAATGAGAAATTGTAATTAACACCTCCTCATTTGGTATCATATCTTCAATACTTACTTCTGATGCAGAATATTCAATATTTGATCTTCTTGCATCACCATACTTCTCTTTTACTTCTTTCAAATCATCTGAAAGCATAGTATACCTTAAATCTTCATCAGATAAAATTAAGTTTAAACCCTTAATTTTTTCCATGATTTCAGCATGTTCTGCTTTAATCTTATCCATTTCAAGACCAGTTAATTTCTGTAATCTTAAATCAAGAATTGCTCTTGCTTGTACTTCTGATAATTTAAAGTTTGAAATCAAACCATTTCTTGCATCTTCAGGAGTTCTTGAAGAACGGATTAATTTAATTACTGCATCCAAATTATCCAAAGCAATAAGTAAACCTTCTAAAATATGAGCTCTTTTCTCAGCAGCAGCTAATTCATATTTTGTTTTTCTAATTAATACTTCATGTCTGTGATCAACAAAATGCCCAATTAATTGTTTTAAGTTTAAAAGCTCAGGCCTACCCTTTACCAATGCAATGTTATTAACTGAAAATGAAGACTGTAAAGCAGTGTACTTGTACAATTTGTTTAGCACAATATTTGGAATTGCATCACGCTTTAAATCATAAACAATACGCATTCCATTTCTATCAGACTCATCTCTAATATCAGCAATACCATCTAATTTCTTAGAATTAACCAAATCAGCAGTTTGCTTAATCATATTAGCTTTATTCACCATATAAGGAATCTCATCTACTATGATTTGCTCTCTAGTTCCCGATTCATCAAATCTAACTTTTCCTCTCATTACAATACGACCCCTACCCGTTTCAAAAGCAGCACGCACACCATCATAACCATAAATTGTACCTCCAGTTGGGAAATCAGGTGCCTTTACATATTCCATTAAATCAGAAATCTCTAAATCACCTCTTCTCTCAATGTATGCCAATGTACCATTTACAACCTCTGTAAGATTATGTGGTGGCATATTTGTAGCCATACCAACTGCAATACCAGTTGTTCCGTTTAAAAGCAAGTTAGGCAATCTTGAAGGCAAAACAGATGGCTCTTTTAAAGTATCATCAAAGTTTAAGTTCCAATCAATTGTTTCTTTATCAATATCTAACAGCATATCTTCTGCTGTTTTACGCATTCTAGCCTCAGTATAACGCATTGCAGCAGGATTATCTCCATCAATAGACCCAAAATTCCCTTGACCGTCAACTAACATATAACGTAAACTCCAGGGCTGAGCCATACGAACCATTGCATCATACACTGAAGTATCACCATGTGGATGAAACTTACCAAGCACCTCACCAACGATTCTTGCTGATTTTTTATAAGCTGTATTAGATTTAATACCTAGCTCATGCATCCCAAACAAAACCCTTCTGTGTACAGGCTTTAACCCATCTCTAACATCTGGTAAGGCTCTAGAAACAATTACTGACATTGAATAATCAATGTACTTTGATTTCATTTCCTCCTCAATATTGATAGGTATTATTCTTTCTCCTAATGACATATATTTATTTATTTTCGTTAAGGTAACAAATAAAAGAAATTTACGTATTTTATAGAAGTAAATTGCATGAAAAATAGCACGTGAGTTATGAACAATTTTTGTTAAAAAAAATGAACTCTATCACTTGTTGTAAGAGCAATTTTAGTAGGTATCTTGCAAAAGATTTTTAATGACTAAAAAACAGTAAAATTATGAAGACAGGATTTTCAAACAGAATGAAAGATGTTTTTACTTATGTAAGAGAGGAGGTTCTTAGATTGGGAGATGAAAGCATTGGGATTGAACACCTTTTTTTGGGTATACTCAGAGAAGGTGAGGGTACGGCAATTAGAGTGCTAGAAGGACTTGGAATTGACCCAAAAGACTTGCGTGTAATTATCGAAAGTAATATCACAAAAAGAGATAGCAGAACAAATGTTGATAAAGATAGTATTGAATTCAAAAAACAAACTGAAAGAATACTCAAAAAATCAATAATGGAACAGAAGAATTTAGGTGATAATGAAATCAAAACAATTCATGTTTTACTTGCAATCTTACTTGACGCTAATAATATTGTAACTATTTCCTTTAAGCATCTTCATATTAACTATGAAATAATCCTTGATGAATACGAAAAACAAACTGACAACAACATTACTCTTAGTTTAGATGATGATATGGATGATGGAGAAAATGATGATGATATTTTTGGACCTTCTAAATCAGAGAAATCAAAACCAACATCAAAAAGTAATACACCCGTTTTAGATGATTTTGGTAGAGACTTATCTCAATATGCTAAGGACGGAAAATTAGATCCTATTGTTGGAAGGCATAAAGAAATTGAGAGAGTTTCTCAAATACTTAGTAGAAGAAAAAAGAACAACCCTATTTTAGTTGGGGAACCTGGAGTTGGAAAATCAGCAATTGCAGAAGGATTAGCTTTAAGAATTGTTCAGAAGAAAGTTTCTAGAGTATTATTCGGAAAAAGAATAGTAATGCTAGATTTAGCAGCATTAGTTGCAGGAACAAAATACAGAGGACAATTTGAAGAAAGAATGAAAGGAATTATTTCTGAATTAGAAAAAAACCCTGACATCATTCTGTTTATTGATGAGATTCATACATTAGTTGGAGCTGGAGGAGCTTCTGGATCATTAGATGCCTCTAATATGTTTAAGCCTGCATTAGCTAGAGGAGAACTGCAATGCATTGGCGCAACAACATTAGATGAATTCAGACAACATATTGAGAAAGATGGTGCTTTAGAAAGAAGGTTTCAAAAGGTAATTGTAAACCCCACTACAATTGATGAAACGATTGAGATACTTACAAATATAAAGATAAAATATGAAGAACATCATAATGTAGAATATACTGAGGATGCGATAAAAGCATGTGTTATTCTAACTGACAGGTACATGAATGACAGATTTTTACCGGACAAAGCGATTGATGCTTTAGATGAAGCTGGATCAAGAGTTCATATCACTAATATTGAGGTTCCTCAAAACATAACTAATATTGAAAAACAACTTTCTGACATTACAACTAAGAAAAAAGTCGCAATTAAAAAACAAAAATTTGAAATTGCAGCCGAGCTTAGAGATAGTGAGAAGAAAATACAATCTCAATTAGAACACGCACAAGATATCTGGGAAAAGGAATTAAAAGCTAACAAGGAAACTGTATCAGAAGAAAATGTAGCTGATGTAGTTTCAATTATGACTGGAATACCTGTAAACAGAGTTGCATCTCAAGAAAGAAAAAAGCTTTCATCAATGACTGATAATATCAAAAAGAAAATTATCGGGCAAAATGAAGCTGTTGAAAAGGTTGTAAAAGCTATCAGAAGAAATAGAGTTGGATTAAAAGACCCAAGCAAGCCTATTGGTTCGTTTATCTTTTTAGGCCCAACTGGTGTTGGAAAAACACAACTTACAAAAGCACTTTCTGAAGAAATGTTTGATTCTCAAGATGCACTTATCAGATTAGATATGAGCGAGTACATGGAAAAATTTGCAGTAAGTAGATTAATTGGTGCACCTCCTGGATATGTAGGGTATGAAGAAGGAGGCCAGCTAACAGAACAAGTTAGAAGAAAACCATATTCAGTTATTCTTTTAGATGAAATTGAAAAAGCTCATCCTGATGTATTTAACATGCTTCTTCAAGCCTTAGATGATGGACAAATGACAGATAGTTTGGGAAGAAAAATTAGTTTCAAGAACACTATTATCATTATGACATCTAATATAGGTGCAAGACAGTTAAAAGATTTTGGACAAGGAATTGGGTTCAATACATCTGCTAAAAAGGATAATATGGCTTCTCACTCTAAAGGTGTAATTGAAAAAGCCTTAAAAAGAGCTTTTTCTCCTGAGTTCTTAAATAGAATTGATGATGTGATTGTGTTTAATAGTTTAGATAAAGAGGATATCAATAAAATTATTGATATTGAAATGGACAGTCTCCTTAAGCGTATTTCTACCCTAGGTTATAGCGTTAAAATATCAAAAGAAGCTAAAGACTTTATTGCTGATAAAGGCTTTGATGCTAAATTTGGTGCTAGACCTTTAAAGCGTGCTATTCAGAAATATTTTGAAGATCCATTATCAGAAGAAATAATTAGTGCCCAGATAAAAGAAGGAGATGCTATTAAAGTAAGTCTGAATAAAGATAAGTCAGCTTTAGAAATGAAAATAACGAAACCTAAAGGAAAACAAAAAAAGATAAATTAAAAGGGTAATTTCTCCCCTTCTACTTCTGTCAATTTTCTAAATAAGGATTGGAGTTGCATTAGCACTCCTCCCTTATTTTCTATCTTTCTATTATCTATTTCATTTACTCTAGCTAATTCACCCATAGTTCCAGTTGTAAATACTTCATCAGCATTATACAGTTCAGTTACCGAAATATCTTGCTCTACAATAGGAATATTATTGTTTTTACAAATCTCCATAATCAAGCTTCTAGTAATTCCTGGTAAACATGCCTTTGGGAAAGGAGTAATTACAAGTCCATTTTTAATCATGAATATATTAGTAGCATTAGTTTCAGCAACAAAACCATCTAAATCCAACATTAGTGCATCATCAACTCCTGCATAATTGGCTTCTATTTTAGCAAGTATATTATTTATTAGGTTAGCATGATGGATTTTTGAATCCAAACAAAGTGGTGAGTTTCTTCTGATATTAGAAGTGACTAAGCGTAATTCCTTGCCATAAAATATAGATGATTTCCACTCAGCTAAAACAATTAAAGTGCAACCAAACTGATTCAATTTAGGATTCATTCCCGAAGTTATCTTCTCCCCTCTTGTTAATGTTAATCGGATATGTGTATCGTCCTTCATGTCATTGGCTTTTAGAGTAGTAAAAACTGCATTTTTTACATCATCCACAGAAGGGATATTTTCAAAATCCATACTTTTTGCCGATTCCATTAATCTGTTTAAATGCTTTTCAAAACAAAAGATTCTTCCATCATATACTCTCACTCCTTCCCAAACAGCATCACCACCTTGTACTGCACTGTCAAATACAGAAATTTTTGCTTGATCTCTATGGAGTAACTCTCCGTTAATCCATACTTTAATATCTTTGTTTCTAGTGTCAAATTGTTGTATCATAATTGTATTGATTTAGTAGTTAAAAATTTATAATAAGGTAAACACTCTTCAGCCAGTTCTGCATTACTACCTGTTAGTGTGATTTCTTTTTTAGCATAAGGTAAAAACCCAGTAGAATTATGGATGTTTTTATACCAATATTTAGCCCAAACACCATCTTCTTTTCTTGCCCCCTTTTTCCATTCCAACATTTTTTCATCAAATGAAACATCTAAAATCTTACATAATTTACTCAACATCAATTCAGGATTTTTAAGTAAATATTTTGAGTCTAAAACTATAGGCTCTATCCCTCTTCTTTCTAAATCTAAAAACAACTCATATTGTTGTTTTACACCAATATCATTCATACTAGGGTTTGGGATTACTTTAGAGTAAGAGGTAATAATTTCCTCAGGATTCCTAATGAAAATAATATTAACAACTTCTGATAAGAATTCAGTATCAATTCCTAATAAAAAGTGAGTCATTAGTTTATGAAATATTAGTTTTTCACTTTTTTGAAGAATCACCTCATAAACCACCTTGTCTCCATCATTTTCTAAAGCTTGCAGTACTTTCTCTCTTCCAGGGTGTATTGCACCACTTACTTTGAGATAATGAGCATACAAAGGTTCATCAAAAACTTGAGTATCCTCTCTTTGTGCAAAAGCATACATAAGTGCTGTTGAAACATTTCTTGGGCAGGACCATAAACAAATTGGCTTATTCATGAAGCCAAAAATAAAAAAAAGGAAGACTTAAGCTTCCTTTTATTATTTATTTATCTACTTGACAATAAATACTATAATATTTCATGTAACCATCCTTGAAAGATTGATGCACCTTACTTCCATCAGTAGCTGCAAAAGATTCTAATATTTTTTTGAACCAACCTTCAACTTGTAAATTTTTGATAGCCTTTTTACGATCATCTGTCATTTTTATTGAAGCTTCAATAATATTAGGGGTTATATCCTGTTTTTCAATAATATTAAACCCGTTTGAATTGATAGATTCTAACATTTCATCTAAATATTCCTTTCTTCTTAAATCACAAAAAAGAAAAGAGCCTCCAGGTTTTAATACTCGCTTTACTTCCATTAAAAAATTATCCATTGAAGCATAGCAATGTGAAGATTCAATATTAATAACAGCATCAAAAGTATTACTATCAAAAGGTAGCTTTTCAGAATCACCAACTTTAAAAGTTAGATTATTAATGTTGTAAATTTTATTGCACAAATCCACAGCTGTAGGTGAAATATCAACCCCTATCATTTCCTTCACATTAAGATACCTAGAAATATATGATGATCCACCTCCTCTACCAGAACCCACTTCTAAAACCTGTAGTCCTGTCAAATCAATTTGAGAAGCCACATGATGATACAATTGAATAGAATATCTATCCTTCTCATCTTCATAATTTAAAGTTAAAGCTAGTTTTTCACTAAAGTAGCCATAATTCATGAACCTTAAATCAGGATCATCAGCTTTATTTGCCAAAACAGTGTACCACTTTTTCCAAAACCACTTTTTCAAACTAGGAAAAAGCTGGAAAATAAAATAAACTATTTTATAAAGCATATTACTTTGCTTTCTTCTCGTCTTCCATTACTTTCATGTAAGTGTCCATTGCTGTTTCACTCATTCCTGTAAATGAAAATCCTCCATCATGAAAAAGGTTTTGCATAGTTACCTTCCTGGTATAATCAGAGAACATTGAAATACAGTAATCCGCACATTCATCAGCTGAGGCATTTCCTAATGGAGATAAATCATTTGCAAACCTATAAAAACCATCAAAACCAGCTACACCACTTCCTGCTGTAGTATCAGTTGGCGACTGAGAAATAGTATTCACTCTTACATTTCTTCTTAATCCATAGTGATATCCAAAACTTCTTGCAATAGATTCTAATACAGCTTTATTATCTGCCATGTCATTGTAAGTATGGAAAACTCTTTGAGCAGCAATATAAGAAAGCCCAACAACTGAACCCCACTCACTAAGTGCATCTAACTCCCAAGCAGCTTGCATAGTTTTATGAAATGACAAAGCAGAAACATCATAACCCTTCATTGTCCAATCATGATTTTGTTCGTAATAAGCCTTTCCTTTTCGTACATTTACCGACATTCCAATAGAATGCAATACAAAGTCAATCTTTCCTCCTAACTCTTCCATAGCACCTTCATACAATGCTATTAAATCCTCCATTGAAGTTGCGTCAGCTGGAATAACTTTAGCTCCAATCTGCTCAGCTAACTTGTCAATTGTACCCATTCTTAATGCAATAGGTGCATTTGTTAAAACTATCTCAGCCCCTTCAGCATGAGCATGTTCTGCAACTTTCCATGCAATTGATTTTTCATCAAGTGCACCAAAAATAATCCCTCTCTTTCCTTTTAGTATATTGTTTGGCATTTCTTAAATTTATTCTGCAAATATAATATTATTGATTTAATAATACCTTAGCATTTTCAAATGCTGCATTAGTTATTTCTTTTCCGCTCAATAGTTTTGCAATCTCTTCTACCCTTTGCTCATTATTTAGCACTTTAACATCTGAAATAGTTGTTCCGGACTTTACCTTTTTCACTACTTTAAGATGAACCTTTGCCTTTGAAGCAATCTGTGGTAAATGAGAAATTGCTATCAATTGATTTTTGCTACTAATCTCTCGCATCATATCTCCCATTAAGGAGGCAATTTCGCCACTTACACCCGTATCAATTTCATCAAAAACCAAGGCATTAACTTTAGATGATTGAGCTGTAAGGTATTTAATTGCGAGCATTAATCTCGATAACTCCCCACCTGAAGCGACTTTAGAAACCGCCTGCATTACACTCCCTTTATTAGCAGAAAACAAGAATGTAATTGTTGTATTTCCAAATTGATGAAAGCTGTCTGTTTTATTTAAACTTACCTCAAATTGAGCATAGGGCATTCCCAAATTCTTTAAATGCTTTTCAATTTTAGATTTTAATTTAGGAAGAACTTTCCTTCTGCTCACGTCAAGTATGTCAGCAGAATCTTTAAGTACTTTATATTGCTTTTCAATTGCTTCTTTCTTAACTAAAATTTGCTCATCAAATGATGATGAGATTTGAATTTTCTGCTCAATCTCATCTTTTAAATCAATTAACTCTACAATAAATTGTTTCCTGTGTTTTTGCAATAAATTATTAATAGTATCCAAACGATTATTGCAAACTTGCAATTGTTGAGGATCAGATTCTAACTTACTATTAATGTCTAACAACTCAGCATTTATATCATTTAACTCAATTAAAATACTCTCAATTCTTTCTGACAAATCATCAAAAGAATCAAATTCTTGTAAAGACTTTTTTATTGCTACTAACTCAGAAAAAACTCCTTGCTCAGAACCTAACAACTGTTCACTTTCTGAAATTACATTTGCAATACCATCAACATTTTCCAAAAGTGAAATCTGCTTTTCAAGCTCCTCTTTTTCATCAGCTACTAAGTTTGTAGCAGTCAATTCATCTAATTGAAAATTTAAAAACTCTAATTCTGACTCTGATAAACTTCCAGATTTTTTAATCAGATTTAACTCTGATTTTAGTTCACTATACTTTTGTAATTCATAACGGTATTTTTCTAGTTCTTTTTCTGATTTAGCAAGTTCATCAAGCAAAATAAATTGAGCTGATTCCTCTTTTAGTAGAACGGATTGGTGCTGAGCATGGATTTCAATAATTTGCTTACCAAAAGCAGTTAAAACATTTAACAAAACTGGGGTATCATTTATAAAAGCTCTGCTTTTTCCATTTGAATTTATTTCTCTCCTGACAAGAGTTTCTTCTTCAAAATCTAAATCATTTTCAATAAAAAAACTTTGCTTTGATTTATCAACTTTAAATATCCCTTCAATAATACTTTTAGGAGTACTTTCTTCAGTAGAAAAACGCTCAACTCTTTTCCCTAAAAGTAAGGTTAAAGCATCAAGCATAATAGATTTTCCAGCACCTGTTTCTCCTGAAACCACTGTAAACCCATCAGTAAAATCTATACTTACATTTTTTAATAAAGCATAATCACTAATGTGTAGACTTTTTATCATCTTCCTCCTTCTGAAGATTGAGTAATAGCTTGATAGTCTGAAGAATTTGCTGGATCTATCTCAGCAAGAGTTTTAACAATTCTTGCTTTTTCATTAGGAAAAGCCTCAGAATAAATATTTATTATCTCATCTGATTTTGCATCAAAGAAAACCTTTAAGATAAATGCAGAGGGATTATTTCTATAAATACTTTTTAAGCTTTCAATTGACTCAGTAATTTCATATCGAGCATCATCTGGTTCTTCAGCTAATTTATCCAAGCCAGATCTATGGTATCGGTACATACACATATGAAAGTCACTATACCTTGAATCCATTAAATCCTCTGCTAACCAATATCTATTTTTATCACTCTCAAATGCCTTCCACCCTGGTTCTGGAGTGTTTTGAGCATTACTTACAATTCTTTGAGCGATATTAAAATATTCATTCCCTCCTTCTTCAGAAAAAGTTGCATAATCTAAACCTAAAATAATGTTTACATAGAAAGCCAAGACTGAGGTTAAATTTGACATATGAGTAACGTCAGAAAACTCTAAAGATTGATATTCAACATATTTAAACCTGAAGTTATTGTCTAAATAATTGAATAAAGTTGATTTGTATGAAGTACCAAAAATTGGTCTAGTACTTTGTATTTGAATTGATCCTTCAAACTCATCATTAGAAATTTGTTTACTAATGTTGATCATTATTGTGCATTCAATTCGCTCTTCATTCTGCACATTTGTAGATGTCCATTTCTTATTATTAACAAACTCATAAATAGCTGTTTGCATGGTCTGAAACACCTTTCTATCACTAGTTTGAACTTGAGATGAGTTTACTCTAATAGTACAAAGTAATTCTTGTGCATTTACATTTATAGCAAACCCAATAACAAGAAAATATAAGATGATTTTTTTCATTAACTCAATTCAATAATTTGTTGTACAATATCTTTCGCCACTTCTATCTTATCTTTCAACTCAAAATTCTTGATATTATTTTGCTTATCAATTATTGTAACCTGATTAGTATTATGTTCAAATCCAGCACCCTTATTATTTAATGAGTTTAAAACAATCATATCAAGATTTTTTCTTTCCAACTTTAATTTAGCATTCTCAAATTCATTTTCTGTTTCTAAAGCAAAACCAACAACAAACTGATTGTCTTTCTTGCTATTTCCCATTTCAGATAAAATATCAGTTGTTTTTGATAAGTCAATTGTTAATCTATCTCCTATTTTCTTTATTTTATTCTTAGCCACCTCATTTGAAGTATAATCAGAAACAGCTGCTGCAAAAATTGATATATCAGAATTTTTAAACTTAGATGAAACTACTTTATACATTTCATTTGCAGATTCTACTCTTGAAATGTTAATATTTGAATGCTTACACTCTAAATGAGTAGGACCTAAAACAAGTTCAATATTTGCACCTTTATCAGCACATTCTAAAGCAAGTGCTATTCCCATTTTTCCTGAAGAACGATTCCCTATAAAACGAACAGGATCAATAGCTTCATAAGTAGGACCTGCTGTAATTAAAATTTTCTTATCTGTAAAAGGTAAATCTGAAGATAAATCAGAAATAATATGTTCGATAATTTCTGAAGGCTCAGCCATTCTACCTTCACCTACTAAGCCACTTGCTAATTCCCCAAATCCAGATGGAATCAACTTATTACCAAATGACTGTAATTTTTCAATATTTTCTGAAGTTGAAGGGTGTTTATACATATCTAAATCCATTGCCGGAGCAAAATAAACTTGACACTTTGCCGATAGATATGTTGTTAAAAGTAAATTATCCGCCTCCCCTGTAGCTATTTTAGCCATAGTATTTGCCGTTAAAGGAGCAATCACCATAAAATCTGCCCATAAACCAATTTCTACATGGCTATTCCACATCTCAGTATCCTTATTCACCATTCTTGATAATACAGGATTATCTGACAAAGTAGAAAGCGTTAATGGAGCAACAAAATGCAAAGAAGCCTCAGTTTGAATAACTCGAACTGAAGCTCCTGCTTTTTTGAATAAACGAACTAGTTCTGCAGTTTTATAAGCTGCAATACTAGCCGTTACTCCTAATAATACTTTTTTCCCTTTAAGCATCTGGGTTTGAATCTTTATCTTCTGATGCGTTTGCATCTCTCATATAAAGTTCATCATTCAATAATTCTTTCATTGCAATAGCCCAAGGCTTTGGCAAGCTCTCATAAAACTTTGAAACAGCAATTTGCTCTTGATTTTCAAAAACTTCATCTAACTGCTCTTGTGTAATTGCAAATTCTTCAAGTTTTGACATTAATTCTTCCTTCATTTTCTCATTTACTTGTGATGACCTTTTAGCCATAACTGATACTGCCTGAAAGATGTTGTCAGTTTTTGCTACAAAATCATCTACATTTCTTGTAATAGTAGATTTTTGTGCTCCTGTCTTTTTAAATTTCATTTTTCTTTTCTTTTAATTCGGTTAATGATTGTATTGTTTTATTATATGTATTTTTTAAATCTTCTAAAAATTCACTTTTAGGGTAATTATCTTCAAATTGCGAATATGCATCAAGAGTAGATTTTAACCTCTCCTCTACCTTATTACTGATACTGTTAATTGCTAATGAGTAAGATGATTTTACAATTAAAAAATGAACTTCTTCTCTATTATCATAAGAGGGAAAGTCAATTAGCACATTATCCAAAGCAATGATTGCAGATTTATAATTTTCAGTAATGTAATATTGTTTAGCATTTTCAAACGCTTTTTTTGAAAGCACAAACCTCAATTCATCCATAAGAATATTGCACTTTTCTACCCTATCACTAACAGGGTATCTATCAATAAAAGATTGTAACTCTTTGATTGTTTTATAGTTATTTGTAGCATCCAAAGAATAAACAGGAGTTTCATTATAATAACACTGAGCTACCATAAAAGCACATTCTTCCGTATGCTTACTACTTGGGTAATTGATAGTGAAATTTCTAAACAGATAAGCTGCAGTTAAATTATCTCCAGTAACATAATTACAATAAGCGTAATAATAAGCAACTTCTTGCATTTTTGAAGTCCCTCTTAAAGCAGTTGACAATTCATTAAATAATGGCATTGCCCTATTGTATTGTTCTGCCTCATAATAGGAAACTGCTTTTTCGTATTTATAGTTGTAGTCATCACTCTTTAGTACTTTCTGATATTCTCCACAAGAAGTAAAGACTAAAGTAATTAATAATATTTGTAATATTTTTCTCATCATAATTTTAATGGGGCAAAGATAAATGGTATAATTGGATATTCCTAAATTATTTTTCTATCTAGTAAACTGCAATAATTTGAATTTATTGCTTTAGTAATGAGGTGATTTTTGGACTCATTGGCTTTGTAGTGGAGTAAAAGTAGTTGACAAACTCTCCTTTTTCATCTACTACATATTTTTGAAAATTCCATTTTACTGAAGAACTGGACTTTCCGTTTTTCTTTTTATCTGTTAACCAGTTATAAAGTTGATGTTTACCCTCTCCTTTCACCTCAATTTTTTCAGTCAATAAAAAGCTAACACCAAAGTTTTTAGCACAAAACTGCTGTATCTCTTTTTCAGTCCCTGGCTCTTGCCCTCCAAACTGATTACAAGGCGAGCCAATCACAACTAAATTCTCTTTAAACTGCTGATGCAATTCTTCTAAACCAGCATATTGTGGTGTAAAACCACACTCAGAAGCCACATTAACAAATAAGATATGCTTTCCTCTAAACTGTTTTAAATCTATAGGATTCCCGCTAATATCATTGATTTCTATATCATAAATTGATTCTTGCGCATTAGTAGTACTAAAGGTAAATAGTGACATAATTATTAGAATTAGATTTTTCATTAGTTCATCAAACTTTTAAGCTCATTTTTTATTGCATCACTCGCTTCAACAAGTGGCAATCTCACTTGACTTTTACAAATTCCTAAAAGCTCCAAACAAGCCTTTATTCCTACAGGATTTCCCTCAGCATATAAGGGTACGTAAAAATCATACAACTTATTATGCAACTGATTTGCGATTTCTTGATTTCCTGAAAGTCCAAAAGACACCATATCAGAATATTCGTTAGGATGCGACTGCCCAATAACTGAAATAACTCCCTCTGCACCCATGTGAATCATAGGCAAAGTCAAGCCATCATCTCCTGAAAGCACCACAAAATCAGAAGGTTTATTTTTAATAATTTTCATTATTTGATCCATATCACCTGAAGCCTCTTTCACAGCTACTATATTTTCAAAATCATTTGCCAGTCTTACAGTAGTTTCTGCACTAATATTTGAAGCAGTTCTGCCAGGAACATTATAAACAATAATAGGTAAAGGGGAATTTCCTGATATCATCTTATAGTGCTGATAAATTCCTTCTTGTGAAGGTTTATTATAAGCAGGAGAAACAGATAAAATTGCATCTATCCCATCAAGGTTAGCTGATTTTATATCCTCAACAACTTGCATGGTATTATTGCCCCCAATTCCCAAAACAACAGGAACTCTACTATTATTTATCTTCTTGCAAAAGTCAACAACTGCTACCTTTTCTACTTTACTCAAAGTAACGCTTTCCCCAGTTGTCCCCATCAAAACTAAATAATCTATTCCGCCATCAATTACATGATTAAGTAAATTTTCTAATCCTTTGTAATCTACTGATTTATCCTCATTAAAAGGAGTGACTAATGCAACTCCTGTTCCTTTAATTTTATCCATTTACTTATTTATTAAATTGATATAATGTTTAATTTCATGCATGAGTTTTTCCATGCTTTTATCATCTTTTAAGGAAATCATCAAATCATAAATTTCATAATTTTCCTCATGTATTCCGATCTTGAAATGTGCGATTGAACTTGCTACCAAATATTTAATAGGGATTATACTGCTATCACATAAATTGATAAGGATATCATATTCTTTTTTTACAAAATTATCAATTATATAATTCTGAGGTTTATAATACCAATTTAGGTCCTTTTGATAAAAGAAATCATATTGCAATTTTGGAGTATGATGAAATGATAATTGCTTAGAATTAACATAGCCAAGTGCCTTTACATCCTTCTTTAAATCAAAGAAATAGGATACAAAAGGTTTAACCATTTTTATCTGTTCATCTGATGTTGCATCATATAAAATCCCAATTGATTGGGCATTATCCAAGTTGCAAACTTCCTTAGTTCTTTTATTGGTTTTCAATTCCCTTTGAAAAACCCATTTACCTACCTTTTGTTTAAAATCTTCAATAAATTGCATTAACCTATTTTTTCTAAAAATTCAGTTTCATTAATTATAGGTATATTTAAATCCTCTGCTTTTTGTTTCTTACTTGGACCCATATTATCTCCAGCCAATACAAATGTAGTGTTTTTTGATATCGAACTTACACTCTTCCCTCCATGTTCTATAACCATTTTTTTAATTTCTACTCTACTAAACTGAGAAAACACACCAGAAACAACTATCTTTTCTCCTTTTAAACTCTCTGATTTCATGGAAACTTCAAAAGTACTAACCTTTCTATAAGAATATGTTGATGGTCTTTTTTGCTTTTTTGAAAAAGGAATATATTTAAAGTCTGATTTTAACTTTCCAATCTGAAAACCTTCTTCTTTAGCTAATTCAATAAGGCAAGAATGATTTTTAATATTTAATAATTCAACGCCTATTTTTGCACAAACAATTGAGTCACTTAATGCTTCATGATGCTTCAGCTCAAAACCAAAATGTTTAGCCAAAGTTGAAAGCTTGTAATTTGGTAAATCTGAAATCACTTTCTCTGACAATCTATAAGTACATGCGTATTTTACTTTTGGAAATTCTATTTCTGATTCAGAAAGAATCTGTCGTAAAACACTTAAATCAAAAGATGCATTATGAGCAACTATAAGTCTGTCTTCAAAATAATGCCTAATTGTATCCCATTTCTCTGAAAAACTAAGCTCATTTACAACATCATCTTCTGCAATTCCATGAATCCATGTATTTGTAAAGTAATTTGGAAATGGTTTAAAGAAAATGTGTTCAGAATTTACTATTTTCCCATCTTCAACTTCAACAATACCAATTGAGCACGCACTAGTTCTCTTTTCATTAGCAGTTTCAAAATCTATTGCCACAAAATTCATTGATTTAACATTTGAATAAATTTATTTTCTGAGATAATTTCTATTCCAATTTTTTCAGCTTTTTCTTTTTTAGATGGCCCCATATTTTTACCAGCTAGCACGAAAGTAGTGTTTTTTGAAATGGAACTTACATTCTGCCCCCCATTAACTTCAATAATATCTTTTAACTCTTTTCTACTATAATTTTCAAAAACACCACTCACAACAAACCTCATTCCATCAAAAATATTTGAATCTTTTTGTTTCTCTTCAAACTCAAAATTAAGCCCACTCTCTTTAAGCTCATTAATTAACTGAATATTTTCTTGTTTTGAAAAATAATCAATTAAGCTATTTGCAATTTCAGGACCAATATCATTTATAGATTCTATTTCTTCAAATGACATTAGAATTAATTTATCAATGGTTTTTACTTCTTCTGCTAACTTTTTAGCTACAGTCTCACCTACATGTCTAATTCCCAATCCAAACAAAACTTTTTCAAAAATCTTCTTTTTAGAATCATCAATACTTTTAATAAGATTTTCAACTTTCTTTTGCTGAAGAACAACCTTATTTCTTTCTGATACTTTGATAAAGAAATCAGATATTTTCCTGTCTTGTCCATCTAAAAATATAGTGTCCTTAACTTTTTCTAGTTCATCAATAAAATTACAATCTGCAATTGCTTTTTCTAGTTCTTCTTTACTAATAATTGAAAACTCTAACAACTTAATAGAGTTTAAAAGTGAAATATATTGTTTTAACCCACTTTGATTTAAATTGTCAAATCTAGAAATCCATATTTGGTTTTCAGTTATAAAACGAACTATTTTCTTGCTTTTATCCTCTGCTACTTTTTCTAAAATAGAATTACTCTTTAACACCTTTTTTAACTCAGAAATACTATTTATATCTTTTAATTCTTTATAATACTCTAAAATTATTTTTGAAACTTCTCTAGAAAAAATATTAGGTTTATGTGCAAATAATAAAGCATAGCTTTTTACTTGCAATGTCTCATTATATTTAACTGAGCTATCATTAGTTTCCTTGTATTTTGTTAATCCAATTAATTTTTCTCTATAATCTTTTAAGTTATAAATATCTGAAATATTGTTTAGAAAATTGTTTTCAGCTAACATATCAATAATCTCATCACCAAGCCCATCAATATTCATGGCTTTGCGACTGACAAAGTGTTCGATCTTTCTAATTATTTGTGGTAAACAATCTTCAGTATTCGGACAATAATGCTTAGCATCACCTTCTTTACGCACAAGCTCAGTATTACAAGATGGACAATTAGTAATATATTCAGTTGATTGAGAAAATAAATCTCTATCCTTTAACTCTACTCCTACAACCTTTGGAATAATCTCACCCCCCTTCTCAACATAAACCTTATCTCCTTCTCTAATATCTAATTTTGCAATCTGATCAGCATTGTGCAAGGAAGCTCTTTTCACTGTAGTTCCAGCCAACTGAACTGGCTCCAAGTTCGCTACAGGAGTAATTGCACCAGTCCTCCCAACTTGATAAGTAATTTCATTTAAAATAGTTGAAACTTGTTCTGCTTTGAATTTATAAGAAATAGCCCACCTTGGAGATTTTGCCGTGAAACCCATCTCCTCTTGCAAATAAATGTCATTTACTTTTAATACAATTCCATCTATTTCATAAGGTAAACCATGGCGATCCTCTTCCCAATTATTAATGAATTTTAAAACATTTTCTACATTACTATGTTTTTCTATTTCATTTGGAATTTTAAAACCCCAATCTCTAGCTTTTTGCAGATTTTCATAATGATTAGTTGAAGGTAAATCTTCTCCTAGAATATAATACAAATAGCAATCTAATGGTCTTTTAGAAACTTCATTTGCATCAAGCAACTTTAAACTCCCAGATGCAGTGTTTCTAGGGTTTTTATAAGGCTCTAAGCCTTCTTCAGTCCTTAGTTTATTCATGTTCTCTAAACCTTTAATCGGAATAAAGATTTCACCTCTAATTTCAAAATTTGCAGGATAATCTCCTTTCAATTTTAAAGGAATGCTTTTTATAGTTCTAACATTTGCAGTTACATCTTCACCTTGGGCTCCATCTCCTCTAGTAAGCGCTTGAGTTAAATCCCCATTTTCATAAGTTAAACTGATGGAAACTCCATCATATTTTAATTCGCATACATATTCTATTTCTTGATCCGTTAGTTTATGTAATCTTGTGTCAAATTCATGTAAATCTTCTTCTGAATATGTATTTCCTAAAGAGAGCATTCTGTATTTATGTGCTACAGTTTTAAATCCATCAATAACTCCACCACCCACTCTTTGTGTTGGGGATGTTGCATCAAAAAATTCTGGATTTTCATCTTCTAATTTAACAAGCACTTTTAATAGCTTGTCAAACTCAAAATCAGAAATTGTGGAAGTATCTAAAACATAATACGAATGATTATGCTCAGCCAACTCCTTTCTAAGAAAGTCTATTCTTTCTTTAATTTTCATTTATTTTTGATAAGGAAAATGAGAGTCATGCAAAATAATTTTAAGCTTTCCGTTATTGTCTTTTTTATAAGCAAATGAAAACTCAACTTTTATTTCTCCATTCAAATTTCCAAAGTAATAGTTACCCATTGCAAAAGCAATATTTTCTTCAAGCTTTATAGCTGAATTCTCCCACCTTACATTAGTCCAGCCTTTTAATGCAAAACCTTTATCCTCTGAAAAACCAGGATTTCCTGCTACAAAATAAGATAGTGCAGCCGCTTTGTTTAATCTAAACTGAACATCAGTTGCTAGAGTTGGCTTAAACAAAACCTCTCCATAACCATAGGCATAAAGTTCATCAATAAAACCAGATGCTTCAGATGTAAAATCTTCATTATTTTGATGTTTTGCTACAATTTTTAATAAGCCGTCTGACCATTGCTTTTGCACATCTAATACTTCTTCTTTTGTTATCATAATTTTGATGATTTTTCTATTCAAAAATAACTATTTCTTTATTGCTTTTATCATTCTATCCTTATCGTTCATGTCTTTTTTCAACTCAATATTAACAAATCCAATATCAGCAAGCATTTCAATTGTTTCTTTACCAAATTTTGCGTTAATTTCAAAGAATAACTTTCCATTTTCATTAAGGAAATTAATAGCTAATCTTGCAATTTTTTTATAAAATATTAAAGGATTTTTATCTTCAACAAAAAGTGCTAATTCAGGCTCATAATCAAGAACATTTTCTTGCATTTTTTCCTTTTCAGATTCCAAAACATAAGGAGGATTACTAACTATTAAATCAACTTTTTGCAATGAGTTAGTTTGTAAAATATCTTGATGAATAAAATCAATTTCTACCTCATTATTTTTTGCGTTTTCTTCAGCAATTAGTAAAGCATCTTCAGAAACATCAATAGCTAGAACCTTAGCATCTGTATTCTTTGCCAAAGCAATTGGAATACACCCACTTCCAGTTCCAATATCTAAAGCAGCAACAAAATTCTCTTTCAAAATCCAATCCACCAATTGTTCCGTTTCTGGCCTTGGAATTAAAGTATGTTCATTTACCTTGATTTTTAAGCCATAAAATTCTGTTTTCCCAAGAATGTACTGTATAGGCTTATGAGTCTTCAATTCCGCAACTATTTGCTTTATCTTACTTAGTTGACTTTTATTTAATACTTGATTAGAATTAATTATGCAATCCGAACGATTGTAAACTAGTAAATACTCCATAGAAATATAATACCATGAGGTGATTTCACATTCATCAGCAACAGCAGAAAGTTCTTCCCTAAAATAGCTTAAAATATTGCTGACTTTTTCCATGCTACAAATGTATTCATTTTGCTATTTTTGAGGCATGCAAAATGAAGAGTTTTTTATGCAAAGATGTATTGAGTTGGCCAGCAAAGCAATGGGCTGTGCATCTCCAAACCCAATGGTGGGCTCAGTTATTGTTTATAATAACAAGATTATTGGTGAAGGATATCATGAAAAATATGGTTCTCATCATGCAGAAGTAAATGCAATTAATAGCGTAAAGGACAAGAGTTTACTTTCTAAATCTACACTTTATGTAAATTTGGAACCATGCGCTCATTTTGGAAAAACCCCTCCCTGTTCTGATTTGATAATTCAAAATAAAATACCAGAAGTTGTTATCGGATGTGTTGATACTTTCTCTGAAGTTTCCGGAAAAGGAATTGAAAGAATGAGAAGTGTTGGAATTGATGTGAAAGTTGGTGTTTTAGAAAATGAAAGTAGAGAATTAAACAAACGATTTTTTACTTTTCATGAGAAGAAAAGACCCTATATTATTCTGAAATGGGCTGAAAGTAAAGATGGATTTATTGCTCCAAAAAATCAGACAAAACCTTTTTGGATGACTTCTAGTGAATCAAAGAAATTAGTGCACGAATGGAGAGCAGAAGAAGATGCAATTTTAGTGGGTAGGATTACTGCAGAAAAGGATAACCCTTCACTAACTGTTCGTGAAGTTGAAGGAAGTAACCCAATTAGGATTGTAATTGACAAAGATTTGAAACTTTCTAAAAAATTAAACCTCTTTAATAATGATTCAAATACAATTATTTTCAATGCTTTAAAAACAAAAGAAATAAATTCAAATTATTATATAAAAATTGACTTTAATAATTTGATTAAAAGTATTTTACAGGAATCATATAAACAAAAAATTCAGTCTATAATTATTGAAGGAGGAGCAAAAACTTTACAATCCTTTATAGATAAAAAACTATGGGATGAAGCAAGAATCTTTACAGCAAACAAAACATTAGTTGAGGGTGTAAAGGCACCCAATATTGACGGTGAAATTATTATTAAAGAAATTAGTGGAGATAAACTTACTTATTACAAATCAATTTCTTCAGTAGAAAAAATATGGAATGATTTTACATCTGAAAATCAACTATATAGTAAAAATGAAATCCCTGAATCATTCTTCTTTTGTGACAATAAAAAGGATGCAGATGAATGTGCTGAATTGGTTTTTAACAGAATAAAACAAGCTACTGCAGGCTCATTATGGTCCTATGAAAAAGACAATACTGATTTTCCCAAAAAAGGAGATTTATTTATTATAACAGATTGGGAGGGAAATGCAAAAGCAATTATAGAAACTACCAATATAGAGCAAGTTCCCTTTAATCAGATTACTCCTGAATTTGCAAAAACAGAAGGAGAAGGTGATAAATCCCTTTCTTATTGGAAAAAAGTCCATTGGGATTATTACTCTAGGGAAATGGCAGAATATGGAGAAAAACCAAGTGAAAATATGATAATCATATGTGAATATTTTAAAATCATATATGTATAACATAATCTACACTATACTTCTATTCAATGTTTTAATAATTGTGTTTAAAATGTTTGAAAAATACAAAGTCGACAATCTACAAGGGTTGATTTTTAATTATATTACTGCAGGAAGTTGTGCCTACTTTTTTTTAGAACAAGATTTCTCACTAGAACAAATCATTAATTCAGCTTGGTTATATCATGCAATTATTATTGGTACACTTTTTATTGTTGTATTTAATTTTTATGCTTATGGAATACAAAAAGTAGGGATTGCAATTACAACTGTTGCAAACAAAATGAGCTTAATCATTCCAGTATCTATAGCAATACTTTTATATGGAGATACATTTACTTATCTGAAAGGAATTGCATTCTTTTTAGCTCTTACAGGAATATATTTATCATCAACTAAGGGAGGAAAACTAAGTTTTAATAAAAAGTATTTATGGTTAATCATTCTAGTATTTGTCGGGCAAGGAATTTCAGATTCTGTCTTTAATGATTTTGCACAGAAATTCCCTGATGAAGGTGGATATTTATTCTTTATGGTATTGTTTTTTGTAGCATCAGTTAGCGGAATTATTATTCATACAGGGAAATCCCTAAAAACAAAAATTCCTTTTCAATTTAAAAGTATTTTTTGGGGATTTGTATTTGGAGTTCCAAACTTCTTTTCTCTACTTTTCTTTTTAAGAGCTTTAGGAGATCCAAATCTTAACTCATCAATAGTTTTTCCTCTAGTAAGTATGGGGGTTGTTGTAAGTTCTAGTTTTATAGGAATTTTACTATTTAAAGAAAAATTAAGCAAATCTAACTGGATTGGGATTTTACTTTCTATTTGTGCAATTTATATCTTTTCTTTCTAATGTTTTCGGATAAATACAAAGAAATAAAATCTGCTACAACAGGGGTTTACAAAGAGAAGGGAAGTAAATTTATAGCTTACTCCTTCCCTGTTCATTCTGAAGAAAATGTAAAAGAAAAACTAGAGGAAATAAAAAAATTAGAGCATTCCGCTAGACACCATTGTTATGCATACATCTTAAATCCTGATAAATCAGAACAAAGAGCAAATGATGATGGAGAACCTTCATCAACTGCAGGAAAACCAATTTTAGGACAGATTCTATCCAATGACTTAACAAATATACTAATTGTAGTTGTTCGTTATTTTGGAGGAGTAAAATTGGGAGTTCCTGGATTAATTCGTTCATATAAAACTGCCGCATTAGATGCTATAAGTAACTCTGAAATAATCACAAAAATAATAAAAGAACAATTTGCTGTAAGTTTTAAATACCCTCAGATGAATGATGTAATGAGGTTAGTAAAAGAATACAATTTAGAAGTAGTAAATACTGACTTTCAAATAGAATGTAATCTTATATTTGCAGTCGCAAAAAGTAAATCAGAAGAAGTAGTAGAAACTTTCAAAAAAAATCACGAGTTAACAATTAAATATCTAAAAACTGTATAATGAAATTATTAAAACAAATGTGCGAAATTCATGCTCCTGCAGGAGAAGAATTTGCAATGACAGAATTTTTATTACAATATATTGAGAAAAATCAAAACAACTGGAAAGTAAAACCAACTCTACATTATGGAAAAGGTTTTCAAGATAATTTAATTTTAGTTTTCGGAAAACCCACAACAGCAATTTTCGCACATTTAGATTCTATTGGGTTTACAGTAAAATACAATAATGAAATTGTGAAAATTGGAGGGCCTGTTACTACTGAAGGAATTATTTTGGTTGGAACTGATAGTGAAGGGAAAATAGAAGGGAAAATAATTAAAAAGGACGATAAACTATTTATTGATTTTGATAGAGATATTGAAAGAGGAACTTCACTTACTTTTAAGGTAGACTTTAGAGACTCTGAAGAATTTGTGCAATCTTGCTATATGGATAACAGATTAGGGGTTTGGAATGCGTTAGAAGTAGCAAAAACTCTTGAAAATGGGATTATAGTATTTTCATCATGGGAGGAGCATGGTGGTGGTTCAGTTGGGTATTTAGGAAAGTTTATCCAAGAAAAATATGGAGTAATGCAAGCGCTTATTTCTGACATCACTTGGATAACTGAAGGAGTTAAACACGGAAAAGGTTGTGCCATTTCATTAAGAGACAGTGGACTTCCAAGAAAATCATATGTAAATAGAATTGTGGAGATTGCAAAACAAAGTAATATTCCTTTTCAATTAGAAGTAGAAGATGCGGGAGGGAGTGATGGAAATGGATTGCAAAAAAGTGATTATCCTTGGGACTGGTGTTTTGTTGGCGCACCAGAGGACAATGTTCATTCTCCTGATGAAAAAGTACATAAAAAGGATATTGAATCTATGGTGAAACTATATAGAGAGCTATTGAAAAAACTTTAAGAAACCATCTTTATTACTTTTCATACCTTCTTCCTTCATTCTTGTAAATAGAAAATGAATATTCCATAGTAGAATTAAAGCAAAATAAACAATCTCAAATACTCCGTAAGATTTGAAAGGCAATAGTAATAGTAACGAAAATATCATTGCAAGTCCAATAAAAACAGACAAAACGCCTGCTCTAATCTGTTGAAATGATCGGAATAAACCAAATGAAAACACAAACAGATTATAAGTAAAAAAGAAAAGGAATGCAGGAATTCTATGGAAGAGTTCATAATCCATAGGAATAGTAGCAGTAAAAAATAATGAGAAAGAAGAAACAATCAAAAGTACTTTAAGAGGATAGCGGTATCTCCTTTTTTTAAAATAAAATCGTAATGCAGTATACGCGTTTAGGAAAATTCCAATAGCTAAAAATACCAAAGTTGAGTTCCATAATAGCCAAGTTGGTTCCTGTATTCCAAAATCAGATAGCGGTTTTTCCATTGGATTAAATCCAGGTCGTAAATACCAACAATAAACTGGAGCTACAATCCCCAGTATAATGCAGAAAATAATATAAACTCTTCTAAATAGCTTAGCCTTTAAATATTTCACTGATAGAAATTAACATCTCTTACATTTCCATCAAAAATTAATGTATCAGTAAATGCATTTAAATCTAAGTTATACTTGTAAACAATACTTGGGTCATTTTGAGTGTCATTAACAAAAAGGACATTCCTATTTAATACATTTGGAGGAGTCGTATCTGTAGTAAATACAAAATATTCTTCATCTTGAAAATACAAAATATCAGAAACTATTGGATCAATTAAAGTAACAGAACTGCCATTGGTATTCATTTGATAAATACCATTCTCAGCAGTAAAGTAATATTTAGTATCATCATTATTTGAAACTAGGTTTTGAGCATTATAAATATTATTTAAACTTTGAGCACTTGCAACATCTAAGTTCCATGGGCTTATTCTAACTAAAGAAGCTTCTGTTTTAGTTGTAAGGTCATTAGGGTCATAAATACCCTTACAAAGAATATTCATGCTGTTAATATTTACAGCTGAATTAGGATTCTCACCTATAAATAAGCTACCCATAAAATCTGCAATTGGCTCAAGTTCATCTCTATAATCTATCGCTATAATAGTCGAATCTTTTAAAGAGTCCGGCTCTGCCCCCCCATTTAAAACAATTGAACGATACCAACCTCCAAGAACGAACACAGGACTTGTACTGTCTCCTGTTTCTATATCAGAAGTGATTTCCATTTTATCAATATCAATAACTTTTACTTTTGAATCTTCTTTATCTACTGCAAAAATTCTTCCTAAAGCAACAAAATCAAAATCAACCAAATTTTTAAAACCAGTCGCTTCACCTTTTAAACCAAAAGTCTCAATATTTACTGAGTAAAAACTATTCTCAGTGGCAATATATGCTTTTGTGCCTTGAAACTTAATTCTATTCACATTCGAAATACTACTTCCATTTACTTCTCTAAAAATCTGATTTTTTGGAACAAAACTTGTAAGAGAAGAATCTAAATAACTTACACCATTATCAGTAGCAAAATAATAACCACTACCATAGTTATTTGCTAAAATAGGAGTGTCTTCCGTTTCTTCTTTACAAGATGAAACAATAGCTAAAAGTGAAAATAAATAAATATAAAATTTCATAGTCTAATTTTTGGTAAAGATAAAAAAAGGGAGGCAAATGCCTCCATCTTTAAATTTAAATCTTATTTGTTCAGATTAATTGAAGCAATAACCTCCTGGAATAACCCCAACTTGCACAGAGTCAACAATAATACCATTATCCGAGTATTTGAACGACCAACCACTTTGCGTAAAATCAACAGCATCAGTTCCATACACATAACCATTAGCACACCCTAACCCATAAAAACTCTTGTTTATCAGAGCAGTAGTTGGTAATGTTGTAGCAGCAATATCAAAAGCATAAACTGCCTTAGCCCAAGAGCCATCACTGTAGTACAAAGTAGTACCAGCATCATTAATTACTAAATCCTCAGGATGATTACCTACAGCAAAAGCATAAGTAGCTTCAATAGTATTCCCAACAATTTTAACAAGGTTACCAGCAGTTTCTGATACAACATTCCAAGCAGCATCATACTCAGTATATCCACCTGTAAGCACCCAAACAGCACCATTTTCATCCACTACAGTAGAATTAGGCTTATCACCAACCGTTAAAGTAGTTTCAACAGCATCAGTAGTAGTATTGATGATAGTAACTGTACTATCAAGACTAAAACCACCAACATTACATACATAAGCAAAACCACTACTAATAGCAATTCCTTCAGGACCGGCACCACAAGTAATAGTAGAAGAAACTGTGTTAGTTGTTAAATCAATAACCTGCACTCCATTAATCCCCCAATCAGTTACATAAGCCTTAGCATCTGAAACCTTAGCTATAAATCTAGGAGAAACAACATCAATAGTAGCAACTGATTTCATATCAGCAATAGTAGCCACTTCAATTTTTGCAGAACCATTCACTAAAACATAAGCATTAGCACCAATAATATTCATTGACTGAACAACATCACCTAAAGCGAAAGAATTAACAGATGCAAACACATCATTTTCTACCGAACCTTCATTGGTTACAAAAGAAATAGAACCATTCCCAGTTCCAAAGTTACCTTCATTTGTTACAAAGTAACCATTTTCATAATTTCCTGGAACAATAACTCCTCCATCATCAATCATTTGGTCTTTTTTACAAGAAGCCATAACAGTAATTGCCATTGCTAGGATTCCAAGTTTCCTTAGGTTCATTTTCATATTTATATTTAATTTAATTAATTGTATAATTTAGTGTTAATAATAATTCTCTACCAGGGTTTGGGTAATTCTGATAAGTAGTATAGCTTTTATCCATTAGGTTTTTAACCTTACCCTCAATGCTTACAGGAATAAAGGCAGGAGAATAGGTAATAGTAATATCGGTTAAGATAAAGTAAGGTAAAGTCTTGTTTTCCAAAGCACCATGAGAAGTAATAACTTCCCCCGTATAATTTTGATTTACTATAAAGGCAAAGTTTCTCTCCTTTACTATAAAGGCAACACCCCCCTTATGCAAAGGAACATACCTCAGCTGCTTACCTACTGAAATATCCAAAGGATTGGTTGCTATTTCATTGGTGGATTTAGTAAATGCATAATTCCCAATAATGCTTAAGTTTTTAGTGTGGACTTTCAAACTTGTCTCTAGCCCTCTGCTCCATACTTGCTTAATGTTGTTAGGCATCCAACTGCCATTATCCACTTGTTGCCAAAGTATCATATCCGAAATATCCAAATTATAGGCAGTAGCTTTAAACTTGAAATAAGGAGTATTAATATCAAAACCAAACTCTTTGTTCAAAGCATCCTCAGGAGTTAAGTTAGGATTTCCATTTGCCCCTGCTCCTGCCCAAAACCTATCATTAAAGGTAGGAGAACGGAAATTCCTATTGTATTTAAAACGAATACTAAGCTGTTTAGTAATGTCAGCAGAGAATGCCAGACTAGGAATAAGTGGCACGGAAAAAGTAGTTTGCCACTGCTTACGCAATACTGTATTCATACTCAGGAAATCATAATTGTACTGCACGGATGAAAAGATAGCACTTTGCTTTTCCAGCTGCCTGCTATCCCTATAATTATTATTAATTACAGACTGTTTTGTAAAGTTCCATCCTAGGTTATAAAGGAAGCCACCCTTGTTAATTTTAACATCAACATCCGTGATATTGCTATTAGTTAGGTACTGGCTATCAATATTTTTTAGGTGATCGGTATACCGGAAATCTTCTTCAAGGAAAGCCCTTTTCAAAGTAACTACTCCATCTGTAAAAAAGTGGGTAGCACTAAGGAATAAGTTGTTTGTATTGTCGTACTGTTTTGCATCCGAAAAAGGAGTTGTCATATTTTGCGGTACTTCCCTATCATTAGCTGAACCCCAGTAAGCCAATGCAAATTTTGTTGTGTTATCGTATTTGTAAGCAAGGTTTAGTTTCCCTGATTTTGATTCTATCCTCCCATAATCATTAACCACTATAGGATGCCCCCTTTGTGTGGTATTTGTATAGATGAAACTATTTTCATCCGCTAGGGTTGTAAGCAACAGATTAACCGCCAATTTATCCGTACTGTGCTTTAAGCTTATCCCTTGGCTTAACAAACCATAACTTCCTTGTTCTCTTGTTAATTTTATTTCTTTTTGATTCTTAAAATCAGGAATAGAGTTAAGGTGTATACTCCCACCCATAGCCCCAGAACCAAACACGGAAGCATCTCCACCATGTACGATAGCTATCTTTTCGAAACCCTGTACAGGAGTAATGGAAAAATCTAGCAAACCATTCGCAATTGAGTTTAAGGCAATCCCATTCCAAAGCACTAAAGTGTGTGAGCTGGATGTACCCCTAAAAGTTGGAGTAGCAAGCGCCCCATACTGCTTTATATAAACGGAGGAATGATTGACTAGGCAATCGGATAGTTTTTGGCTTGAGGACTCTCCTATTAGCTCAGGAGTAAGTACTACTAGGTGTGTACCTATGGAATGCGTTTGCAAACGGTTATGTTCTAGCTTTACCTCA
>ENA-OSET01001017-OSET01001017.1-sediment-metagenome-genome-assembly--contig:-NODE-1017-length-30131-cov-3.799461_pt1 | contig 30131 bp, 30 predicted proteins | sample MGYA00237882_ERZ534229 | MGnify/ENA primary metagenome ERZ534229 (study PRJEB26408, sample SAMN06266212) | sediment metagenome | isolation source: Hudson Canyon methane seep mesocosm | place... | reverse complement strand
TAGCGCTTCACGCTCTGCAGCACTAATATTCGACAATGACAACTCAAGACGCTCTTTTGAGATTTCTAGCGCAGCGACATCTTCCACATCAAGTCCATCAAAGCGCTTTGTATACTCGACTAACGCGCTATCGCCCTCGTACTTAACCTTGTGTAAGATTTCTTTGACGATCTTATGCACACTAGTATCGAGGGATTCATCCCATGCGACTAATGTATCGAGTTCTGATTGAAGATTTTCGCCTGAGGTACTCAAACGGGTAATCGTGGTCATCACTTAATTCCTGACATTATTCCAAATAAACAGATATAGAATCATTGCTTGTTTAACTTGCAACAGCTTCTCTTAGTTGATCAATAATCGGCTGAATTTGAGCATGTTTCATTTTCATCGAAGCCCGATTTACAACAAGGCGCGTACTTATGTCGTGAATCATATCTCGGGGCTCTAACCCATTCGCCTTCAGCGTATTACCGGTATCTACTATATCTACAATCTCATCCGCTAAACCCAAAAGTGGCGCAAGCTCCATTGCACCATATAGCTTGATCATATCAGTCTGTATACCCTGACTTGAGTAATATGCTTTGGCAAGGTTAACGAATTTAGTTGCCACTTTAATACGACCTTGTGGACTAACGCTCCCTTTCTTAGCGGCAGTCATAAGGCGACACTTGGCAATACCCAAATCAAGCGGTTCGTATAAACCATCCGCCCCATGTTCCATTAAGACATCTTTACCAGTCACACCAATATCAGCGCTACCAAACTGCACATATGAAGGCACGTCTGTTGCTCGCAGAATTATCATTTTTACATTTTCAACAGTCGTATCGAAAATCAACTTTCGACTTGATGTGACATCCTCAAGCGGTTCAATCCCTGCCGCCTTAATCAGAGGCAAGGTTTCTTTTAGGATGCGCCCTTTTGACAATGCAATTATTAAGTTGTTAGACATTCTACTATTCTCTAATTATTCAATACTGTTAGCTTGGAAGACGGCGTATCGTAGCACCTAGAAGCTGTAGCTTTTCTTCAATACACTCATATCCGCGATCGATGTGGTATATCCTGTCTACAACCGTATCACCTTCAGCAACAAGGCCAGCTATAACAAGTGAAGCTGAAGCACGTAGATCAGTCGCCATAATAGGTGCGGATTGTAAAGTTTCAACACCTGTAATTATTGCGGTGTTACCCTCAAGCTTTATGTCAGCCCCCATTCGTATCAGCTCATGAATGTGCATAAATCTATTTTCAAACACAGTTTCGATTATCGTACCAGTGCCTTCAGCGACACAATTCATTGAGGCAAACTGTGCTTGCATGTCAGTAGGAAACCCAGGATAAGGTGCAGTTTTGACAGAAACAGCTTTTGGTCTGTTACCTTTCATATCCAACTCTATCCAGTCTTCACCTGACGTAATGTGCGCGCCGGCTTCTCGCAACTTAGTTAAGACAGAATCCAACAGATCAGCTCTCGTATCCTTTAATTTAACACGACCACCAGAAGCAGCAGCGGCACAAAGGTAAGTGCCTGTTTCGATTCGATCAGGCAAGACATCGTAATGACAACCCTTCAATGAAGGTACACCATCGATTTCAATTGTTGCTGTTCCATGCCCCTGTATCTTTGCACCCATCGCGATTAAGCACTCGGCCAAGTCTACAACTTCTGGCTCGCGTGCCGCATTTTTCAATACCGTTTTTCCATCTGCTAGTGCGGCCGCCATCATCAAGTTTTCTGTACCGGTTACAGTCACTGTATCAAGAAAAATATTAGCGCCTTTCAATCTTCCATTTGAGCTTGCTCTTATATAGCCATCTTCGACTGCGATATCTGCACCCATTGCTTCCAGACCTCGTAAATGAAGGTCTACAGGTCTACTTCCAATTGCACAACCACCCGGCAGAGACACCTCGGCTTTTCCAAAGTGCGCCAATAATGGACCAAGCACAAGTATTGAAGCACGCATCGTTTTCACAAGTTCATAGGGAGCAGATAGAGACTTAATTGTTGTCGCATTAATCTCAACACTCATTTTTTCATCAATAAGAAGCTCTACGCCCATCCGTCCCATAAGTTCAATCATGGTCGTAATATCGTGCAAGTGCGGTAAATTCCCAACAGTAACCGGCTCATCGGCTAATAACGCCGCAGCCAGTATGGGGAGCGCAGCATTCTTTGCTCCCGAAATCCGAATAACGCCATCGAGTTGCGTACCGCCACTTATTACCAATTTATCCAAGAGTATGGTTCCTTATCGAATTCATGAAAAAAATATCTTCTTTAGCCTTGAAGCTTTGTCCATTCTGCAGTCGTATACGTCTTAATAATCACGGCATGAATGGTTCCGTCAATAATATATGCGTTTAAGCATCCATATACGAGCTGTTGTTTCTTAACCGCATTCAGGCCGTCAAAAATATCACCAACAACAACAACCTGATAATGACTACCTTCAACACTTACTGACACTTCAACATTTTCTAATTGATCAGAAACTAATTTTTCGACTTCAGCAGCTTGCATAGGTATTCCCGCGTTGATTGAAATAATTGAACCTGCTTTACGCACAAAATTTAAAAAATATTGAAATGCCAGCAGAGAAATGTTGCGTATCATACAGGAATAGATAAGGGGACTAAAGGTAGGAGTTCGTTAGAATTATCAGTCAGATGTTGTTAACAAGCCCTCTACTCCGCCAACTCGCGCCATATTGAACAAGCTATCTGACATACCGGCATACCGGATAAGGCAAGCACTCTTACTTGCCGCCCTTATACCTGATAGAAGAAATGACAAAACAACACTATTTACACTCTCCAATTCTGACAAATTTATTTGGAGCGCACCGGAGTGATGACTTTGAATAATAAGTCGAAGTTTCTTGATAGACTCATTAGCATTGATGTGGGATAACTGTCCCTTCACACTAAGCAAGTTACCATCAATCAGAATCAACTCAAGCGAATCAGACATTTTTACCATCGGCTTGCTTGATATTTAAATCTAACTTCCAACCATCAATAACCGCGTCTATATTTCCTTTTTGTTTACGGTACTGCTGTTCAAAGCGATCTCTAAACGCGAGACCCACATTCACACCAAACACAATTACATTCTCAAGTAACCACTTCCCATCCTTGGTTTTATACATAGAGTATACGACCGGAAAAACAGTTCCGTTATCCGAAATAACACTCAAATCAACCGAGGCTTTTTTGTCACTTCTAGTGTTAATTTTTGCTTTGGTAACATTAATTTTTTCAACACCTGTCTCCACAAGTGTAGTGGTATACGTGCTATACAGACTTTTTTTGAAAATATTTACAAAACGATTTTTTTGTTCCTTACTAGCTTTACGGGCGTATTTACCCATTACTCTTGCAGCTATTCGTCGAAAATCGACTATTTCTGTTAGGGCTATATCCATTTCACGCAAGAAACGATCTGGATCAGTTTCAAAGTAAGGCAATTCTTTATTGTACTTGAGCAGCAGGTTCTGCACGCTCTGCTCAACAACTTGTTTGACCGCTTCACTCTTATCAATAGCCTCAACGTTTGTTTCTGCAAATGCATTTGACACCAGCACCAAAGCCAAAATAACGCTGGCCAATAAATTCGCCACACTGGTCAAAATCGTTTGTTTCTTTACGGGTTTACTTATCATAGCTCTACCTGACCTGAAGCAAAGGCTCCAATGATTTTCTCTAGATTCAAAGCAGATTGTGTATCAAATATTGTGTCGCCCTCTTTAAGATATTCCTCTTCGCCTCCGACACTCAAAGATACGTATTTTTCACCTAATAGACCAGCAGTCTGTATAGAGGCAACACTGTCTAGAGATAATTTATCGACACTCTTATCAATCTCCATCTCAACAAGTGCACTATAAGCCTCTTCATCTAGAGATATCGCACTAACTTTGCCTACAGGAACCCCGGCAAGAGAGACCTTCCCCCGTACATTGAGCCCACCTAAATCATCAAACTGAGCATAAATCTTATATGTATCGCTATCGTTGCTCATTGATAGACCACTCACCTCAATTGCCAAAAACATTAAAGCGCCAAAACCTAAAATCATGAAGACGCCGACAGCAGCCTCGATTGTACGTTGATACATATGATCTAGTTTTCCTTTCATTTTAGTAAATACTTCGAACTTCGCGCCAAAGCGCTATTCGTCGAGTGAACTTTAAATTAGATAGAGCTAAACATAACGGCTGTTAACAAGAAGTCTAAGCCAAGTACAGCCAACGAAGAATAAACCACTGTTTTAGTTGTCGCAATACTAATTCCTTCTGAAGTAGGTACGCTATCGTAACCCTGAAACACGGCAATCCATGTACAAACCAGACCAAACACCAAACTCTTGATCAAGCCATTGAGAACATCTTCTTGAAAATTTACCGAAGACTGCATGTTCGCCCAAAATGCACCTTCGTACACACCAAGCCAGTCAACCCCCACAAGAAGGCCTCCAAAAATACCAACCGTACTAAATATCACAGCTAAAATTGGCATAGATATAAAACCTGCCCATAGCCTCGGCGCAATAATGCGCTTCAATGGATCTACACCCATCATCTCCATACTACTTAACTGCTCGGTAGCTTTCATCAAGCCAATTTCAGCTGTCAACGCCGAACCCGCTCTACCGGCAAAGAGCAAGCCCGTGACAACTGGACCAAGCTCTCGAACAAGGGTTAGTGCGACCATCTGACCAATAGCTTGCTCAGACCCGTAATCGATCAGAATATTATAACCCTGTAGCGCTAGAACCATACCAATAAACAAACCAGATACAACAATAATGACAAGCGATAGAACTCCGACCATATAGATCTGCTTAGCCAGAAGTTTCAGGCCTTTTGGCCCTAGCGACAAGCCCAAAATTGAACGACACAAAAAAATGCCAGACCGCCCAATGGTAGAACTAAAATCGATTCCGGCACGACCATTTTTGATTAGAAACTCTACTAGAAACACTTACTATTATCCTATGAGGTCAGTTTTATAGTCATTGGCTGGGTAGTGAAACGGCACTGGCCCATCGGGCAAGCCGTTGAGAAATTGTTTAAGTAACGGCGAGTCGGATTTCTTAAGCTCAGTCGGACTCCCTTCACCAATCACAACGCCATCAGCAAGTATCACTACATGATCGCAAATACTCAATGACTCAGTTATATCATGCGAAACAAGCACACTGGTCAGGCCAAGTGCATCATTCAACAATCGAATTAGCTGTACTAATACCCCCATCGCGATAGGGTCTTGGCCCGCAAATGGCTCATCATAAAGTAGCAATTCAGGATCTAAGGCAATCGTACGAGCTAAAGCGACTCGCCTTGTCATACCTCCCGAAAGTTCAGAAGGCATTAAATCTCGCGCACCGCGCAATCCAACAGCCTGCAATTTCATTAAAACTATGTCGCGAATAACATCTTCGGCAAGCTTGGTGTGAGCCCGTAATGGGAAAGCAACATTCTCAAATACGCTTATATCGGAGAATAGAGCACCACTTTGAAACAGCATCCCCATTTTTTTTCGAGCATCAAATAAGGCTTTTCGACCGAGCTGACTAATATCCTGCCCGTCTAACAAAATTTGACCACTATCAGCTCTCAGCTGCCCACCAATCAACCTCAACAATGTCGTCTTTCCTGTACCGCTTGGCCCCATAATCGCCGTCACTTTACCTCTAGGTATGTGTAAAGTGACCCCGTTAAAGATACTTCTATGCCCACGCGTAAAATGCAGATCATTTATCGTTATGTAAGAGTCCAAGCGAGATGTTTTCCTTAATCATAAAAAAGCACAACGTATTTAAACAAAGCTTCTGCTTATATCCAAGTCGTTTACGAAAAAATAATTTGCACATAAGACAGATCTTTCGCAAAATGCGCCCTGCCTCAAATAAATCACCATTAGATAAACCGCCATACCGGGTCGTAAATAACTATGTTATTGTTTTCATTCGCCATTATTTCAGGGTTAATCATTCTAATATGGAGTGCCGATAAATTCGTAAGCGCCGCCGTGGCAACGGCATTGAAGCTTGGAATGACACCCATGATGATAGGGTTGACCGTAGTCGCATTCGGTACATCAGCCCCTGAGCTCATTGTGTCAGCAACTGCCGCGCTAGAAGGTGCTAGTCATCTTGCAATCGGGAATGCAATTGGATCAAATATTGCCAATATAGCACTCGTTCTCGGCGCAACAGCACTTGTGTCAGCGATACCCATCAAGAAATCAATTCTTAAGGTTGAATTTCCAACCCTATTATTTGCAACACTGGCCGCCTCGTTTCTTATTTGCGATGGCTCCCTGGAACTCGTTGATGGCATAGGCCTAAGCTTAATTCTGGTGTTTTCCCTATTTGCATTAGCAAAATTTCAGAGTCCGAACCAAGAGAACGACGATGAGATTGAAAACAGCAAGGGACTCTCACCACTGAAAGCATATTCTTTACTGGCAGTCAGTATTATATTATTAGTTCTCAGCTCCAAACTGTTGGTTTGGGGTGCAGTAGGAATCGCTACTCAACTTGGCATAAGCAAACTAGTAATAGGCCTTACCATCATTGCTATCGGTACTAGTCTCCCAGAACTAGCTGCATCTATCGCTAGCGCATTGAAAGGTCATCACGATCTTGCTTTAGGAAACATAATTGGTTCAAACCTGTTTAACTTATTAGCAGTGCTGGCGATTCCTGCATTCATTGGCTGGTCACAACAAATCGACATTGTTATTGAAGACTTGGTATTAATGCGGGACTATGCGTTAATGTTTGGCCTGACCTTTGGCTTAGCCATTCTGGCCTACATAAAGTATGCCTTAGGAAATTTTCAGTTCGGAAAAATTGTTGGTACATCACTTCTGCTAATTTACCTTGGGTACCTCACTATTCTCTATCAACAAGCAATTATTACGTAAGCCGGCCAATTATCAATGAAGAATAATTATACTGATTCAGCAAAACGAACCATCGAAATTGAGAAAGAAGCTATTGCGCTTCTACACGATAGAATTGATGAAAATTTCGAACTGGCATGCGATCTTATGAGCTCCTGCAAAGGCCGGGTCATAGTAACCGGAATGGGGAAATCTGGACATATTGCCAACAAGATAGCCGCTACCCTTGCCAGTACAGGCACACCTTCTTTTTTTGTTCACCCTGGTGAAGCTAGCCACGGCGACCTCGGAATGATCACAAGTAATGACGTAATCCTCGCTATCTCAAACTCAGGAAACACCTCAGAAATAACGACGATAATCCCCTTGATAAAACGCATGGGCGCCCCTCTCATTAGCATGACAGGTAAATCAGACTCCACACTAGCCCTTCAATCTGACGTCAACTTGGATATTAGCATCAAAGAAGAAGCATGCCCTTTGGGACTGGCACCTACGTCTAGCACCACGGTGACACTGGTGATGGGAGACGCTCTAGCGGTGGCACTACTTGAGTCAAAGGGCTTCTCAGAGCAAGACTTCGCATTTTCACACCCTGGCGGAAGTCTAGGCAAAAAGCTGCTGCTCACTATTTCAGACCTGATGCACATAGGATCTAGAATTCCTAGAGTTAAGACAGGCACCCCTCTTTCTGAAGGTTTAATGGAAATAACAGAAAAAGGCCTTGGCTTAACGGCTGTCGTAGATCATGACAACAAATTGATTGGCCTGTTTACAGATGGAGACCTTCGGCGCTCTATCGACAACCAAATTAATTTTAAAACAACCTCGATTGATCAAGTTATGACCACCAACTGTAAGACCATTCACTCAGACATGCTTGCCGCAGAAGCACTAAATATAATGGAACAAAACAAAATTACTGGTCTGCTCGTAACGACTACCGACAATAAAGTAGTAGGCGTTGTTCATATGCACGATTTGATTAGAGCTGGTGTAATTTAAATGTCAAAACACGAGATTGTCTCAAATACGCTGGCTCTCGCGAGTAAGGTAAGGTTACTAGCACTCGATGTTGATGGCGTAATGACCGATGGAAGCGTTTATTTTTCCGCGCAAGGAGATGAACTAAAAGCGTTCAGTATACTTGATGGCCAAGGCATAAAGTCGCTATTGAACAACCAGGTAGAAGTAGCGATTATTACCGGACGCAGCTCCCCCCTAACCGCTAAAAGAGCTAAGGACCTTGGAATTCAACATATCCTACAAGGTAGAGAGGACAAAAAAGTTGCTTTACTAGAAATATGCAACCAGTTAAACATTGAACTCGATTCTGTCGCATATATGGGAGACGACCTACCAGATCTATCCGCGATCACATGCTCAGGCTTAGGTGTATCCGTCCCCAATGGCCACCACTTCGTCAAATCCCATGCCCAATATTGTACAACTCTGCCAGGAGGTAAAGGCGCAGTCCGCGAGGTATGCGACCTGATACTTGAAGCTAAAGGATTATTAACCCAACATCATCAGCGTTATCTTGATTAAAAATGCAGAAGCCAAAAAAAGGAATAGTTGCTCTTTTATTGCTGGTCTTAGCATTGGCACTGTATCTCTCACGAGATATCGATGAAGAACGAGCAGATGCAACATCTGAATTAAGCTCACAGTCAAAACCAAGTGCGTATATGCACAACAGTCGATTTACCATATACGATGATAACGGCGAGGCGACTCATATTAAAAGTAGCGAAACACGTTACTTCCGAGAACAGGATCTGGTCACAATTGTATCTCCATCTATTACGTATAAAAACACGAATGGAGACTTAACCGAACTAAACGCTAAACAAGGAAAATACCTTGCTTTGTCTCAAGAACTCGTACTGCTTGGAAACGTAGTAGTTACACAGCAAAATGTCAGTAATGAAAGCTGGGTACTGAAAGGCCAAGAAATCCACTACAATAATGCATCTCATATTATTACATCTTCAAAGGCCGTCCAATTAGAGATGGGGGAAAACCGTATTACCTCTACAGGTATAAGTGCTTCAATTGACGATAAGAAAATCAGCTTACTTTCAAATGTCAGGGCTCGATATGTATACAATAATATCTAAATTTGCGCGCACAGTTATTTCTTTGGCATGCTTTGTCACGCTATCTAGCCAGTACGCTGTCGCTATCAGCCCAGACACAAATTTGCCTATCGAAATCGAATCAGACCGCGCCACACTCAATGATGAAACAGGCGTTTCTCAGTATTTTGGAAATGTTATTATATCGCAAGGTGAGTCTAGGCTTGAAGCCGATAGCATATCAGTCAACTCTTTAGATCGACGAATTACGTCTATCAAAGCGATTGGCTCCCCGGCTCACTTTGTACAACAAGATGAACATAACCTAAATACGCACGGATATGGTGATGTAATAATCTACGTATCCTCGAATAATATTTTACGATTTTTAGGCAATGCTAGATTCGTACAACACGAAAACTCATTCGAGGGCGAGCAAACCGAATACGACATCGCAGCGAAGGCAATAAAAGCGAAAGGAGACGAAACAGTAGGAACGCGCGTAAGAATACAATACAAACCACTTTCTCTACCTACTGACCTAGACAAACCGACCGAAGAAAACTTGCTGGAAAATGCAACGGATACAAATGAAAACCCTTAGCGCAAAGCACTTAGCAAAAAGCTACAACAAACGATCTGTTGTTATCGACGTTTCCATCTCTATTGAAAGCGGCCAAATTGTCGGGCTACTCGGACCTAACGGCGCAGGAAAGACAACTTGTTTCTATATGATCGTTGGCTTGGTCAAACAAGACAAAGGAAGGATATTCATTGATGACAAGGATATTTCAGATCTACCAATGCACGGTAGAGCTCGAAACGGAATTGGCTATTTGCCTCAAGAAGCATCAATATTCCGAAAGCTCTCTGTAGAGAATAATATTCTCGCAGTATTAGAAATCAGAAAAGATCTAAGCAAATCTCAGAGGTTAAACAAGATGGAAGAACTCCTTGTAGAGTTCCACATTACCCATATCCGAGAGAATCTTGGCATGTCGCTATCAGGGGGAGAGAGACGAAGAGTTGAGATTGCACGAGCATTAGCAATGGAACCTGACTTCATATTGCTAGATGAGCCTTTTGCCGGCGTGGACCCTATTTCGGTAAGTGACATAAAACAAATAATCAATCACCTAAAAAGTAAAGGTATTGGGGTACTAATAACTGACCACAATGTCAGAGAAACCCTTGATATTTGTGAGCAGGCCTATATCGTAAGCGATGGACATATTATTGCATCAGGAACCGCAGATGACATTCTTTCAAACCAAAAAGTAAAAGAAGTATATCTCGGAGACAAATTTATTCTTTGATAGGTACGATTTAATTAGCCTGCAAAGTCAAAAACCGAATAGATATTTAATTTAGTTGAGCGTTAACGTAAATATACCTTATTTTATTTCACACAAAGGTCAGTTCGCACTACACTAAATACATTAACCTTTAAACGATCGATTGGTTCACCTTTCAATGTTGAACAAATCCGTACAAGCGAAAATACATGATAGAAAACTTAAGTTTTGAATTGGTAAATACTTCATGGGTATGAAGGTATCTCTCCAATTAAAGCTCGGTCAACAGCTTACAATGACGCCCCAGTTGCAACAGGCGATTCGCCTGCTGCAGCTTTCAACTTTAGACCTACAGCAAGAAATACAAGAAGCGCTTGACTCAAACCCTATGCTTGAGTTGCAAGAAGAGAATAATGAGCCCTCACAAGACAACAATAAAGAAGAGCAAGCTCAAGATAACTCAATGCCAGACGGTGAAGGGTCAACAAATACATCTGATGGCAATAGTTCTGAACTCACGTCAGAAAACACGCTAGAAAAACCCTCCGATGAATGGTCGGATAAAATCCCTGATGATCTACCTGTCGACACGGCTTGGGACGACATATACCCTAACAACGCGCCGTCAGGACCCGCTAATGACGACGAGAATTTAAATTTCGAAAGCAGGAATACGTCCAGTGAGTCGTTGAGCGAGCACCTTCACTGGCAGTTAAATTTGACACCAATGTCCGACAGAGACCGCCTCATCGCTACATCGTTTATAGACTCTACAACGACTGAAGGTTATTTATGCTCTTCAATTGAAGAAATTCACCAGGGTTTTTACAATGAAAACGATGACGACCCCGTAGAACTCGACGAAGTTCAGGCTGTGCTAAAGCGTATACAACATTTTGACCCCCCTGGCGTATTTGCGAAAGATCTCCCTGAGTGTTTATTGCTTCAACTAAGACAATTACCCAAAGACACTCCATGGTTACCTCAGGCTAAGCTAGTAATTAGCCACTATCTAAATTTGCTTGGAAATCGTGACTATGCACAGATTCTTCGCAGAAGTAGATTGAAAGAAAGTGAGCTAAAAGAAGTCATTGCACTGATACAGACCCTAAACCCAAAACCGGGAGAAACAATAGAGTCTGAAGAGCCCGAATACGTCGTCCCTGATGTTATTGTTACAAAGGAAAAAGGTCGCTGGAAAGTAGAGCTAAACCCCGAAATCGCACCTAAAATAAGAGTAAATAACAACTACGCCTCTTTCATCAAAAGAGCCGATAGCAGTACAGACAACACCTACATGAAGGATCAGCTTCAAGAAGCAAAATGGTTTATTAAGAGTCTTCAGAGTAGAAACGAGACGCTTCTCAAAGTATCAAGCAAGATAGTCGCTCACCAACAAGGTTTTCTTGATTATGGCGATGAAGCCATGAAGCCCCTTATACTTCATGACATCGCAGAAGCAGTTGAGATGCACGAGTCAACTATTTCTCGTGTCACAACTCAAAAATATATGCATACGCCCAGAGGAATATTTGAGTTAAAATATTTCTTTTCCAGTCATGTGAGTACAACATCTGGAGGAGAATGCTCATCTACAGCGATTCGCGCGATCATTAGAAAACTAATCGCAAGTGAAAACCCAAAGAAGCCATTGAGCGATAGTAAGATAGCCGATCTGCTAAAAGAACAAGGTATTAACGTTGCCCGACGGACAATCGCAAAATATCGCGAGTCTATGTCTGTCCCCCCTTCGAACGAACGAAAGCGCCTAGTTTAGAACATTGGGCAAGACGAATTTTTCAGCACCTAGCTGAATGATAGAAAGTAAAAATACGGTAACGTCTTTTTACTCAAAAATTAGAAGACAGGAGAACGCTATGCAATTAAATATTACCGGCCATCACGTAGAACTCACTGACGCAATGAAAGAATATGTGGCGAGTAAGCTGGAGAAATTGGAGCGCCACATTGACAACATCAGCAATGTCCAGGTCACCCTTTCCGTTCTAAAACAAAGACATATCGCAGAATCAACCTTACATATACGAGGCGCAGATATTCATGGAACCGCTGAAAACGACGACATGTATGCAGCAATCGATTTGTTGATCGACAAACTAGATAGACAAATCCTTAAACACAAAGAAAAAAATGTAGATCGTTCTCACGGCGCATCGAACAGATAGTAGCCGGAAGAGAATACAGAGATAGAAAATGTCACAAAATCCAATAACAATTGAAGCAATCCTATCTCCCGAGCTGACCCAATGTGGTCTGCCCGGGAATAGCAAAAAGAAAGTACTACAACACGTATCAGAGTTAATTTCTGAACAATTTACACAGCTCGATGAACCAACCGTTTTTGATAACCTGATTGCTAGAGAAAGGTTAGGAAGCACAGGTATAGGCCAAGGAATAGCAATTCCACATAGCCGTCTCGAAAGTTGTGAACAAGTGATAGGCTGCCTATTCACATTAGAAAATAAAATTCCTTTTGACTCTATAGACAATGAAGGAGTTGATGTTCTTTTTGTGTTGCTTGTTCCTCAAGAAGCAACAAGCGAGCATCTTGAGTTATTAAGCCAAATTGCTGAGAAATTTAACAATCCACAGTTTTGTGCCCGACTTCGTGAATGCGAAACCGGCACAGATTTGTACCGCTTGATCGTAAGCTGAGACAATCTCAGATTATTTTCATTGGCAACGAGAACCTGGCATGAAATTTGTGATCGTTAGTGGACGCTCCGGCTCCGGCAAAAGTACAGCACTTCATGTATTAGAAGACTTAGGGTTTTATTGTATAGATAACCTCCCTGTTGGTCTTTTGCTCGACTTAGGAAAGCAAAGTCTAATTGAAGGTGATGGGCGGCTAGATAAGGTCGCCATTGGGATTGATGCACGCAACTTACAAAGCGGAATTGAGAGCTTTTCGATTTTCTATGATGCGTTAAAGCTAAAAAATATCGAGATAGATATCTTATACCTCGATGCTCAAAACGAAGTGTTAGTAACAAGGTACAATGCCACGCGCCGAAAACACCCTTTGAGCGACTCATCTCTATCTCTCACAGAGGCAATGGATAAGGAAAGTAACCTCTTAGACGAGATATCTTTGAAGGCAGACTTGTCAATTGACACCAGTAATCTGTCTATTTATGAGCTGCGTGACTTAATCAAGTTACGAGTATCGGGTCGAAAGACACAAGAGCTAGCTATTTTATTTCAGTCTTTCGGTTTCAAGCATGGTGTTCCAACCGATGCTGACTATGTCTTTGATGTTAGGTGCCTACCGAACCCTTATTGGGACACTAGCCTTCGAAAATATACGGGCCTCGACAAGCCCGTAATCGATTTTTTATCCCTACATCCGGAGCCAGATAAAATGCAGACTGATATTATTAAGTTTCTATCAGACTGGGTTCCAAAATTTCGAGACTCCAACCGCAGCTATTTAACGATTGCGATTGGCTGTACGGGCGGCCAGCATCGTTCAGTGTATATATGTGAACAAATTGGTCAGCATTTCATGAAATCATATAGTAATGTACAAATTCGACATAAAGAGCTACCCCAGCCAATAAAAAAATAATACACTTGGACGTTTACGGGCTTGAATCAGGCAAGATATAGATGCTTTGCGAAAATATTGAAATCATTAACAAACTAGGGCTTCATGCTAGGGCTGCAGCCAAATTTGTAAGTACCGCAACTCGATTTGAAAGCAATATAAAAATAGGTAAAGACGACCGACAGGTCGACGGAAAAAGCATTATGTCGGTGATGATGCTAGCTGCAAGTTGCGGTTCAACTGTTGAAATAATTACCGAAGGGGTTGATGAGCAAGAAGCATTAAATGCAATAAGAGACTTAATCAATGATCGTTTTGGCGAAGGAGAATAACGAGTATTTTGATTTACTTATTAGCAAACGAAATTAATAAACACTTTACGGTCTATTTTCTACCGAGTTAAAGCCCTTTCAGCTATTATATTAGCTAGCCCAATCTTATTTAAGCAACCACCCCCTAAGAAGCAGTCCAAATGCTCAGCAATTTATCTAACAACAATTCAACATCAGAGTTGGATAAACTCAACGAAGCGCTTGAAGCTGGATCTCTCAAGCAAGTTGCACGCGTAGTCAATAAAGGGCTGTCAGCCAATGATATTGGTCACCTTATTGAATCCTCTCCCCCTAAAGAAAGAGCACTAATTTGGCACCTGCTTGAGCAAGAATTACGAGGCGACGTACTACAGTATCTAAGCGAAGATATTCAGGCACACTTCTTAAGTAAATTAAACACACAAGAAGTAATTAGTGTCACAGAAGACTTGGATACAGATGACCTTGCCGACATTCTTCAACTTCTACCTGAGACAGTAACGCTTGAAGTACTCAATTCGATGGACAGCCAAGACCGTCATCGAGTAGAAGAAGTTCTGTCTTACCCTGAAGATACCGCTGGCGGATTGATGAATACCGACTCAATTTCGATCAGACCTGATATTACTATCGACGTCGTGCTCCGGTATTTGAGACGACACCGAACACTACCTGAAATGACCGATAAGCTATTAGTAGTCAGTCGTGATGACGTTCTAATGGGTGCACTCCCAGTGAATACAATACTGGTGTCAAATCATAGTGCGACAGTACAAGAAGTCATGGACACCGAAATCACGACAATAGACGTTAATATGGAAGATACTGAAGTTGCCAACTTATTTGAGCGCCAAGATTTAGTTTCAGCCCCCGTCGTTAATCGGAATAATGTCCTAATTGGAAGAATTACGATCGATGATGTTGTCGATGTTATCAGAGACGATGCCGATCACTCCCTCATGAGCATGGCTGGATTAGACGAGGAAGTCGACACTTTTGCACCGGTCAAGAAAACGGCACAAAGAAGAGCTATATGGTTGGGCATCAATTTGGCTACGGCCTTTATTGCATCTACCGTAATCGGCCTATTTAAGGAAACCATAGAACAAGTAGTAGCTCTCGCCGTTTTAATGCCTATTGTTGCAAGCATGGGTGGCGTTGCTGGAAGTCAAACTCTGACCCTTGTTATCAGAGCGATGGCGGTCGGACAAATAAGTCGAAATAATCTATCATGGCTAATGAACAGAGAATTTTTTGTATCTTTACTTAATGGTATTCTTTGGTCTTTTGTAGTCGCCTGCGCATCAATAATTTGGTTCGAAGATATCACTATTGGTGTCGTCATTGCAGCCGCAATGATCATAAATTTGGTTGTCGCTGCCCTCGCTGGAACAACCTTACCAATATTCCTCAAATCGAGAAATATTGACCCTGCACTGGCCGGAAGCGTCATATTGACAACGATAACAGACGTCGTTGGTTTTCTGTCTTTCTTAGGCTTGGCCACTCTCGCATATGCAAACTAAACAAAGAGAATTAACATGACTGAATTCAATCATCCCTATGATGATGAAGAGATCGACAATGGTAAGAGTAAATCTCAAGTTAAAAGAGAAATGGAAGCTCTTCAAAATTTGGGGCTGAAGCTCACAGAGCTCAAACCTATACAGTTGAAGAAAATGCCGATCGGAGAAGACCTCCTACAAGCAATAAAGGAGTCTTATAATATTCGGCAACGAGAGGCTAAACGGCGGCACCTTCAATTCATTGGCAAGTTGATGCGAGATGAAGATGGTGAAGCGATTCAATACGCACTAGATGAGTTCGACTCAAGCAGTCAACGATTTGCACAACAACTACATCAAATAGAGTCTTGGAGAGAAAAACTAATCCTAGAAGGTAACGATGCACTAAGTGAGTTTATCGCTAATCATGACGGTTCAATTGACGTACAACACCTAAGACAACTAGTTCGCAATGCAAAAAAAGATAAGCAAAACGATAAAAATACCGGGTCAGCAAAGAAACTATTTCAGTTCTTACGTTCGCTAAAACCCTGAGAAGAAATTTCTTTCGCCACTAGTATTCATATCGTCAGGTGACATACGAACAAGAGGGGGTCTCGTAATTGCCCGGCCCTTCTTCTCTATTTTTTCCTACTAGCATTCAGAGCCTGACCCAAGTCAAGAACCGGTTTGTCCCACGTACCAGATATATCGTACCTAGCTGTTGTGAGCGCCGTGAGAGGCTCACCAAGTAATTTATCCAAAAGCCAGACCGCTCCGCCAATTTGAGGTACGCCCAGCGCCAGCGCGGCCAAGGGAACATTTTGCGACAAGGGCAATTCAACCAACATGTCTAAATCAAACGTTTCGCGATATAGGTCTGTTGTGCCACTAATACTATAATCACCTGACGGCCCTTTGATACTTAGCGGCTCCTTCAGAGTCAACACGCCTTGATTAATCGATGAGGCTAAGGTCAATGAATCATACCCGACCCCACTCTTGTACAAATCCGAAAAATCGAGTTTAAGTCGTCTTATGATTGCACCAGCATTGAGAATACCAAACAACCTCAACGCGCCGGTTTTTTCGTCTTCTGTCTGCAAAAAGCCGTCGCTCATTTTCAGGTCAACGCTTCCTGACAAATGTTTAAACGAAAATTTGTGAGGTTCATCAGGCCATACAACAGCAATTGATGCTGAATACTCATCACTCGATACAAGCGGTTCCATTTTGAGCCGCTGAAAGAGATTTTCAATTTTGTCACCTTTGAGGTCCAAAGTGAGTATGCTATTAGCAATACCCGCTGAGGGCTGCTGCCAACTCAACTGTCCATTTATCGTTGTTCCTTTTATTTTTCCACTTAGATTGCGAAATATTACGCCTTCCTCGCTCTTTTCACTTTCAGCACGCCAAGCTCCGTAGTTATGGTCATTTACAATAAGCTTTTGAGCGAAAAAATTGAGCTCAGGAATAGTACGCGGGTCAAACGGTTCCTGGGAAGGTTCTTTGCTTTTCGCCTCTTTATCTGAGGATAAATGTAAACGATCAAACTCCAATGACAACTTGCTAGAAGGCGTCGAAAGAAAGACGTGTCCCTTCGCCTTCGGTCCGGACACAGTCACTTCCCAGTTACCTTTATTTCTAAATATACTTATTTCATTGTCAATAAACTCTTGACCAAATGCATTTAATGTTTCGACTTCCACATCGATCTTTTGCACTATATTTTCCTGAGAACTACTATCAGTTTCATCGAAACTCGAAACTGATGCAGAATCGAACCCCTTGATTAAATCTATCCAGGTTTCAAGCTCTGCCTGCTCCAATTTAGCCGATATATTCAAACCCTTAGTTTCAGGGTTGTTAGATTGAGCGCCGTTAACAAACACTTCACCAAACGAAAACACCTCGTCTACAAAAAGTAAATTTGACGAAATATTTTGACCGTTTTCCGTTATAAGCTCTGCATTTAAATAGGTTTTACTTGGCTTCAATAGTAAATTTAGGTCTAGCATTTCATGCTCTTGCGCACCCTTACGAAAAGGCTCGGGCAAGTCTCGCCTCAAACCCATGAGCGTTGAGCTAATAGACAAACTGGTAGGTGTGGTTTTTTCCTTTGGTATAGTCAGCACTGCTGCATAAGGAATTATGCCACTCAAGGTATTCGGAGCAGCGTAACCAAAGTGACCGAATAAACTATCGACACTTGCTCTGCCGGTTAATTCCAACAGTGTTTTCGCCTCCAAATCGCGTTCAAGGACGGGCTTTGATGATATATTTAACTTAGCCTGCTCTCCAAAAACGCCTACAACTACATTCTCTGCTTGCACTCCACCGTCCGAAGATACAGTAAGTACACCATTGGTATTATGAAAAACTATATTCGAATCAAAGTGTTCTATATCAATACCATTAAAGCTCGACTGCACGTCGTACAATACATCACCGTCATCATTCATTGGTATCTTCAGATCGATTCCTACCTCTACATCCCCATGAATCGAAATTTGATTCGCAATATCAACAGTATGTAAGGAGATAGGCGACTCTTTCATCCAGTAATCAAGCTGTTCGACAGAAGCGTGAGTATTCGCAGTCACCGCTAAATAATTTATTTCGTCAGGAGCTTTCTCGGGTAATCTGACAGTCAAATCTCGTAATTCAGTACCTTGAATGGAAGCATTGTCAGAAGAAATAGATAATTTCCCGTTTTGGAGTTTTATATCCGTATTCAAGTGCGTCAAATGCGGCCACTGCTCCGAGAACTTAACCTCTCCTTCTTGCGTATTTAACAATATGCTTGAAGTAAAACTATGGTCAGGTGCATTTGTCTCGGTTGACCCATACCCGAAATAAATACCGTCACTTACCTTTCCACTCAACAGCGCACCATTTAACCAACTATGTAAGTCTTCTCCAACGAGATATGCAGGCACGAATTTTGTCGCATTTTTAAAGTCGATGTCTTGAATTGCTATCGCTAAATTTAGATAGTCTTCTCGCTCGTCAGGATTTATATCAAGTGAAAAATCCCCATATACCAGACTTTCGTCGTCCTGCCACAACCTCAAACCCTGAGAATATACGAAAACACTATCACCACGTATATCCCACGACACAGTGCCTTCTGCATGTTTCATCAACCAAACATCATAAAACAGTTCAGGGAAGCCTAATTCGAAATTATTTGAACTAAATTCAACTGTTCCGCCTTTGGAGCTCGCGGATATATATCCATCAAGCCCTGATCCAGAGGGCGTTCCGTCATATGCAGCCAAGGAGACTTGCGCCAATTCGGCTTGCAACGAAAAATCAGATTCAGACACGCCCTCGTTTTCAACAAAGGTATTCAAATAAACATTCTTTAACAAACCAGATGGGTCACTCACTTCTAATCGTTTCTTAAGATTCTCTGGCAACAAGTTCGCAGCTATACTAAGACGACTCCAACACTGGATATCCAGTGAGCTTAACCTAAGTTCGGTTAGCGTCTTCTTTACCATTGACAGCTCTATATTCGTTTCTTTGCATTGCTTACCAGCCCAACTAAATCCGAACCCTGAAAGCTCGATATTTGTTTGTCCTGGCAGCATTTTCCATCGAAAATTACTAGCAAGGTAATTTATTGGGGGCATAGACACTCCTGATGCTCGCCACTCAATACTATTGACTTGCACTTCTCCGGAGACAGTCTGAAGCTGTGTACCATTTATAGACAGCCAAGCACGCACACTGCCTTCGACATGATCAACTATAAGGTGTTCCCAGTCGTATACTTTTAACAAACGACCAAAAAAATCTGCAGACCTGGCTTCAACAAATAAAACTCCAGATATAGTTTGCCCAGCCAGAATCGCATCACTCTCATAAGAGAAATTCAAAAGTGAAGCTGTACCTGCTCGTTCTTTGATCCGCCCACTCGCATAAATTTTGTCGTTCTGATAATTTAATTTAATATCTGGCGCGACTAACGAGCTGACTAGCCCCAGCTGATCACGAACAACCAATGTCAATTCCGAAAGACTTAGCGTTGCTTCTTGCAAAAAACTGGGTAAAGAAGCCCCACTGGACAATGAGACTCCTTTCGAACTCTCTACCTCCGATAAATCTACTTGTAACCCGGCAAGTGACCAGACTTTTTTATCAAGCTGAGTTAAAGAAAGGTGTGCTTTAAAAATTGAAGCCGATTTAAGACGAAGCTCTAGATTCCAGACTGAACGTATAAACGAAAAATGAAATGCGGCTTTTTCAATATTAGCGCCATCACTGCCATTCAGAGATATTTGTTTGAACTCGACAATAGGGTCAAGTCCATTCCAGTAGGAATTTATCTCTTCGATCGAAATTTTTTGCTGAGATTGTTCACTCAAATAGAGTTCGATATCTCCCTTGAAAGTCGGAAGTGCATTTAATGCTACTCGTACAGACAATAGGTAGAAAACAATTAGTATAAGACCTATCAGCGGTATCCGTCGAATTGCTGTTGCTACAAATTTGGCGACGGTTTTTACCACAAGCTCACACCAACACCACGTCGAATTGGCCTTGGTTATACATAACCTCAACCTGGAATTTTATTTGTTTACCAATAAATGACTCAAGATCAGCGACATTATCTGACTCTTCATCTAAGAGCCGATCGATAACACTCTGAGAAGCCATCACAAGAAACACTTTCGCTTCATATGCCCTGTTCACTCTCGATATTTCACGCATAATTTCATAACAAACTGTCTCAGCTGTTTTCAGCAAACCAGTACCATTACAGACATTACAGGGCTCGCACAGTGTCTGACCTAAGCTCTCTGTAGTTCGCTTGCGTGTCATTTCTACTAAACCCAGCTCAGACACACAGCTAACAGTTGTCCTTGCATTGTCCTTATCTAACATCTTCTCGAGCATTCTGAGAACTTGTCTCTTGTGCTCTTCATCAGCCATATCGATAAAATCAAGAATTATAATTCCGCCTAGATTCCGCAGCCTAAGCTGCCGCCCTAATGTTCGAGCTGCCTCTAGGTTTGTCTTAAAAATTGTCTCTTCTAAGTTTCTATGTCCGACAAAACCACCTGTATTTACATCAATAGTGGTCATCGCCTCGGTTTGATCGATTATCAGATACCCGCCAGACTTAAGCGGGACTTTACGACCTAGCGCTTTTTGAATTTCGCCGTCGATATTATACAAATCGAAGATTGGACGTTCACCTGGGTAATATTCAAGGCGATCACTAACATCAATTAAGAAATTTTCCGAAAACTCCTTAACGATCGAATAGCTCTCTCTAGAGTCAATTCTTATCTTCTCAGAGGCAGGTCGAACCAAATCCCGAATGGCACGCGTAAACAGAGGTAGGTCTTGATAGATTAAAGACGGGGCATTATTTTCAGATATTCTTTGTTCTAGTTTGGTCCAAAGTCTCTTTAGAAATTTCACATCAGACGAAAACTCATCTTCCCCTGCACCCTCTGCAGCAGTCCGGACAATAAAGCCAGAACTCAAGCCTTCAGGTGAGTCAATATCCGAATGGCAATCTAGCACGAGTTTTTTTAATCTCTCCCTCTCTTGCTCATCTTCAATACGCTGAGAAATTCCAATATGTGCCACACCAGGCATATAAACCAAATAGCGCCCAGCAATTGATAACTGAGTAGTCAATCGGGCACCCTTAGTGCCAATGGGGTCCTTAATAACTTGGACAACTAGTTCCTGCCCTTCTCGCAACAGGTGCGTTATGTCAGCCGGCTTTCGCTTATCGCCACCTTCTTCAATATTTGATGCGATATCAGAAACATGAATAAACGCCGCTCTAGACAATCCTACTTCAACAAACGCTGCCTCCATCCCGGGCAAAACACGTACCACCTGCCCCTTATAAATGTTCCCGACGATACCTCTTCTGCTGGTTCGCTCAACAAAAACCTCCTGTAACATGCCGTTTTCAACCAAGGCGACTCGTGTCTCTACAGGCGTAACATTAATAAGGATTTCTTCGCTCATACTTCTCCTTTAAAACACTTGAGTCGCGATCAGACACAAAGATGACAGTCGGATTACCTTAGTGCAAAGACTAGGCGATCTGTGACAATTAAAACAAATGGCCAAATAATCGCACTTGAGAAGGCCAGCCATAAATAGCTTAAACCGATATCGCTATTTCCCAGCGCCGATTTGATCGTGCTCACGACCATTAACTGTATACCAACTATAAAAAAAATAACTAATGATTGCTGGGAAATAGGAAACATTTTCAACCTTTGATGCATCGTCAACACAAGATAGCCTGTCAGACAAACTGCTAAGATATGAATACCAAAATAACTCCCCGAGATAACATCCAATAACAGCCCAACTATAACCCCACTTGCGACACCTATTTTTTCTGGATGCCTCACCAACCAATATACATAAGTGACGACAAGCCACTCTGGCCTCAAAAATGCCACCATATCTGGTAACGCAATGAGTTCGAGCGTCGCGGCAATAAAAAACGAAATAATGATTGCAAACCAACTAATATGAGACTGAGTCACAGCTTGCCCTCGTCAGATTTATTATGGTCTTTGTTAAAGACCAGAAGTAACAAACGACTTCGATCTAACTGAGCCTCAGGCTTAACCTTCACACGCGCAAAACTTCTTCCAGCATCATGCTCAATCGAACTCACCCTCGCAACAGGATAGCCCTGAGGAAATCGCCCACCCAAACCAGAACTAACCAGTAAATCACCTTCACTAATTTCTGAAGTGTCAGGTACATTTGCAAGTTCAAGATAGCTAAGGGAGCCTAGCCCATATGCAATGGCCCTTACGCCGTTATGGTTGATCTGAACAGGGACTGCATGCCGAATGTCTGAAATCAACAAAACTTTGCTTGTTAATTCATTGATTTCGATCACTTGTCCCATAAGGCCTTTAGAGTCCAACACAGCTTGACCATGATAAACACCATCTTGAGCACCCTTATTGATGACTATGTATTGGTAACCTGTATCAGGACTAATACCAATCATTTCGGCGACGACAACGCCTTCATCAAGGATTCTGGATGCATTTAACAGCTCCCTAAGACGGTTGAGCTCTGCAGTTACAGAAGCAAGTTTTTGAGATTTTCTTTCGAGAACTAACAATCGATCCTGCAGTAAACCCAACTCTTGCTCTAATGTCTCTCGACTAGTAACAAGGTTGGTAGCCACCGACTTGATGTTACGAGGAAACTCACTCAACCAATGTATTGGTGTAAGCCCCGTACTAATAACGTTTCGTACATGATCTAATTGAGAGAATTTAATGTCGATAACAATGAGGGAAATAGACAAAACAACCGCCAAAAGGAGGCGGTATGCGAGATAAGGGCCTTGAACAAAAATGGTTTTGTCTGGTCCACCTAATTTCATATGAAGAGTCTGCCGAGATCAATGACTATTCGATTGGGTACAGACCATCTACACTATTGTCTATCAAGTCTATAGCTTTACCACCTCCACGTGCGACACATGTTAGCGGGTCTTCCGCGACAATAACTGGCAAGCCAGTTTCTTCACTCAGCAAACGATCAAGACCTCTAAGCAAGGACCCTCCACCGGTGAGAACGATTCCTCTTTCTGCTATATCAGATGCAAGCTCTGGAGGTGATTGTTCAAGAGCCCCTTTAACGGACTGAACAATTGCAGACAATGACTCTTGAAGCGCTTCTAAAATTTCTTCACTATTTAAAGTAAACCCTCTAGGAACACCTTCTGCCAGATTTCGACCTCGAACATCTATTTCTCTTAGCTCAAGCCCTTCATATGCGCAGCCAACTTCTTGTTTGATTCTCTCAGCAGTCGCATCACCAATCAAACTTCCATAATTACGTCGGACGTAAGTAACGATAGCTTCATCAAATCTGTCTCCACCGACCTTAACGGAATCCGCGTAAACGATACCATTAAGAGAAATAATAGCTATCTCTGTGGTTCCGCCACCGATATCTACCACCATTGAGCCACTTGCTTCTTCAACAGGTAAGCCTGCACCGATCGCTGCAGCCATAGGCTCTTCTATTAAATAGACTTCTCGTGCACCGGCCCCTAATGCAGATTCTCTAATTGCCTTTTGCTCTACCTTAGTTGAGCGACTAGGTACGCAAACCAAAACTCGAGGACTAGGGGTAATAAAACTGTTCTCGTGAACCTTGTGAATAAAGTGCTGGAGCATTTTTTCGGTCACGACGAAATCCGCAATAACGCCATCTTTTAAAGGGCGTATTGCTGTGATATTGCCGGGCGTCCGGCCTAGCATTCGCTTTGCTTCTGCGCCAACTGCTGCGACACTTTTCTGATTGCCATGATTACGAATTGCTACAACGGAGGGTTCATCCAGCACAATACCCCGCTCACGAACATATATAAGTGTATTTGCCGTCCCTAGGTCAATAGATAAATCGCTGGAAAATAAGCCTCGGATCTTTTTAAACATGAAGTGAGATCAACCTAATAAAATCAAAAAATTAATCGAGCAACTTTAGCAACGGTGCCTATATAGAGCAAGAAACAAATCCAAAATGAACAATAATTTAAATATAAGTCGTGAAATTGCATAATTTGTAACCAGACCCTTGTCCCAGAGGCGGGAATAATTGTCTAGCTTTAAAATTTCCTGATACTATTGCGGGCTTATACAAATTTGGTATGTATATTTTTTTGGCAAATTCTATTCGAGGATGACGCATGTCGGTCGGACCAGACGATATTAACAAAATTGCTCACTTGGCACGTTTACAGATTGATTCAGACAAAATTGAAAAAATCAGCAAAGATATTACTAACATCTTATCGCTAGTTGACGAACTACAAAAAACAGACACCTCAGGTATCGAGCCTATGGCGCATCCAATGGACGCATCACAAACACTTCGACGCGATGACGTAACCGAAAGTGACAATCGCGACAAGCTACAAGGCATTGCACCGAGCACTGAAGATGGTCTATTTCTCGTACCTAAGGTCATCGAGTGATTAAACCCTCAGATTTCGTACACTCCTTAATTACTACTATTTAGAAGCCAATACAGAATGTTAAATAAAACCGTAAAACAACTATCGCAAGGTCTTGCTAAGGGTGAATTTTCGAGTTTGGAATTGTGCCAATACTACTTGAATCGAATCGATACTATTGATACTAAATTCAACAGTTTTATCACTGTATCACACGAACAAGCAATCGCCTCCGCCAAAGAAGCCGATAAAAAAATTGCGTCAGGCAATGCAAATGAATGGACGGGAATCCCCTTCGCGCACAAAGATATATTTTGCACAGAAGGTGTATTAACAACATGCGGCTCTAAAATGCTCAACAATTTCATTCCACCGTATAGCGCCACTGTTGTCGAAAACTTCAACGCCCAAGGTGCTGTATGCCTTGGGAAAACTAATATGGACGAGTTCGCAATGGGCTCTTCGAATGAAACAAGTTATTACGGCAAAGTGATCAACCCGTGGAGCGAGTCAAACCCATTGGTGCCTGGTGGATCTTCTGGCGGATCCGCAGCCGCAGTTGCTGCTAGGCTCACCCCTATAGCCACAGCTACCGATACCGGCGGCTCGATTAGACAACCCGCTTCTTTATGCGGCTTGACTGGATTAAAACCGACATACGGTCGAGTGTCTCGCTACGGAATGATTGCTTTTGCTTCAAGCTTGGACCAAGGCGGCCCAATGGCCCGCACTGCTGAAGATGCAGCCATGATGCTTAACGTTATGGCCGGTCACGACACAAAAGACTCCACCAGCATCAATCAAGATGTGCCCGACTATACCAAGGATCTGAATAAATCAATTGACGGCCTCAAAATCGGCCTGCCAAAAGAGTTTTTTAACGAGCACCTTAGTAGCGAGCTCCAGTCTGTTCTTCAAGAAGCAATGAAACAGCTAGAAGGTCTAGGTGCGACGTTTAAAGAAATTTCTTTACCACACTCAGATTTATCAGTCCCTGCGTATTACGTCATTGCACCTGCTGAATGCTCAGCAAACCTGTCTAGATTCGACGGCGTTAGGTACGGCCACCGCTGCGAAAACCCAAGTGATTTAATGGATATGTATGTCCGCAGCCGCTCGGAAGGTTTTGGTGACGAAGTAAAACGGCGAATTCTAATTGGAGCGTATGCACTATCCGCAGGTTACTACGATGCCTATTACAGAAAAGCCCAACAAGTTCGCCGCCTTATAAAGAATGACTTCGTTTCAGCCTTCGATGACGTTGATGTCATTCTAGGCCCTACATCACCAACAGAAGCATTTGGCTTTGATTCAAAAGGTGATGACCCAGTTAAAATGTATCTAGAGGATATATTTACCATCTCCACCAACCTCGCAGGCTTACCCGGTATGTCGCTTCCCGCTGGCTTGATAAACAATCTGCCTGTAGGGATGCAATTGATAGGAAATTATTTTGATGAGTCAAGAATGCTGAACATCGCTCATCAATTCCAATCAGTCACCGACTGGCATACCTTGTCACCAAAAAACATATAAGCCTGGAGAAAATAAATGCAATGGGAAACAGTGATCGGGCTTGAAATTCATGTACAGCTCGCAACAAAATCAAAAATATTCTCGGGGTCGTCTACCGCTTTCGGGTCAGCGCCTAATACGCAAGCCAACGAAGTTGACCTAGCCCTACCTGGCACGCTTCCGGTTCCAAACGAACAGGCCTTTAGATACGCCATACTATTTGGACTCGCTATCGACGCCGACATTAATAAGAAATCTGTTTTTGAACGGAAAAATTATTTCTACCCAGATTTACCTAAAGGATATCAAACCACTCAGCTCGACTTGCCAATTGTTGGACCAGGCAAGGTAGACATCAAACTCGACGATGGCAGCACTAAGGTTGTTAGAATCCATCATGCACACCTCGAAGAAGACGCAGGGAAATCGTTACACGAAGATTATCAAGGCATGTCAGGCATAGACCTGAATCGAGCAGGCACACCCTTAATCGAAATCGTCTCTGAACCCGACATGAACACAATAGAAGAAGCAGTTGCGTTCTCTAAGAAGATCCACTCCATCGTAACTTCACTTGGCATATGCGACGGCGAAATGTCTCAAGGGTCTATGAGGTTTGATGTCAACATTTCTATTAAGCCGCAAGGCGTTGAGGAGCTTGGTACTCGCACAGAAACCAAGAACCTTAATTCATTCAAATTCATGGAAAAAGCTATTCAGCTTGAAGTTGAAAGGCAAATTGATATTCTCGAAGACGGCGGTTCAATCAAACAAGAAACCCGTCTATACGACGGAGATCAGCATATATCTCGATCTATGCGTAGCAAAGAAGAAGCTAACGACTATAGATACTTTCCTTGCCCAGACTTATTACCGGTCATTCTTGACGACGAATATATCGAAAGCATAAGGAAAGACATGCCTGAGCTTCCCGACGCGAGACGTAGCCGTTTTTGCGCCGACTACAACCTATCAGACTATGACTCCACGACCATCGCGGGTGATTCGGGCCTATCTAATTATTTTGAAACGAGCACTAAAATATCGGGCGATGCAAAACTTTCGGCCAACTGGGTATTGGGCGAGCTGAGCGCAAACTTAAACAGCACAGACACCAGTCTGAACCTCTGCCCTGTCTCGGCAGAACAACTTGGGCAGCTTGTTTTACGCGTAAAAGACGGCACACTGTCCTCGTCTGGAGCTAAGAAAGTTTTCGGATCGATATGGGCAAAACCTACCGCTCAAGTTGATATGCTAATCGATGAACTTGGCCTCAAACAAGTATCTGACACCGGAGAACTCGAAAAGCTTGTGGATCAGGTTTTGTCAGGAATGGAGGAACAAATTGCACAATATAAAGAGGCCGATGACAAAAAACGCAAGAAGCTTATGGGCAGCTTTATGGGGCCACTTATGAAAGCCTCTAAAGGGCAAGGCAATCCGAAGCTATTCAACGAAATCCTTTCTAAGAAATTGAACTCCTAGCAGACTCTGAAACACGAATACAAATTGAGACGCTATAAGGTAAGGCATCGAGCAGATGCCTTGTTTTATGAAAACATACCGAAAATAAAGTATCATTCAGCAAATTTTATACATCAACAAATTTAAGGCAGCCTTTACATGAGCATCAAAAACGCTTTTTATGCACAATCAGGCGGTGTAACAGCTGTTATCAATGCATCAGCTTGCGGAATCATCGAAACAGCTAGAGCACATAGCGACAAAATTGGGAAGGTATACGCTGGCCACAATGGCATTATAGGCGCATTGAAAGAAGAGTTAATCGATACAAGCTTAGAAACTCATCAAGATATAGCCGCATTACGCCATACACCTAGTGGCGCCTTCGGATCATGCCGCTATAAGCTAAAGAATTTCGAAGAAAACAGACGAGAATACGAAAGACTGATCGAAGTATTTCAAGCCCATAATATAGGTTATTTTTTCTATAATGGTGGCGGCGACTCACAAGATACCGCATATAAAGTAAGCCAGCTAAGTGAGAAAATGGGGTATCCGATCACCTGTATTGGCGTACCTAAAACAGTAGACAATGATTTACCATTCACCGATTGTTGCCCAGGATTTGGTTCAGTCGCTAAATACGTCGCCATTTCGACAAAAGAAGCAGCGATGGATATCGCCTCAATGTGCGAATCGTCTACGAAGGTTTTTATCCTAGAAGTAATGGGTCGACACGCAGGCTGGATTGCAGCCGCCGGCGGGTTAGCAGGCCAATCTCACGATGAAGCCCCCCACATCATACTTTTTCCAGAAATAGCGTTCGATCGAGATAAATTCCTCGCCCGCGTAGATGAATGCGTTAAAACTCATGGCTACTGCGTTGTTGTCGCGTCAGAAGGCACCCAGTACGAAGATGGGCGATTTGTAGCAGATGCAGGAGCAAAAGATGCCTTTGGCCACACCCAGCTAGGTGGAGTCGCCCCCACATTGGCCAATATGGTCAAACAAACTTACGGATACAAATATCATTGGGCGGTTGCCGACTATCTACAGCGAGCGGCAAGGCACATCGCCTCAGCCACTGATGTTGATCAAGCATACGCAATGGGTAAAGCGGCGGTTGAGTTTGCCATCAATGGTAAAAACGCAGTAATGCCAATAATTGTACGGGAGCAATCTAGCCCTTACGTTTGGTCTATTGGCGAAGCACCACTTAGCCAAGTAGCCAACCAAGAGAAAAAAATGCCGATACATTTCATCTCAGATGATGGATTCAGTATTACAGCGGAATGCAGAGAGTATTTGGCTCCACTTATCCGAGGTGAAGACTATCCGCCTTATGACGAACTCGGCATGCCTAAATACGTAAAACTAAGCAACACTCTGGTTGAGAAAAAGCTTCATACCGAATTTAATATTTAACAAAACCTTTTCAAAACCTAGCCTCTATAAACAGTCCGCCAGGTCGAGTGCCATATGAATCAACAAACCCGCTCCAACCCAGCGGGTTTTTTTGAATATGAATAACAACAAATAGATAGGGAAAATATAGTACTGGTGAAGCGGGTGAAATCCAATACTACACCTCATCGGGTCGTAAACCGGGATTGCCAAAAGGTGATCAACATCAACCAACATCGTGGCTAGCATTAGCATAAATGGCCGAAACCACTGCTTCTTAAATAGCACTACAGTTTATAAGAAAGGTACTACAAAGTGCAAGATTAGATGAAAAATGGTCTTTTCCCAGAAGCTATTTATACTGCATGAACGAATTTGATCGCAAAAGGATACTACACCAATGAATAAGCTATACACCACCGATTCTAGCGGAATCCCAATCACGGTATTGTATACAGAAAATTATGGCAACTGGCTGCTTGAGCAAAAAGAAACCACAAGCAAGTGGCTTACCGCAAATCACTATGAAGGGAAAGGTCATTGCACCATCCCCAACTCTACCGGTGGTATGGCAGGCGTCATTTTTGGTATATCAAAAGATTGTGATTTTTTCATTGCTGGTGACCTTGCGGTTTCTCTTCCTCCCGCTCAATATCAACTAGATTTCGAGAACTTGAACCTTTCGGACTCTCAAGAAGTTGGAGAATTTGAAACAAATTTTGCCATTTCATGGGGCCTGTCCTGCTACAAGTTCGAGCGATACAAGAAAAGTGACAAACCCCTTCCTATACTAGCCTTATCTTCAGATGGTGCTATCGACAAAGCGTGCAAATTTATCAGCGCAATATATTTGGTTCGAAACCAGGTTAATACACCCGCTTGTGATTTGATGCCTGAAGACATTTCAAAACAAGTAGATAAACTTGCAGCCCAGTTTGACGGACAAGTAAAACATATCGTAGGTGATGAACTCCTAACTGAAAACTACCCTACGATTCATGCGGTCGGAAGAGCAAGCTGTTTTCCTCCTCGCCTTATAGATCTGCAATGGGGTAACGAGCATGCGCCCAAAGTAACGCTCGTTGGAAAA
>ENA-OSET01001016-OSET01001016.1-sediment-metagenome-genome-assembly--contig:-NODE-1016-length-30150-cov-52.422838_pt1 | contig 30150 bp, 40 predicted proteins | sample MGYA00237882_ERZ534229 | MGnify/ENA primary metagenome ERZ534229 (study PRJEB26408, sample SAMN06266212) | sediment metagenome | isolation source: Hudson Canyon methane seep mesocosm | place... | reverse complement strand
TCAATTGGCAGAGCGACGGTCTCCAAAACCGTAGGTTGGGGGTTCGATTCCCTCCTGGCCTGCCATTCTTGTTTTCATTAAGTTTGATAACGTTAAGAATATAAAATGGCAGATACTTTAAAAATGATTATCGCAGTCGTCATCATGGCGGTTGCGATTACTTTGTTTTATACCTATGCAGAGTTTTCTACTTTGTTAAGAGTGCTTGGTTTGCTTGCAGCAGCTGGGCTTTCTTTGTTTGTTGCATCGACAACAGTGGTGGGTTCATCCGCGCTGAAATATGTAGGTGACACGCAAGTAGAAGTGCGCAAGGTCGTTTGGCCTACACGCCAAGAAACAGTTCAAACAACAATGCTAGTGATTTTGATGGTCATTGTAGCGGCTTTAATGCTGTGGGCTGTTGATTCAATGTTAGGTTGGGCGGTTCGCGCTCTGACTGTATAAAAGGTTGGTTATGAGTAAAAATTGGTATGTAATTCAAGCTTTTTCTGGTTATGAAGCACAAGTAAAACGTTCTTTAGAAGAACGTATTGAACGCTTTGAATTGCAGGATAAATTCGGTGAGGTCTTAGTGCCTACTGAAGAAGTCGTTGAAATGAAAGAAGGTAAGAAACGTCGGAGTGAACGTAAGTTCTTCCCCGGCTATGTATTGGTTAACATGGAAATGGATGATCAAACATGGCATGTGGTGAACGACATTCCACGTGTACTTCGTTTCATCGGTGGTTCAGGTACGCACCCTGCTCCGATAACAGAAGCTGAAGCGAATCAAATTCTTCAACGAGTACAAGAAGGGGTGGATAGTCCACGTCCTAAAGTCTTGTTTGAACCAGGTGAAGTGGTCCGCGTTACTGATGGACCATTTAATGATTTCTCTGGTGTGGTTGAAGAAGTCAATTATGAAAAAAGCACAATGCGTGTGGAAGTGGTCATTTTTGGTCGTTCTACCGCTGTTGAGCTAGAAATGAGTCAAGTCGAAAAAGGCTAGACACGTTTTATAGATTAGTCCAGCTTTAGCTGGTTTGTTGTAGGGGAGCCGCGAGGCGTTAGTACCCGATTAGGAGAATAAAATGGCTAAAAAGATAGACGCCTATATTAAGCTGCAAGTGCCAGCTGGTTCGGCAAACCCAAGTCCTCCTGTTGGTCCAGCATTGGGTCAACATGGTGTAAATATCATGGAGTTTTGTAAAGCATTTAATGCCAAAACTCAGTCTGTAGAATCAGGCTTACCTATCCCTGTTGTGATCACCGTTTTCAATGATAAAAGTTTTACTTTTGTTACTAAAACTCCTCCAGCTGCAGTATTGTTATTAAAAGCTGCAGGCCTTAAGAGTGGTAGTGGTCGTCCAAATACTGAAAAAGTAGGCACCGTGACACGTGCACAATTGGAAGAGATTGCAGCAACAAAAATGCCTGATCTTACAGCATCTGATGTAGATGCAGCCGTAAGAACAATTGCGGGTACAGCTCGTAGCATGGGATTGAATACAGAGGGTGTTGAATAATGGCTATGGGTAAAAGAGGTCTTGCGATTCGTGAGAAATTAGAAGTCGGTACAGCTCATCAAATTGATGAAGCACTAACTTTTATTAAAGACAATGCTTCAGCAAAATTTGTTGAATCTATTGATGTTGCAATTAACTTGGGTGTTGACCCTCGTAAGTCTGATCAAGTAGTTCGTAGCTCTACTGTACTACCAAATGGTACAGGTAAAACAGTACGTGTTGCTGTTTTTGCACAAGGTGCAAATGCTGATGCTGCTAAAGAAGCGGGTGCTGACATTGTAGGTTTTGATGATTTAGCTGAATCGATTAAAGCGGGCAATATGGATTTTGATGTTGTTATCGCTTCTCCTGATGCTATGCGTGTTGTTGGTACTTTAGGTCAAGTTTTAGGTCCACGTGGTCTAATGCCTAACCCTAAAGTCGGAACAGTAACACCTAATGTTGCAGAAGCCGTTAAAAATGCTAAGTCAGGTCAAGTTCGTTACCGTACAGATAAAGCAGGTATCATCCACTGCCCAATTGGTAACGCATCTTTTGAAGTACCAGCATTACGTCAAAATCTTGAAGCATTGCTTGAAGACTTAAATAAATTAAAACCAAGCTCAGCTAAAGGTGTGTACTTCGACCGTATTAGCATTTCTAGCACAATGGGTGCAGGTTTAACGATCGATAAATCTTTTATTGGTAAATAATTGATTTAAAAATTTGGACCATTCGATGGTGATCTTTTGGATCACTATCGAGTTGTCTAAGACCGTAGGTATGTGAGTTTAATCAATTGTATTCGTATAATTGGCCTGCGCAGATGGGTTCAGCTACAGAGTTTCTGATGTTGAATACCGTAAGGTGGAAGAGGAATATCCTCTTTCTTTTTTAGCAACAAGCACTACTTAGAGTAGTGTTCCTAAGGAGGTACTTAGGTGGCAATGAATCTTGATGGTAAGAAAGCCGTAGTTGCTGAAGTCGCTGAAGTGGCATCTAGTGCATATTCTGCTGTAGCAGCTGAATATCATGGTTTGTCAGTTTCAGACATGACTGAGCTACGTATTGCAGCACGTAATGAAAATGTTTATTTACGTGTGGTTAGAAATACATTAGCTAAACGTGCTGTAGAAGGTACTGATTTCGCTTGCATGCAAGACGGAATGACAGGTCCTTTAGTATTTGGTTTTTCTCAAGAAGATCCAGGTGCAGTCGCACGAGTTATGGGCAGTTTTGCCAAAGAAAATAACAAACTTGAAATCAAAATGGTTTCTCTAGGTGGCAAGCTATTAGCTGCTACTGATATTGAGAAATTAGCTAAAATGCCTACGAAGGACCAAGCAATTGGTATCTTAATGGGCACTATGAAAGCACCGATTGAAAAATTTGTTCGTACTTTGGTTGCTCCGACTAGCAAAATGGTTCGTACGCTCGCGGCTGTTCGCGATGCAAAAGAAGCAGCTTAGTTTCTTATAAATAAGAACTAATGTTGTATTTATATTCTGTAAGCTTGAAATAGGAAAGAAACATGTCTGTATCTAAAGATGATATCTTGGAAGCGATTTCCAATATGACAGTTGTTGAGGTCGTTGATTTGATCGAAGCAATGGAAGAAAAATTTGGCGTAACTGCTGCTGCTCCTGTAGCTGTAGCTGCTGCAGGCGGCGACGCTGGCGGTGCTGCTGCTGCTGAACAAACTGAGTTTGACGTTGTAATGTCAAGCTTTGGTGATAACAAAGTTAGCGTTATCAAAGCAGTACGTGCTATCACTGGCCTTGGCTTGAAAGAAGCTAAAGCAATGGTTGAAGCTGTACCTGCGACAATTAAAGAAGCAGTTGAAAAAGCTGAAGCTGAAGATGTTGTTAAGCAACTTGAAGAAGCTGGTGCTACTGCTGAACTTAAATAGGTTTAGCATTTATCGTTGCGATTTGATCGCTACGATATAGAAAATGGCTGGTGATTTTAATCACCGGCCTTTTTCCGTTACTGGTCAAGCGGAGATTGCTTGACCATGAAATACAATATTACAATTACTTGCTTTTACGTCAGTAGAAGCGGGACGACTTTGAGGTGTAATAAATGGCTTATACGTTTACCGAGAAAAAGCGGATTCGTAAAGATTTTGGCAAGCGTCCAAGTGTCTTGAGTGTTCCTAATTTACTTGCAACACAAGTAAATTCTTATCAGGACTTTTTACAGCAAGGCATACCTGCTGACGAGCGTGCAGCAAAAGGTTTGCATACAGCATTTGATTCAGTATTCCCGATTAAAAGTCATACCGGCATGGCTGAACTACAATATGTAAGTTATCGCCTCGGTACACCAGCATTTGAAGTTAAAGAATGCCAACTACGTGGTATTACTTACGCTGCACCACTAAGAGTAAAAATGCGTCTTGTCATTTATGATAAAGAGGCCCCTGCAAAATCAAAAGTCGTAAAAGACATTAAAGAGCAGGAAGTATATATGGGAGAAATCCCACTAATGACAGAGAAAGGTAACTTTGTCATTAATGGTACAGAGCGAGTAATTGTGTCTCAATTACATCGTTCTCCAGGTGTATTCTTCGATAGTGATCGAGGAAAAACACATTCATCAGGTAAAATCCTGTTCAATGCTCGTGTTATTCCATACCGTGGTTCATGGTTGGATTTCGAGTTTGATCCTAAAGATTCTGTGTTTGTACGTATTGATCGTCGTCGTAAGTTACCTGCGACCGTATTATTACGCGCACTGGAATATACGAATGAAGAAATCCTTGAGATCTACTTCGATCGTGATACGTTCACCAAAAAAGGTGACAAGTTCGAATTAGGACTTGTGCCGTCTCGACTACGAGGCCAAAGTCTCCCATTTGCTATCTTGAATAACGATGGTGAAACTATTGTTGAAGCTGATAGACAAGTAACTGCGCGCCACATTAGGCAAATGGAAAAAGGAGGCGTTACAACCTTAACTGCCCCTGCTGACTTCCTAATAGGTAGAGTCGTCGCTACTGACATGATCGACACCGATAGTGGTGAAGTGATTATTTCAGCCAATGATGAGATCACTGAAGAAACATTAGAAACATTTGAGCGTTTTGATATTAGTGTAATTGACACTATTTATTCAAATGACCTCGATAAAGGTCCGTATATGTCTACGACTATGCGCCTTGATGAAACAACATCAGCTTTAGAAGCTAAAGTTGAAATTTATCGCATGATGCGTCCAGGCGAACCGCCTACCGAAGATGCTGCTAATAACCTATTCAAAAACTTGTTCTTCTCTGGAGATCGCTACGATTTATCTGGCGTAGGTAGAATGAAGTTCAATCGCCGTCTTGGCCGCAAAGAGCTAGAAGGTGAAGGTACTTTATCTAAAGAAGATATCGTTGATGTAGTAAGTGAACTGGTTTCAATTCGTAACGGTCACGGTATTGTTGATGATATCGATCACCTAGGTAATCGCCGGGTTCGTAGTGTTGGTGAGATGGCTGAAAACCAATTCCGTATTGGTCTCGTTCGTGTTGAGCGTGCTGTCAGAGAACGTTTAAGCATTGCTGAGTCAGAAGGTTTGATGCCACAGCAATTGATTAACGCTAAGCCTGTAGCTGCTGCAATCAAAGAGTTCTTCGGTTCTAGTCAATTATCTCAGTTTATGGATCAAAATAATCCATTATCTGAAGTAACTCATAAACGTCGTGTTTCAGCATTAGGCCCTGGTGGTTTGACGCGTGAACGTGCTGGTTTTGAAGTACGTGACGTACATCCAACCCATTATGGCCGAGTTTGTCCTATCGAAACGCCTGAGGGACCAAACATCGGTTTGATCAACTCATTAGCTGTTTATGCACGTACTAATGAATATGGTTTTATTGAAACACCGTATCGTACAGTGAAAGACGGTGTCGCAAGTAAAGACGAAATCATCTATCTTTCAGCGATTGACGAGGGCGAATATAAAATCGCTCAGGCAACAATTGCATTAGATAAGACCGGTAAAATTCAAGATAATATGGTGCCATGTCGCCACCGCAATGAATTTTCATTAACGCCATCTGATCAAGTGCAATTGATGGATGTATCACCGCGTCAAGTTGTATCGGTTGCTGCTTCATTGATTCCATTTTTGGAGCACGATGATGCTAACCGTGCGTTGATGGGATCAAATATGCAGCGCCAAGCTGTACCAACATTACGTGCCGAAAAACCAATCGTAGGTACTGGTATGGAGCGTGTAGTAGCGCAAGATTCTGGTGTCATGGTTTCAGCCCGTCGTGGTGGTGTTGTTGATTCAGTTGATGCCAGCCGTATTGTTATTCGAGTCAATGATAGTGAAGCGGGTGATGCTGACTCTGGTGTCGATATCTACACCTTAATTAAGTATGCACGTTCAAATCAAAGTACTTGTATCAACCAACGTCCAATTGTGAAACCTGGTGATGTGATTGCTAAAGGTGATGTATTAGCTGATGGCCCATCTACTGATAAAGGTGAGTTGGCATTAGGTCAAAACATTCTTATTGCATTCATGCCTTGGAATGGTTACAACTTTGAAGATTCAATTCTAGTTTCTGAACGTGTAGTTCAAGAAGATAGATTCACAACGATTCATATTCAAGAGTCTAACTGTTTAGCGCGTGATACTAAATTAGGTACTGAGGAAATCACGAGTGATATTCCAAATGTTAGTGAAGGTGCATTATCTAAATTAGATGAGTCAGGTATTGTCTATGTAGGTGCTGAAGTTAAACCCGGTGACATTTTAGTTGGTAAAGTTACACCAAAAGGTGAGACACAACTTACACCGGAAGAAAAACTACTCCGAGCTATTTTTGGTGAAAAAGCGGCAGACGTAAAAGATTCTTCATTACGAGTGTCTTCTGGTACTTACGGTACAGTTATCGACGTACAAGTGTTTACTCGTGATGGCGTTGAGAAAGATGAACGTACATTAGCAATCGAAAAAGACGAATTAGAGCGTATTCGTGCCGATCTTAAAGATCAACATCGCATTATCGTTGACGATGTATTCTCTCGTTTAGAAAGAGTCTTAAACGGTAAGGTTGCCGAGCAAGCACCTGGCTTAGCTGCTGGTGATAAAATCACTAAGGCGTATTTGAAAGGTCTTGAACATGCGAAATGGTTTGATATTCGCATGGAAGATGATGCTTTAAATGCTCAGTTAGAACAAGCGTCAACACAGATCAAACAATATCGTCAAGATATGGATGAGCAGTTTGAAGTTAAGAAAAACAAGCTTATCTCTGGCCATGATTTAGCTCCTGGCGTACAACGTATGGTTAAGGTCTTCCTTGCTGTCAGACGTCGTATTCAGCCTGGTGATAAGATGGCGGGTCGTCATGGTAACAAGGGTGTTATTTCAAACATCGTTCCTGTTGAAGATATGCCTTACACCGCAGACGGTCGTCCAGTTGATATCGTGTTGAATCCTTTAGGTGTACCTTCTCGAATGAATATCGGACAGGTTCTTGAGATTCATTTAGGTTGGGCTGCTAAAGGCTTAGGTTACAAGATTGCTGAAATGTTAGACCAGCAGCGAGATATTGCGGAATTACGCGAGTTCTTAGGCAAAGTTTATAACACCAGTGGTAAGCAAGAAGATCTTGACTCTTTTTCTGATGATGAAGTCATCGAAATGGCAGGTAACTTAAGACAAGGTGTGCCAATGGCGACACCAGTTTTTGATGGCGCACAAGAAGATGAAATCAAAGATATGCTTGAGCTCGCTGGTTTACCGCGGAGTGGTCAAGCGCAGCTGATTGATGGTCGTACAGGCGAATTTTTCGAACGTGAGGTTACTGTTGGTTATATGCATATGTTGAAATTGAACCATTTGGTCGATGACAAAATGCATGCTCGTTCTACTGGTCCGTATAGTTTGGTTACACAGCAACCGTTGGGTGGTAAAGCTCAATTCGGTGGACAACGTTTCGGTGAGATGGAGGTATGGGCGCTAGAAGCATATGGTGCTGCTTATACATTGCAAGAAATGTTGACTGTGAAATCTGATGACGTAGTTGGTCGTACACGAATCTACAAAAATATCGTTGATGGTGATTATCGAATGGATGCAGGTATGCCTGAATCCTTTAAAGTATTGACTCGCGAAATTCGTTCACTGGGTATTGATATTGAATTAGTTAGTGACTAATTCTTATTAAATATTACTTATATCGATAATCAGTATATTTGCCGTTTTGCGGCAGCGGAGAATAAAATATGAAAGATTTGCTTAACCTGTTGAAGCAACAATCTCAACCTGAAGAATTTGATGCCATTCGAATTGGTTTGGCATCTCCAAAAATGGTCAGATCATGGTCATTTGGTGAGGTTAAAAAGCCTGAAACAATCAACTACCGTACGTTTAAACCAGAACGCGAAGGTTTATTCTGTTGTAAGTTGTTTGGACCAGTAAAAGACTACGAATGTTTATGTGGTAAATATAAGCGTTTAAAACATCGTGGTGTTATCTGTGAAAAGTGTGGTGTTGAAGTTACTGTTGCTAAAGTACGTCGTGAACGTATGGGCCACATCGAGCTTGCTAGTCCAGTTGCACATATTTGGTTCTTAAAATCATTACCATCACGTATCTCATTATTCTTGGATATGACATTACGTGACATTGAACGCGTATTGTATTTTGAAGCATTTATCGTTGTTGATCCTGGAATGACTCCTTTAGAAAAAGGTCAGTTATTATCAGATGAGACTTTGTTACAAGCCGTTGAAGAATACGGTGATGATTTTGATGCTCGCATGGGTGCTGAAGCAGTACAGCAGTTATTACGAAATATCGATGTAGAGAAAGAAATCGAAATTATTCGTGCAGCGATTGAAGCGACTAACTCAGAAACAAAATCGAAAAAATTAACTAAACGCTTGAAGTTAATGGAAGCCTTTTGTGAATCAGGTAACAAACCTGAATGGATGGTATTAGAAGTTCTACCTGTACTACCACCAGATTTGCGTCCATTAGTACCACTTGATGGTGGTCGTTTCGCTACGTCAGATTTGAATGACTTATACCGTCGTGTAATCAACCGTAATAACCGTTTGAAACGTTTATTAGACTTGAATGCACCGGATATCATCGTACGTAATGAAAAGCGTATGCTACAAGAGTCTGTAGATGCCTTATTAGATAATGGTCGTCGCGGTCGTGCTATTACTGGTACCAACCGTATGCCATTAAAATCTTTGGCAGATATGATCAAAGGTAAGCAAGGTCGTTTCCGTCAAAACTTACTTGGTAAACGTGTTGATTACTCTGGTCGTTCAGTAATCGTTGTTGGTCCATACCTGAAATTGCATCAGTGTGGTTTACCTAAAAAAATGGCTTTAGAGTTATTCAAGCCTTTTGTATACGGTAAATTAGAGCGTGCAGGTTTAGCGACGACAATTAAAGCCGCTAAGAAAATGGTTGAGCGCGAAGGTCCTGAAGTCTGGGATGTCTTAGAAGATGTTATTCGTGAACATCCAGTTATGCTTAACCGTGCACCAACTCTTCATAGATTAGGTATCCAAGCATTCGAGCCATTGTTGATTGAAGGTAAAGCGATTCAATTACATCCATTAGTGTGTGGTGCGTTCAACGCCGACTTTGATGGTGACCAAATGGCGGTTCACGTACCATTATCACTAGAGGCTCAATTAGAAGCTCGTTCATTGATGATGGCTACTAACAATATCTTGTCACCAGCTAATGGTGAGCCAGTTATTATCCCGTCACAAGACGTGGTATTGGGTCTATACTACATGACTCGTGAATTGGTTAACGCCAAAGGTGAAGGTAGTAAATTTGCTAACTTAGCCGAGCTTAAACGTGCCTTTGATAATAAGGAAGTTGCACTACACGCTAAAGTGACTGTTCGTTTAGAAGAAACAGATAACAGCTTGCCTGAACCAGAGCAGACTAGAACTATCCGCGTTGAAACAACAGTAGGTAGAGCAATTGTTTCAGATATCATACCTAAAGGTTTGCCATTCTCAGTAGTTGATCGTGAATTAACCAAAAAAGCAATAGCTGAATTAGTTAATACTTCATACCGCCGTATGGGTTTGAAGGACACTGTTATCCTTGCTGACCAACTTATGTATCTAGGCTTTACACATGCGACTATGTCAGGTGCATCAGTAGGTATTGATGATATGGCTATTCCTGCTGAGAAAGCAGAAATCCTTGCTGTAGCTGAAGCTGAAGTTGAAGAAATCGCAACACAATATGCATCTGGTTTGGTTACAGACGGTGAGCGTTACAATAAGATTATCGATATTTGGTCTCGTACTAATGACCAAGTTGCTAATGCGATGATGGATGGTCTTGGTACTGATACAGTAGTCGATGCTGACGGTAACGAAGTTAAACAATCATCTATGAACTCTATCTATATGATGGCAGATTCAGGAGCGAGGGGCTCGGCAGCTCAGATTCGTCAGTTAGCTGGTATGCGTGGTTTGATGGCTAAACCAGATGGTTCTATCATCGAAACGCCGATTACAGCGAACTTCCGTGAAGGACTAGATGTACTCCAATACTTTATTTCTACTCATGGTGCTCGTAAAGGTCTAGCTGATACTGCTCTAAAAACGGCTAACTCTGGTTATTTGACACGTCGTTTAGTTGATGTTGCTCAAGATCTAGTTGTCATTGAAGAGGATTGTGGTACCGAAGACGGTATGATGATGTCTCCAATCATTGAAGGTGGCGACGTTGTAGAACCATTAGGTGAACGAGTACTAGGTCGTGTAGTTGCAGTTGATGTGATGAAGACTGATGGTAGTGACGTTGTGATTACTAAAGGCACTATGGTCGATGAAGGGCTAGTCACTAAGTTAGAGCAAGAAGGTATTGATGAAGTATTAGTTCGTTCAGCAATTAACTGTGAATCTCGGTACGGTGTTTGTGCGGCTTGTTACGGTCGTGATTTGGGTCGAGGCCACCTCATCAATGAAGGTGAGGCAGTCGGTGTTATCGCTGCTCAATCTATCGGTGAGCCAGGTACTCAGTTAACAATGCGTACCTTCCACATCGGTGGCGCAGCATCACGAACAGCGGCAGATAATGCTGTAACCTTGAAATATAAAGGTACAATTCGTTTCCACAACATTAAATCAGTACGACACGAAAGCGGTAAGTTTATTGCTGTTTCGCGTTCAGGTGAGTTACATCTTATTGATGAAAATGGCCGTGAGCGTGAACGTTATAAAGTTCCTTATGGTTCTGAAATTAACGTTGCTGATAATGACACTGTCGATTCTGGTCAAGTTATCGCTACCTGGGACCCACATACTCATCCAGTTGTAACTGAGGTAGCGGGTAACGTTCAAATCAAAGATTTAGTTGAAGGTGTGACAGTCGATAAAAATGTCGATGATGTGACAGGTTTAACAAGTATGATTGTTCGTGATCCGAAACAACGTAGTGCAGCATCAAAAGACATGCGTCCGATGGTTAAATTGGTCGATGATAATGGTGATGATTTATTCATTGTTGGAACTGATATTCCAGCGCAATACTTCTTACCAGGCGGCGCGATTGTACGTGTTGAAGATGGCGCTCACGTAGGTATTGGTGATGTATTAGCTCGTATTCCACAAGAAAGTAGTAAAACTCGTGATATCACGGGTGGTCTACCACGTGTTGCTGATCTATTTGAAGCTCGTAAACCAAAAGATCCAGCGTTGATGGCTGAAATTAGCGGTACAATTAGTTTTGGTAAAGAAACTAAAGGTAAACAGCGCTTAGTAATTACACCGAAAGAAGGTGAAATTCATGAGGAGCTTATTCCTAAGTGGCGTCATGTATCAGTATTCGAAGGCGAGCATATCGAAAAGGGTGAAATGATTGTTGATGGCCCTGAAGATCCGCATGATATTTTACGTTTGAAAGGTGTTCTAGCATTAGCTAATTACATGGTAAGTGAAGTGCAAGAAGTCTATCGCTTACAAGGTGTAAAAATTAATGATAAGCATATCGAAGTAATAGTTCGTCAGATGCTTCGTAAGGTTGAAATAGGTTCTGCTGGTGAGTCAGGCTTCTTAAAAGGCGAGCAAGTTGAATATGACCGCTTGTTAGACACCAACGATGCAGTACGAGCTCAGGATAAGTTAGAGGCTGCGTATATACCGATGTTACTAGGTATTACTAAGGCTTCACTAGCGACTGAGTCGTTTATTTCAGCAGCGTCGTTCCAAGAAACTACTCGCGTATTAACTGACGCAGCAGTAACGGGTAAGCGTGATAGTCTTCGAGGTTTGAAGGAAAATGTTATTGTTGGTCGATTGATACCAGCTGGTACTGGATTGGCTTATCATAAAGAACGTTACCGTAAGCGTCATCAAGGTGATGAGCCTGTAGTGAAAACAAATGCTACTACTGAAAAAGCTGAAAAAAGTAGTGATGATTTGGAAAAGGTTTCCTAAATAAAAAAGAATCCTTGACTCAATGCTTTGTTGAGTTGTAGAATTCCTCTTCTTTGTGGGCACCCGAAATTTAGGGTGCCCGATTTTTGATGGTAATGCGAGAACAATAGTATCGCAGGCTACCATCGTTGTATATTTGTTAAGGCTGTATTAATGGCAACAATAAATCAGTTGGTTCGCAAACCAAGATTGAAACAAAAGAAAAAGAACAATGTACCAGCGTTGCAAGCATGTCCGCAACGTCGTGGGGTTTGTACTCGTGTTTATACTACAACACCAAAAAAACCTAACTCTGCGATGCGTAAAGTCGCACGTGTTCGATTGACAAATGGTTTTGAAGTTACATCTTATATCGGTGGTGAAGGTCATAACCTTCAGGAGCATTCAGTTGTTCTAATCCGTGGTGGTCGTGTTAAAGATTTACCTGGTGTTCGCTATCACACAATTCGTGGTGCGCTTGATACTTCAGGTGTTTCTGATCGTCGCCAAGGCCGTTCTAAATACGGTGCTAAGCGTCCAAAAAGCTAGCTTTAGTTAACTTTAAACGTTATTAAGAATTAGGAAAGAAAGATGCCAAGAAGAAGGGTTGTTGCCAAACGTGAAGTACTACCAGATCCGAAGTTTTCAAATGTCGGTTTGGCAAAGTTCATAAATGTCATCATGAAAGATGGTAAAAAATCAGTTGCTGAAACGATTACTTACGGCGCATTAGATTCAGTATCTGAATCAAAAGGCACCAATGGTTTAGAGATATTCCAAAAAGCAATTGAAAATATCAGTCCAATGGTTGAAGTTAAGTCACGCCGTGTTGGTGGTGCAACTTACCAAGTTCCTGTTGAAGTACGTGCAGAACGTCGTATTGCTTTAGCAATGCGTTGGTTAGTTGAAGCCGCTCGTAAACGTGGTGAAAAATCAATGGGTATGCGTCTAGCTGGTGAATTAGCTGATGCGTTTGACGGGAAAGGTTCTGCGGTTAAGAAGAAAGAAGATACACACCGTATGGCGGAAGCAAATAAGGCGTTCTCTCACTTCCGTTTTTAAGCTATACCTTAGTCCAACCTGTTTTAAATTAGTTACAACTGTTCTTTAAAAACTTTAACTTTAAGAGTACCGATAGTGGCACGAAGTACACCTATAAATCGATACCGGAATATCGGCATTATGGCTCATATTGACGCGGGTAAAACCACGACTACAGAGCGAGTGCTGTTCTATACCGGAATATCTCACAAAATTGGTGAGGTTCATGATGGTGCTGCTACTATGGACTGGATGGAGCAAGAGCAGGAGCGAGGAATTACAATTACCTCTGCTGCTACTACCTGCTTTTGGTCCGGAATGGACAAGCAATATGACCAGCATCGTATCAATATTATTGATACCCCTGGTCACGTTGATTTTACTATTGAAGTTGAACGTTCTTTACGAGTTTTGGATGGTGCAGTCGCTGTTTTTTGCGCTGTAGGTGGTGTTGAACCACAATCTGAAACTGTTTGGCGTCAAGCCAATAAATATAATGTGCCCCGCATGGCTTTCATCAATAAGATGGATCGCTCAGGGGCAGATTTTCTAAACGTTATTGAGCAACTCAAGCAACGTTTAGGTGCTAACCCAGTAGTTATGCAATTACCTATCGGTGCTGAAGAAGAATTTGAAGGCATCGTTGACCTGATCCGCATGAAAGCTATTTACTGGAATGAATCTGATAAAGGCACAACATACGAAGCTCGAGAAATAGCAGCGGATATGTTGAATGAATGTGAGCGCTATCGTGAATTGCTAGTAGAATCGGCAGCCGAAGCCAATGAATCTTTAATGGATCAATATTTGGAAACTGGCGAGCTCTCAGTAACTGAGATTCAGCTAGGTATCAGATTACAGACACTTTCAAATCAAATTGTTCCCGCATTTTGCGGTTCAGCCTTTAAAAACAAAGGCGTTCAAGCCATGCTTGATGCAGTTGTTGACTACATGCCATCACCGTTAGATGTTCCAGCTATAACTGGTGTCATTGATAATGATAATGACTCAATTGACAGTCGTACAGCTGACGATGAACAACCTTTTGCTTCACTTGCCTTTAAGATTGCAACTGATCCTTTCGTTGGGACACTTACATTTTTCCGAGTCTACTCGGGAGTATTGAAATCTGGCGACGCAGTTTACAATCCTGTAAAAGGTAAAAAAGAACGCATTGGCCGTATTGTTCAAATGCATAGTAATAGCCGTGAAGAAATATCTGAAGTTCGTGCGGGTGATATTGCTGCTGCAATTGGACTAAAGGATACAACAACTGGCGATACGCTCTGTGATCCTGATAACCACATAACATTAGAACGGATGGAGTTCCCTGACCCCGTCATATCTGTAGCTATCGAGCCAAGAACACAAGCTGATCAAGAAAAGATGAGTTTAGCTTTAGGAAAGTTAGCAAAAGAAGACCCATCATTCCGAGTATCAACAGATGAAGAATCTGCGCAAACAATCATTGCTGGTATGGGTGAATTACATTTAGATATTATCGTTGATCGATTAAAACGCGAATTTACTGTTGATGCAAATGTTGGTGCACCACAAGTAGCATACCGTGAAACAATCCGAAAAACAGTTGAAGCAGAAGGTAAGTTTATCCGCCAAAGTGGTGGCCGCGGTCAATATGGTCATGTTTGGTTGAAAATTCAGCCTCAGCCATCAGGTAGTGGTTATGCCTTTGAAAATGGTATTGTTGGTGGTTCAGTTCCTAAAGAATATATTTCATCTGTAGATAAAGGTATACAAGAGCAGATGAAAAATGGTGTAATAGCCGGCTATCCGGTTGAAGATGTCAAAGTTACATTGTTTGATGGCTCCTACCATGACGTGGATTCAAATGAAATGGCATTTAAAGTTGCTGGTTCATTAGGTTTTAGAAACGGAGCGTTAGACGCAGATCCCGTTCTTCTAGAGCCGGTTATGAAAATTGAAATAGTTACCCCAGAAGATTACATGGGTGATGTGATGGGTGATTTAAGTCGCCGCCGCGGTTTAGTTGGTGGGATGGAAGATACAGTAAGCGGTAAGGTCATTAAAGCTGACGTACCACTTGCAGAGATGTTTGGTTATGCAACTGATTTGCGCAGCGCAACTCAGGGTAGAGCAACATACTCTATGGAGTTTTCTAAATATGCAGAAACTCCAAACAATGTAGCAGATGCAGTTATTAATAAGTTTAAGTAAAAATACAGTTAAGTGAGGTAGACGAGATGTCCAAGGAAAAATTTGAAAGAACGAAACCCCACGTCAACGTGGGTACAATTGGTCACGTTGATCATGGTAAAACGACTTTGACAGCAGCGATTACAAAAGTAATGGCCGAAGCTCAAGGTGGTGAAGCAAAAGATTTCGCTGATATCGATAACGCGCCAGAAGAAAGAGAGCGCGGTATTACCATCGCTACGTCACACGTAGAGTACGAAACAGAATCACGTCACTATGCACACGTAGATTGCCCAGGTCATGCTGATTACGTTAAAAACATGATTACTGGTGCAGCTCAAATGGATGGTGCTATCTTAGTAGTTAACGCTGCTGATGGTCCTATGCCACAAACACGTGAGCACATCTTATTGTCACGCCAAGTAGGTGTTCCATACATCGTTGTCTTCTTAAATAAAGCAGACATGGTTGATGATGAAGAGTTGATCGAATTAGTTGAAATGGAAGTTCGTGAGTTGTTAGATAAATACGATTTCCCAGGCGACGATACACCAATCGTTGTTGGTTCAGCTTTAAAAGCATTAGAAGGCGACACTAGCGATATCGGTGTACCATCAATTCTTAAATTGGGTGAAGTAATGGATAGTTACTTCCCACTTCCAGAACGTGCAGTAGATGGCGCATTCTTGATGCCAATTGAAGATGTATTCTCAATCTCAGGTCGCGGTACTGTAGTAACAGGTCGTGTAGAGCGCGGAATCGTAAAAGTTGGTGAAGAATTAGAAATCGTTGGTATTAAAGACACTCAAACAACAACCTGTACGGGTGTTGAAATGTTCCGTAAGCTTCTAGACGAAGGTCAAGCTGGCGACAACGTAGGTGTTTTATTACGTGGTACTAAGCGTGAAGATGTAGACCGTGGTCAAGTATTATCGCACCCGGGTACAATTAATCCTCACACACAATTTGAAGCAGAAGTGTACATTTTGTCGAAAGATGAAGGTGGTCGTCACACACCATTCTTCAATGGCTACCGTCCACAATTCTACTTCCGTACAACAGACGTTACAGGCGCATGTGAACTTCCATCAGGAATTGAAATGGTCATGCCTGGCGATAACGTTAAGATGGACGTAACTCTAATCGCACCGATTGCGATGGAAGACGGATTACGTTTTGCTATTCGTGAAGGTGGTCGCACAGTAGGTGCGGGCGTTGTTAGTAAAATCACTGAGTAATAATAATGGCTGCAACTCAAACAATTAGAATCAAGCTGAAATCATTCGATCACCGATTGATTGATCAATCAGCAAAAGAAATCGTAGAAACTGCAAAACGTACTGGTGCGCGCATTAATGGTCCTATTCCATTGCCTACCAAAAAAGAACGTTTTACAGTCTTGGTTTCTCCTCATGTCAATAAAGATGCTCGTGACCAGTACGAAATTCGTACACACAAGCGTCTTATGGATATTGTCGAGCCTACTGATAAAACAGTAGACGCATTAATGAAACTGGATCTTGCCGCTGGCGTAGATGTCCAGATCAAGTTGAATTAAAGGGGCTATTTCAATGACTATTGGACTTGTCGGTCGCAAAGCTGGTATGACACGAATCTTTACTGAAGATGGTGTGTCAACTCCTGTGACTGTGATTGAAGTAGAACCAAATCGCATCAGTCAACTGAAAACAGTTGAAGTTGATGGTTATAATGCGATTCAGGTAGCTGTTGGTGTTCGTAAAGCATCTCGCGTAGCTAAACCTCAAGCAGGGCACTTTGCTAAAGCTGAGTCATCAGCTGGTCGCAATGTTAGTGAGTTTACAGTTGATTCTGTAAGTGACTATGAACTTGGATCTGAGCTTACAGTTGATATGTTTGAAACTGGTCAAGCAATTGACGTTTCAGGCACAACAAAAGGTAAAGGTTTTGCCGGGGTTATGAAGCGTTACGGTTTCCGTGGCGGTGATGCAACTCATGGTAACTCTATCTCTCATAGAGCACCTGGTTCAATCGGACAGTGTCAAACACCTGGTCGCGTCTTTAAAGAAAAGAAGATGGCTGGCCACATGGGTGATGTTAAACGCACACTGCAGAACTTATCTGTTGTTCGCGTTGACACTGAAAGAAACTTACTACTTGTAAAGGGTTCTGTACCTGGCGCAAAAGGTAGTAACGTTGTCATCCGCCCAGCTGTTAAAGCTTAGTAAGGTTCTTAGGGGAATAAACGTGGATCTTCAATTACAATCATTTGATGGGAAAAAAGCTGGAAACATTACTGTTTCTGAAGAGCTATTTGACCGTGAATATAATGAAGCATTAGTACACCAAGTTGTAACGGCTTACCTAGCTGGCGCACGTAGTGGTACACATGCACAAAAAACTCGCTCTGAAGTACGTGGCGGTGGTAGAAAACCTTTTGCACAAAAAGGTACTGGTCGAGCTCGTGCGGGTACTATCAGAAGCCCTTTATGGCGCTCTGGTGGTCAAACATTTGCGGCTAAAAATAGAGATTACAGCCAAAAGGTTAATCGTAAGATGTACCGTCACGCTGTCTGTTCTATTATTTCTGAATTACGCCGTAACGATGCTTTAATCGTTGTGGATAAAGTAGACTTAGAAACAGCTAAAACAAAAGACTTATTAGTGAAAACTAAAGCTCTTGGTGTTAGTAATGCTCTAATTATTACAGAAAATGCAGCGGGTAACTTATCGCTTGCATCTCGTAATTTATATGATATTTCAGCAACAGATGCAGCACATGTTAATCCTGTTGCATTGTTAAAGTTTGAAAAAATCGTTATGACTGAAGAGTCTGTACGTAAATTAGAGGAGTCATTAGCATGAACTCTGAAAGACTAACTAAAATTATCGTTGGCCCAGTAGTTGCTGAAAAAGCTTCTCGTGTAGCTGAAAATAATAATCAAGTAGTACTTAAAGTATTACCTAATGCTAATAAATTAGAAATCAAACAAGCAGTAGAAACATTGTTTGATGTAAAGGTTTCAGCAGTAACCACTTCAAATGTGAAAGGCAAAGTTAAACGCACAGGCCGTGTTCTCGGCAAGCGCAGCGACTGGAAAAAAGCTTATGTCACACTTGCTGAAGGTTCTGATCTGAACTTCCTTGGCGAATAACTAGAATACGGGTGAGGAAAAAGGAATGGCATTAAAAAAAGCTAAACCTACATCAGCAGGGCGCAGATTTGTTGTATCAGTACATACACCAGATCTCCATAAAGGCGCGCCTTATGCACCGTTGGTTGAAAAAAAATCAAAATCAGGTGGTCGTAATAACCAGGGCCGCATCACGGTAAGACATCGTGGTGGTGGTCATAAACAACGTTACCGTTTGATTGACTTTAAAAGAAATAAAGAAGGTATTCCTGCAGTAGTAGAGCGGATCGAGTATGATCCTAACCGTACTGCACATATCGCTTTGTTAAGCTATGCAGATGGTGAGAAAACTTACATCATCGCACCTAAAGGTGTAAAAGCTGGCGATAGACTTGAAACTGGTGATGAAGCAGCAATTCGTGCTGGTAACTGCATGAAGTTATCTTCTATCCCATTGGGTAGTACGATTCACTGTATTGAAATGAAACCTGGTAAAGGTGCTCAAATAGCACGTAGTGCTGGTAACAGCGCTCAATACGTTGCGCGTGAAAATGGCTATGCCACTTTACGATTACGTTCTGGCGAGATGCGTAAAATCTTGTTAGATTGTAAAGCTACGCTAGGTGAAGTTAGCAACGGTGAACATGCACTTCGTTCGCTTGGTAAAGCTGGTGCAACTCGCTGGCGTGGTGTTAGACCAACCGTTCGTGGTGTTGTAATGAACCCAGTTGATCATCCGCATGGTGGTGGTGAAGGTCGTACATCAGGTGGTCGTCACCCTGTATCACCTTGGGGTATGCCAACTAAAGGCTACAAAACTCGTAAGAACAAACGTACAGATGATTTAATTGTACGTCGTCGTAATAAGAAATAGGTAGGAATACATATGCCGCGTTCAATTAAAAAAGGTCCATTTATTGACCAGCACCTTGAAAAGAAGGTCTTGGAAGCGATTGAAACTGAAAATAAACGTCCGATTAAAACTTGGTCGCGACGTTCAATGATTTCGCCAGAAATGATTGGTTTAACAATTGCCATTCATAATGGTAGACAACATATGCCTGTATTTATTACAGAAGATATGGTTGGGCATAAGTTGGGTGAGTTTTCTCCAACACGTACCTTTAAAGGTCATGCCGTTGATAAGAAATCAAAGCGATAAGGTTTAAGATATGGCTACGAAAGCAAAATACAGCTATGCACGAATTTCTGCACAAAAAGTTCGTTTGGTTGCAGATCAAATTAGGGGCTTACCAGTAGAGAAAGCAATTAATCTACTGTCTTATAGTCCAAAGAAAGCAGCTTCACTTATGAAGGACGTGCTTAACTCTGCTATTGCAAATGCGGAACACAATGATGGTTCAGATATTGATGAGCTAATTGTTTCTGTAGTAATGGTTGATGCAGGTCCAACTCAGAAACGTATGTCACCACGTGCTAAAGGTCGTGGTAATCGTATCCTTAAACGTACAAGCCACATTACTGTGGTTGTTGACGAAAAGTAAGAGAGAATACTTATGGGACAAAAGGTTCACCCAATTGGCTTCAGACTTGGTATAATTAAAGATTGGAATTCGATCTGGTATGCTGACTCTGCAGATTTTTCAGTAATGTTGAATAATGATCTGAAAGTGCGTGCTTATCTTAAAGATAAGTTGTCGCATGCTTCAGTCAGCAAAATTCAGATTAATAGACCGGCTAAAACTGCCAAGATTACTATTCACACCGCACGTCCAGGGATTGTGATTGGTAAGAAAGGTGAAGACATTGATAAGTTGAGAAAAGAAGCCTCAGCTATCATGGGTATACCTGTTAGCGTTGGTGTAGAAGAAATTCGAAAGCCTGAGCTTGATGCAACATTAGTTGCTGAAAGTGTAGCTCAACAACTAGAGCGTCGCATCATGTTCCGTAGAGCAATGAAGCGTGCTGTTACTAATACTATGCGCTTAGGTGCCGGTGGTATTCGTATTAATGTTGCTGGACGTTTGAATGGTGCAGAGATCGCTCGTACAGAGTGGTACCGTGAAGGCCGAGTGCCTTTGCACACTTTGCGTGCTGATATCGATTACGGTGTTGCGGAAGCTAATACAACATACGGAATTATCGGTATTAAGGTTTGGATATTTAAGGGTGAAGTTTTTGATTCAAAGTCAAAAGCTATTGCTCCAGCTGAAAAATAAGGTTTTAACCAATGTTACAGCCAAAAAGAACGAAATTTAGAAAGCAGATGAAGCTGCGCAATCGAGGCTTGGCCCATCGTGGTTCAAAAGTAAGCTTCGGTGAGTTTGGTCTTAAGTCTTTAGATCGTGGTCGTGTTACCGCTCGTCAAATTGAAGCGGCACGTCGTGCGATGACTCGTCACATTAAGCGTGGTGGTAAAATTTGGATTCGTGTGTTTCCAGATAAGCCAATTACAAGTAAACCGCTTGAAGTACGTCAAGGTAAAGGTAAGGGTAATGTCGAGTATTGGGTTGCAAATGTACAACCTGGTCGCATGCTCTATGAGATGGAAGGTGTTAGTGAAGAAGTAGCGCGTGAAGCATTCCGCCTTGCTGCAGCTAAACTTCCTGTAAAAACAACATTTGTAACGCGAGCAATACTGTAATGAAAGCGACTGAAATTAGACAAAAATCTGTTGAAGAGATGAAGCAAGAGCTAGAGGCTCTTCATAAAGAACAGTTTAATTTGCGCATGCAAAATGCCACAGGTCAATTGACACGTTCTAGTGAATTAAAACGTGTTCGCCGTGACATTGCTCGTATTAAAACTGTACTTAACGAAAAGAAATAGGGTACGAAGATGAGTGAACAGGAAAAAAGTACACGTTTAGTAACGGGTCGTGTCATAAGCGACAAGATGGATAAGTCCATTACAGTGTTGGTTGAGCGTAAAGTTGCCCATCCTATTTATAAAAAATATGTAAAACGCTCTACTAAATTGCATGCACATGATGAAAAGAATGAATGCAATATTGGTGATGTGGTAAATATTACTTCAAGCCGTCCTTTGTCGAAGACAAAGAGCTGGAACTTGGTTGACATCGTTAGCCGTGCGAAGTAATCCCACGGGATATATTGGAGTTTAGACAATGATTCAAATGCAAAGTAGTCTAGATGCCGCAGATAACAGCGGTGCACGACGCGTAGAATGTATCAAAGTATTAGGTGGCTCACACCGCCGTTATGCTGGTATCGGTGATGTAATTAAAGTCACTATTAAAGAAGCAGCACCTCGCGGTAAAGTGAAAAAAGGTGATGTTCATAATGCTGTTATCGTACGTACTCGTAAAGGTGTACGTCGTCCAGATGGTTCTGTGATCCGTTTTGATAGCAATGCAGCAGTTTTATTGAACGCTGCTCTTCAGCCTATCGGTACACGTATCTTTGGCCCTGTAACACGGGAACTTCGTGGTGAGAAATTTATGAAGATTATTTCTTTAGCACCAGAAGTATTATAAGTAGGAATTCTGTAATGGAAAGATTAGTTAAAGGTGATCAAGTAGTTGTTACTACTGGTAAAGATCGCGGAAAAGAAGGTGAGGTTATTCGCCGCGGACAAGATGGTAAATACCTTGTTCAAGGAATTAACCTTGTAAAAAAACACACCAAGCCTAACCCGGCTCTTGGTAGCGCAGGAGGCATTATAGAAAAAGAAATGCCAATTGACGGTTCTAACATTGCTTTGTTAAACCCTGCTACAGGAAAAGGCGATAAGGTTGGTTTTAAAGTTTTAGAAGATGGCCGAAAAGTTCGTGTTTTTAAATCAAACGGCGAAGTTGTTGGCGCTTAGGCTACGATAAGGTAATTACAGTGAGCAGATTAAAAGATTTTTATCGTGAAACAGTGGTCAAGCAGTTAACAGAGCAGTTTGGCTATGAATCAGTTATGGAAGTACCAAAGATCACTAAGATCACACTAAATATGGGTGTTGGTGAAGCTTTAACTGATAAGAAAGTTTTAGAAAATGCAGTTGCTGATATGGAGAAAATCTCTGGTCAGAAAGTTGTAGTAACTAAAGCTAAAAAGTCAATTGCGGGCTTTAAGTTACGCGAAGGCTGGCCAGTTGGTTGTAAAGTTACATTGCGTTCAGAACGTATGTATGACTTTTTAGACCGTTTGGTTACGATTTCCATTCCACGTATTCGTGACTTCCGAGGCTTAAATCCTAAGTCTTTTGATGGTCAAGGTAATTACAGTATGGGAATTAAAGAACAAATTATCTTCCCGGAAATTGAGTACGATAAAATAGATGCTTTGCGTGGTATGGATATTACTATCACCACAACTGCTAAAACAGCAGAAGAATCAAAAGCGTTATTGTCGGCATTGAAATTTCCTTTTAGAAAATAAATATTGGTTGGATGGAATAAGTTATGGCTAAACGTTGCATGGTTAATCGCGAGATTAAAAGAGCAAAATTGGTAAAAAAATACGCGACAAAACGCGCTGAATTGAAAAAGCAAATGATTGATATGTCATTGAGTTTTGATGATAGACAAGAAGCTGCTAAGAAATTTCACGCTTTGCCTCGTAACTCGAGCTCTGTTCGCATGAGAAATCGTTGTGAAATAACAGGTCGTCCACATGGTTATTATCGTAAATTCGGTTTGTCTCGTAATAAATTACGTGAGCATGCAATGAAAGGTGATATTCCTGGTTTAGTTATGGCGAGTTGGTAATTGCCAACTTATATTGGAGCTAGTTTAAAATGAGTATGAGTGACCCAATCGCAGATATGCTGACTCGCATTCGTAATGCCCAGCAAGCGAATAAAAGTGATGTGACAATGCCTTCATCAAAGGTTAAAGTTAGTATCGCAAAAGTCCTACAAGATGAAGGCTATATTTCAGCCTACAATGTAAGTGAAGACGAAGGTAAAGCTAGTCTTTCAATTTCATTGAAATATTTTGAAGGTAAACCTGTTATTTCCAAACTTGATCGTATAAGTCGTCCAAGTTTGCGAGTTTATAAATCAGCTACAGAAATTCCAGTAGTAATTGGTGGCTTAGGTGTGGCGATTATCTCTACATCACAAGGCGTAATGGCTGGTCGTAAGGCTAAAGCACTTGGACAGGGTGGCGAAATCCTGTGTGCAGTTAGTTAAGCCTTATTAATTGGAGATTGTATAATGTCACGTATTGCAAACGCGCCGGTAGAGATTCCTGCAGGTGTAGAAGTGTCACTAAACGGTACTGAGATTTCGATCAAAGGTGCTAAAGGTACGTTAAGTCGTAATGTTCACGCAGATGTTGAAGTTACGCAAGAAGGTTCTGCTTTAAAAGCTACTAGTCGTTTGAAGTCAAAGACTGCAGTTGCTTTAGCAGGTACTACACGTGCTTTACTAAATAATATGGTACACGGTGTATCAAAAGGTTTTGAAAAGAAATTAACTCTAGTAGGTGTTGGTTACCGTGCTAAGGCACAAGGTAGCAAACTAGACTTAACTCTTGGTTTCTCACATCCTGTACAATATGCCGTCCCTGAAGGTATTAAAGTTGAAACGCCAAGCCAAACAGAAATTGTTGTGACTGGCGCCGATAAACAAGTAGTTGGTCAAGTTGCAGCAGATATCCGTGCATACCGTCCGCCTGAACCTTATAAAGGTAAAGGTGTACGTTACACAGATGAGCATGTTGCTCGTAAAGACGCTAAGAAGAAATAATTAGGCTGAACCATGGATAAGAAAAACTCACGTTTACGCAGAGCTGTAAAGTCTCGTGCAAAGATAAAAGAACTTCAAAAATATAGACTAAGTGTTCATAGAACACCTCGTCATATTTATGCTCAGGTTCTTAGTTATGACAGCACCAAGGTTATTGCTTCTGCATCGACACTAGATGCTGACGTTAAAAAAGAATTGACGGCTTTAGGCAATGTGACAGCAGCTGAAGCTGTTGGTAAAGCAGTTGCTTTGCGAGCAGTCAGTGAAGGTGTAACTGAAGTTGCATTTGATCGCTCTGGTTTTAGTTATCACGGCCGTGTTAAAGCACTGGCTGATGCTGCCCGCGAAAACGGTCTGCAGTTCTAATTTAAAGGTATTATCACATGGCTCAAAAAGATCAGCGTCAAACACCATCTGATGGTTTAATTGAAAAACTAGTTGGTATTCGCCGAGTAGCAAAAGTTGTTAAAGGTGGTCGAGTATTCGGTTTCTCTGCTTTAACAGTTGTTGGTGACGGTAATGGCCGAGTAGGTTTTGGTCAAGGTAAAGCTCGCGAAGTGCCTATAGCAATCCAAAAGGCTATGGACGAAGCTCGCAAAAACATGCAAACAGTTACATTAAATGAACATACACTTCAACATGCTGTGAAGTCACGTCATGGGGCTGCTAAAGTCTACATGCAACCAGCATCTGAAGGTACCGGCGTAATTGCCGGTGGCGCGATGCGTGCTGTGTTTGATGTGGTTGGTGTTCACAACGTATTAGCTAAATCTATTGGCTCTACTAACCCATTAAATGTTGTTCGTGCAACAATTAATGGTTTAACTGATATGAATAACCCTGAAGCAGTGGCAGCCAAACGTGGCAAGTCAATTGCTGAGATCATGGAATAATCAAAATGTCACAAGCTAAATTAAAAGTCACATTAGTTAAAAGCACTATTGGTCGCTTGGCAAAACATAAAGCATGTGTTGCTGGCTTAGGTCTGAGAAAGACTGGAAGTAGCGCAATAGTAATTGATACACCTGAAAATAGAGGCATGATCAATCATGTTTCTTATTTGGTGAAGGTTGAGGAAGCATAATGATTAAGTTAAATACTATTGCTCCAGCACCAGGTTCTACAAAAGATGCAAAACGCGTCGGTCGTGGTATTGGTTCAGGTCTAGGTAAAACAGCAGGTCGAGGTCACAAAGGTCAGAAGTCTCGATCTGGTGGATTCACTAAACGTGGTTTTGAAGGTGGTCAAATGCCTTTACAACGTCGTTTACCGAAAGTTGGTTTTAGCTCACGTAAGGGCGCAAGTTCTACTGAAGTTCGTTTAGATGTCTTAGCATCAATCGATGCTGATGTGATCGATTTACTAACTTTGAAAACTGCTGGTGTTGTATCTGACAATATTCTAAAAGTTAAAGTAATTAACTCAGGTGAATTGTCTACTGCAATCACAATTAAAGGACTATCTGTAACTGGCGGAGCAAAGACTGTAATTGAAGCTGCCGGTGGTAAGATCGAAGAGTAACTTCTGTGGAAAAAAACAAACAACAAGCAGCGATTTCAGGAACGGGTAAGTTTGCTGAGTTAAAAAGCCGGTTATTATTTGTACTTGGTGCATTGATAGTATATCGAATGGGTACATTTATACCTGTTCCAGGTATCGACCCAGCGGCGCTGGCTGTTATGTTTGAACAGCAGAAAGGCACTATACTAGACATGTTTAACATGTTTTCTGGTGGCGCATTATCTCGATTGTCTGTGTTTGCACTTGGCATTATGCCTTACATCTCAGCATCGATTATTATGCAACTGTTGACCGTTGTACATCCGAAGCTGGCACAGATGAAAAAAGAAGGTGCAGCTGGAAAAAGAAAGATCACTCAATATACTCGCTATGGCACATTGGTATTGGCGACATTCCAAGCACTTGGGATCGCGCTTGCTTTGGAAGGTCAGAGCGCAGGTGGTTTGAGCGTAGTTGTTGACCCTGGCTTAATATTCAGAATTACTGCGGTGATTACATTAGTCACTGGCACCATGTTCCTAATGTGGCTAGGTGAGCAAATTACTGAGCGTGGTATTGGTAATGGTATTTCGTTAATTATATTTGCAGGTATTGTTGCAGGTCTGCCGTCTGCAATTGGTGGAACATTAGAGTTAGCTAGAACTGGGCAGTTGCACACATTCTTAGTTATAACGCTATTAGCCTTGGCTTTAGCTGTGACAGCGTTCGTAGTGTTTGTTGAAAGAGCACAAAGACGAATCCCTGTTCATTACGCCAAAAGGCAGCAAGGACGTAAGATGATGGCTGGTCAAGTTACTCACTTGCCACTTAAATTAAATATGGCTGGTGTAATTCCACCAATATTTGCTTCAAGTATCATCCTGTTTCCTGCTACAATAGCGGGCTGGTTCGGAGCCTCTGAAGGTATGGGGTGGTTACAAAATATATCTACATTGATGTCCCCAGGGCAACCAATGTATGTATTAGCTTATGCTGTTGCGATAATATTTTTCTGCTTTTTCTATACGGCATTGGTATTCAATCCGAAAGAAACTGCTGAGAATTTACAAAAATCTGGCGCTTTTGTTCCAGGGATTCGTCCTGGTGAACAAACAAGTCGTTATATTGATAGCATAATGGGTCGTTTAACCTTAGCCGGTGCGATCTATATTACGGCAGTATGTTTATTGCCTGAGTTTTTAATACTCTATTGGAATGTGCCATTTTATTTTGGTGGTACATCACTGTTGATTATTGTTGTTGTGGTAATGGATTTTGTTTCACAAGTTCAGTCACATATGATGTCTCAGCAGTACGAAAGTTTGATGCGTAAATCAAACAAAAACAATAATGGGATGTCAGGCTTTTTAAGCTAAGACCTCAAGTTACAAGATTTTAGTGGAGAATTTCGATGAAAGTTCAGGCGTCGGTAAAGAAGATTTGTCGCAACTGTAAAGTCGTTAAGCGTAAAGGTGTTTTGAGAGTTATCTGTAAAGAAGCTCGACATAAGCAGCGTCAAGGTTAACTTGCTTGCAATTAATTAAGTTGTTGTTGAACATGGGTAGCTTGTGTTAGAATTCACTGTTCACTCCTGGTAAGGTTTAGGATAAATAAATGGCTCGTATAGCTGGAATAAATGTACCGGTGCAAAAGCACGCGGTGATCGCATTAACTTCAATCTATGGTATTGGTAGTACACGTGCACAAAAGATTTGTGTTGCTGCTGCTGTTGCCCCTGATGCAAAGATCAGAGATTTGACAGAGCAAGAAGTTGAGGCGTTACGTACTGAAGTTGGTAAGTTCACTGTAGAAGGTGACTTGCGACGTGAAGTTTCAATGGATATTAAGCGTCTAAAAGACCTAGGCTGCTACCGTGGTGTTCGTCACCGTCGTGGCTTGCCATTACGTGGTCAACGAACAAAAACAAATGCAAGGACTCGTAAGGGTCCTCGCCGAATGGTTAAGTAAAGGGCTAATCGATGGCTAATTCAACAGCACGACAACGCAAACGTGTTAAAAAGAATGTGGTTGATGGTGTGGCACATGTGCATGCATCTTTCAATAATACAATTATAACTATTACAGATCGCCAAGGTAACGCTTTGGCTTGGGCAACATCTGGTGGTTGTGGTTTCCGAGGTTCTCGTAAGAGTACTCCTTTTGCTGCTCAAGTCGCTGCTGAAAAAGCCGGCGCTGTAGTGAAAGACTTTGGTATGAAAAATCTTGATGTCGAAATCAAGGGTCCTGGTCCAGGTCGTGAGTCAGCTGTACGTGCTTTGAACAATTTAGGGTTCAAAATTAATAACATTACTGATGTAACACCAATTCCACACAATGGCTGTCGTCCACCAAAACGACGCAGGGTCTAATTTAGGAGATATCACTATGGCAAAATATCGTGGCCCTAGTTGTAAGTTAAGTCGTAGAGAAGGTACTGACCTTTTCTTGAAAAGTAGAGGTAACCCTCTAGAAAGTAAATGTAAGTTAGATCAGAAGCCTGGTCAACATGGCGTACGCCGTGGACGTGAATCTGAATATGCAACACAATTACGTGCGAAACAAAGAATTCGTCGTACATATGGTGTTTTAGAAAAGCAATTCAGAAACTACTACAAGCTTGCTGATAAAAAACGTGGAGCTACAGGTTCTAATTTATTGTTCTTATTAGAGCAGCGTTTAGACAATGTTGTTTACCGTATGGGTTATGCATCTACCCGTGCTGAAGCAAGACAACTTGTTTCTCATAAGGCAATCATTGTTAATGGGACTGTTGCTAACGTAGCATCTCACTTGGTTCAAGCTGGCGATAGCGTAGAAGTACGTGAGAAAGCGAAGAAACAAGATAGAATCATTAATGCAATGTCTGTAGCTGAACAGCTTGGTTTACCAGAGTGGCTTGAAGTGAATTCAACTACGTTATCAGGTAGCTTTAAACGCATCCCTGAACGCGATGAGTTAGGTTCAGATCTTGAAGAGAACTTGGTTGTTGAGCTCTACTCGAAATAGAATTTAAAATCCCTTCATTTAGGATTTACTTAGAGGAATTTGCATGACGACATATCGGAGTCAATTTCTTAAACCGCGGATAGTAGATATCCAGAAGTTTAGTGATACACGTACGCGTCTAGTTCTAGAGCCGCTTGAACGTGGGTTTGGACATACATTAGGTAACGCATTACGTCGTATATTGCTTTCTTCAATGGAAGGTGCGGCAGTAGTTGAAGTTCAGATTGATGGTGTTGTACACGAATATTCTGCAATTGATGGTGTTCAAGAAGATGTACTTGATATTCTTTTGAATATGAAAGGCGTCGCCATCAAGTTGCATGATGTTGATGAGGCTGTTTTAACAATTAACAAAGAAGGTGTTGGCCCGTTGACTGCAGCGGATATTCAATTACCACACAACGTTGAAATTGTTAATCCATCTCATGTTATAGCTAATCTTACTGGTGGCAGCATGAATGCGACCCTTAAAGTGCTTAAAGGTCGAGGTTACTCACCTGCAAATACACGCGCTGTGAATGAAGATGAAGAGCGAGCTATTGGTCAACTTGTTATTGATGCTACATTTACACCTGTCAATATGGTTACATATAGTGTTGAGAGTGCTCGAGTAGAAAATCGTACTGATTTAGATAAGCTTATTATTGATGTCGATACTGATGGTACACTTGATGCTGAAGACGCAATTAAATTTGCAGCAACTATACTAAGTGATCAGCTGACTTCATTCGTCGACTTTAAAGTTATCGAAGAAGCAGTAGTAGAAGAAAAAGCGCCAGCTGTAGATCCTGCATTATTACAGGCTATTGATGACTTGGACCTAACCGTCCGTTCAGCAAACTGCCTAAAAGCAGAGAATATCTATTATGTAGGTGACTTGATTCAACGCAGTGAAATGGAATTACTTAAAACACCAAATTTAGGTAAAAAATCATTGACTGAAATTAAAGATGTATTGGCTTCAAAAGGCTTGTCATTAGGTATGCACCTTGACAGCTGGCCGCCTGCATCACTTGAACAGAAATAATAATACTGAAGTTAATTCAGCATAAAGAAATAGGGTAATTAAAATGCGTCATCGTAATTCTGGTCGTAAATTAAACCGCAACAGTAGCCACAGAAAAGCTATGTTTAAAAATATGGCTGTGTCTCTGATGGAACACGAGATTATTCGTACAACTTTGCCAAAAGCAAAAGAGTTACGTGGTGTCGTTGAACCTCTTATCACTTTAGGAAAAGAAGATAGTGTTGCTAATCGTAGGTTAGCGTACTCTCGCCTTGGCGATAGACAAGCAGTGACTAAATTGTTCTCTGATCTTGGTCCACGATCTTCATCTCGTCCTGGTGGCTACGTTCGCATTCTTAAGTGTGGTTTGCGTGCTGGTGATAAAGCTCCTATGGCTATTGTTGAATTAGTAGACCGTAAATTAGAAGAAGTTGCAGCTGACTAATTATTAGCTAAAACTACTATGTACGAATAAATAAGCCGGCTTTATGCCGGCTTTTTTATTTATATAAGCAGTAAAAAGCTCTTAATATAGCTAGTTAAATAAAAAGTTATATTAGTCGTTGACAGTCATGAAAAGGACTGTATAATTCTCGCTTCTTTGTTAGCAGGCTTGCTTGTTAACGATGTTATTTTCATCGAACAAGCAGTTAATTGTTGGTTGAAAATAAATAGAATTAAAGTTTGACAGTTTGGTGAGGAGCTGTATAATTCTCGCTTCTTTGTTGCAACGAACACGCAGCAAACGCTCT
>ENA-OSET01001014-OSET01001014.1-sediment-metagenome-genome-assembly--contig:-NODE-1014-length-30180-cov-3.860180_pt1 | contig 30180 bp, 25 predicted proteins | sample MGYA00237882_ERZ534229 | MGnify/ENA primary metagenome ERZ534229 (study PRJEB26408, sample SAMN06266212) | sediment metagenome | isolation source: Hudson Canyon methane seep mesocosm | place... | reverse complement strand
TAAGCGGCAAGACGAAACCAATCGTTCGCCTGGCGATTTCCAGTACCGTCAAGATCAGAATTGACCCAAAAAATACGTCTAGATTTGACGGGTTACCCTGGCGCAGCGATTGCTCGCTGATGTCAAAGCCCAGGCCCGTGAAGCCACGCCAACTGAACCAGAGGAACAGAGCAGCGGCAACTCCTAACCCAGCCAACGCCCAATCGTAGAGCGGCACGTTGCCAGGAGCGAAGGCGCGCGGTCCGTGCCATTCCAGCGCCCGAGCGGATTTTATCAAAGGGAACCCGACAAAGATGAACAGAAACAATCCGGCCAAGTGGATGCCCATGTGAACGTGATCCACAGGCGTGCCAAATCCGGCTGTCCAGAAATGATACAGCGCAAAAATGATCGTCGCCCAATATATTACCTTGGTCAGGGTCGGACCATTGTCACGCGTGTTAAGCGAAGAATCGAATTTCTTTTCAAGCGCTTCAAGCGCCTCGGGATCAAGCTGAGAGTCAGGCGACATGATTGAGCTTTGCTATTGTTGGAAAAACTTCAGGAGAAGTCCAAATTTTTCGACAGGCTAGGAAAACTGGCGGCACCAAGGAGGAGAGACCCGGATGCCGCCAAATGGGTGCAGATTACTTCAGCAGGCCGGCTTCTCGATAGAAACGCTCGGCTCCAGGATGCAGCGGCACTCCAATCCCTTCGACCCCTTCCAGCGCAGTCTCCAGCGTGATCGCCTTGCCTTTAGGATGGCCGTTATCCAAAAGCTTGCGCGCTGTATTCGACCACATTGCCTTGGTGATTTGGTAAACCAGTTCTTCGTCAATGTTGGCGTTGGTCACAAGCATGCCAGAGACCGCCACTGTGTTCACATCATAAGTCACACCAGGGTATGTACCCGCCGGGATCACTGATGGGATGTAGTATGGTACAGTGGAGTTGGCCATCTTGACCTCCTCCGGTGACCAGTTGTGCAACTCCATACCCTTGGTATTGTCGAGCTGAATCAATGCAGCAACCGGTGTACCCGCCGCATAAAAGTAGGCATCCAACTGACCATCGGCGATACGTTCGGCACTTTGAGCGTTGTTCAACTCAGCCTCATCCATATTGTCACGGGTCACATTGTAATCGGCCAACATAAGTTCGACCGCAATCTGCGTGCCAGACCCCGCCTGGGCGATACCGACGCGCTTTCCCGCAAGATCGGCCAGACTGCTGAGCGATGCGCCTTCGGACAAAACAAGATGCAGATCTTCGGGATATAAGTTTGCGATCACCCGCAAATCCGGCTTGGCGTTGCCTTCGAATTTACCCTTGCCATTGTAGGCAAAATGCAGCGTCGCAGCCCCAGATAACCCGGCTTCCATCTGTCCATTTTGTATAGCATTCACATTATGTGCCGAAGCATTGGTTGATTGCGCCATTGCCACCAGACCGGGCACTCCACAGTTGCCGCCGTCATCGCACGCCCGCGATCCCGGTGGATTTGAGATGGCGTTGGCAATAATGCCACCAATGGGGAAATAGGTGCCACCTGCCCCACCGGTTCCAATCCGGAAAAATTGCATTTCCTGCGCTTGCGCCAATCCTCCTGCAAGTACAAGGCAGCCAAATGTTGCTGCACCAATGGTAGATCTGATCATTATAGTAGTCCTCCCTAAAGACACTAAATACTCTTAAGTCGCGGGCACGGTTCGTCCGATTTTTCCCAATCAATTTTCACACTACAGCGTGCCGGGGCACAAAAATAATCGCAAATATTGCTACAGGCATAAATTTTCTTTATGATCCTACATCCACGCCGGAGGGTCTGCGTATGAATTTCAAACAGCTCACCGCCTTTAGAGAAGTGATGCTGACAGGTTCGATATCAGAGGCCGCTCGCAATCTGTTGCGCACGCAGCCTGCTATCAGCTCGCTTATTTCTGGTATGGAGGAAGAAATCGGTGTCAAGCTGTTCGTCAGGCAGGGCGCACGGGTTCATCCAACTCCGGAAGCACATTATCTTTTTGATGAGGCCAATGCGATTTTGAACCGTCTGGATACGGTAAAGTCGACACTGAAAAGCATTTCCGATCTTGAAAAGGGAGCCTTGTGTGTCGTGTCTATCCCTGGCCCGTCGGTCATATTTCTACCAAATCTGATTTCAGATTTTGTAGTCGGCAAACCGGGCATTCACGTCACTTTGAGCACGAGAACATCCGCTCAGACACAGCGGTCGATTGCCACACAGGAGTATGACGTCGGATTGGCCGACGTTGGTTTCGGAAAAGCCGGCGATTCCAAATTGATCAAGCATGACATCATCGAATTTCAGGGATTATGTGCGTTACCGATCAATGACCCCTTGGCGCAGAAAGACGTCATCACGGCACAAGATCTAAGTGACCGACCGATGGCTGTTCCAGAGAAAAACCACCCAAGCCACATTCAAATTCTTGCAGCGTTTGGCGAAGCCGGTGCCCGCCTCAATTCTCGGTACGAATCAACATTTTTCATACCAAACTTCACTTATATAGAGCGTGGCCTTGCCTACGGAATTGTTGATCCATTTAGTGCAGAAAGTTATCAATATTGGCAAACGGAGAAACCGAAAATTGCATTTCGCCCTTTTAGACCCAACATTATGATGCCTTTGACAATTATGTCGCCGTTACATCGGCCCTTATCCATCGTTGCTCAAGCATTTCTGGACAAACTTTCAGCCGAGTCTTATCGCATCAAGGCAAACTGGGCGTTTTGATCTACTCTAAGGGCCGCTAAACCGAGCGGAGTTGTTGGCACAGCAACTCAACTGTTGGCGCGCTTGCTTCTGCTGCAGCTGTTACCATTCGTATCGGCCAAATGAGGTCTGCAGCGAGAGATACAGTTGCAACCGCATTTTCATCTACGTGCCGCATTACATCTTTGCTAACAACTGAGCGGCCAACGCCCTGTGCAACAATTTCAACGGCAGCGACCTGCGTGCGGGTTTCGGCACGTATCGTGATTGGCACTTTCGCTTGATCAAACATATGATCTGCCGCAATACAAAATGGACTTGACCGGGGCAAGACAGTTCAACTCGCTGAGGATTTCAAGATCACTCCGCAGGTTCGGAAACTGCTCGGCTGATCGACGGTTGCGAAACGTTTAAGGCCAAGGCCGCTTTGCGTGCGGACCGAAGCCGGTACGCCATCTGAAACAGTTCAATTTGACGGGCTGACAAGCGCATACATAACCTCAATGTATCAAAGACTACATTATTGATATTATCATTATAGTGGCTGCCGCGATAAGTGTCGGCTCAAACCATGGAGTCACCTGTGTCATTTGATCTCACGCTGCTCACCATTGCTGTCGCTCTCGGCGCAATACTTCGGGTGGGTGTTGGCATTGGTTTCAGCATTGTGGCAGGTCCGCCCATGATGGTTCTGCTTGGAACGCCCGTTGCTGTTCCAGTTCTGCTGCTGCTCAATACAATCGTGTCTGCGGTTGCCACAGAGTGGCAGACTGTCCAGAGCCATTTTCGGCTAATTGCCTTGTCGATCAGCGGATGTCTGGCCGGTATCGCCCTTGGGGCGCTGACCTATGCGATCCTGTCAGAAGCCGCCATCCTTGGGATCACCGCAACGCTATTGCTATTGGGTGTCGTCACAACCTTCTTTCATCTGTCAGTCAAAATCCCGGGGTTTATCTCTGTTTCGGGTCTATCCGGGGTGGCCACGGTCTGGGCTGCGACACCCGGTCCTTTGATGGTCTTTGGTCTGATGGCATTGGGGCGGTCACCCTCTGACATTCGTCGTTTGGTTCAGCTGATTGCCCTAGTGGCATATGGGATCTCGCTACTGCTGCACGGGCTGTCCGGTTGGCAGCCGATCACCGAAACACCCGCCGTGCCCGCTTTTGCCGCGGCCGCGATTGTCGGCAGCCTGATTGGGCGCGCTATCGGCCCCTATCTACCCCGTGGTTTCATCATCAATTCGGTTCGGTTGGTTTCACTTTTCGCCTGTTTAGCGCTCTACCGCCGCGCCTATTTGCTCGCATAAGGAACTCTGGCATGCATGATCCTCTACACCTAATTTCCAAATTCCCGCAGGCAGCACTGTTGCCAAACCCAACGCCAGTAGAACGCCTGAGCCGGCTATCTGACAAGTTGGGTATCGATCTTTGGATGAAACGCGACGATCTGACGGGGCTTAGTTTTGGTGGCAATAAAACCCGCCAACTGGAGTTCTATATCGGGGCGGCGCTGGCCCAAAAAGCCGACACCATTTTGATCACCGGAGCCGTTCAATCAAACTTTGCCAGAACCGCAGCTGCCGCAGCTGCAAAATACGGGATGAAAGCGGTTTTGCAGCTGGAGGAACGAGTTCCCGGAAAGGGACCGGCATATTATGCTTCGGGTAACGTGCTGTTGGGCCAACTACTGGATGCAGAATATATGTCATTTCCAGAGGGTGAAAACGAAGTTGGCGCTGATGCCGCGCTAGCAGACCGCGCGGAAGCATTGCGCGCCAAAGGTCGCAGGCCATTCATTATCCCACTGGGGATTGATCATGCGCCCATTGGCTCCCTTGGCTATGTTAAAGGTGGCGCTGAGCTTGTCAGCCAAATGGATGATTTTGATGTCGCAGTCGTACCGTCTGGCAGCGGTGCCACACATGGAGGGTTCCTGACCGGATTGCGGTTGGCAGGCAATGATCGAACGGTGTTTGGCATTTGTGTGCGTCGAGATGCACAGCAGCAAACCGCGCGGATTGATACTGTCACGCATAATCTGGCCGATCTTATGGGCATAGAACGGCCCTTCGGACTGGATTCTATCCGGACGTGGGACAGTGCCCTGGCACCAGGCTATGGGCAAGTCGGTCCAAAAACACACACCGCCCTCAAGTTGATGGCGCAATCCGAAGGCATTCTGTTGGACCCCGTCTATTCAGCAAAAACCTTTGCCGGACTTCTTGATCTTCTGGATGCAGACCTGATTTCTCGGGGGCAGAAGGTTTTGATGCTCCACACAGGCGGGGTTCCTGCTATTTTTGGCTATCAGGAAGAGCTGCAAAGCACGGTGTTGTAGATATGGCAAACCAGATGGCCTGGGCAGGCAAACCCAGACCTAGGCCATCGATGAAACAATTCTGCGATACTGCAGCCCTTCGCAGTCGAAAACTCCAAAACAATCCGCAGAAATTGAGCTGCCAAACCTTCATTTGTCACTGGCAACGGTCGCGCCTCTCAACGTAACAACTAAAATCAAATAGCCTTTTTATATCTACCAATGGATCAGCGTATCGCAGATTATGTGACCCCCAACAGGGTTGCAGTCTAAGACACGCTGCCCTTGTCTGGATGCCTTTCAGGGCTCGAAGGACCGGAAGAGAGGGTTCATTGCTCATGACATATGGCTTTCAGTTATTTTATCTTGCAGGCAATGCCACTAGGTGTTGATTCTGACGATCAGCAAAAGGACACGCGATGTCGACCCCACTTCCGCCCTCTATGGATATGCTTCCTGGCGCCTTCACCGGACCGTCCGCATGGTTGGGCAAGGATATGGTGAACACTCAGGATGCCTGGCTTTACCACTTGACCGATGCAGACATTGGCGACCTCGAAACTGCGGCTCGCCATTTTCAAAACCTCGGCTTGAATGTTGGCGAAATCACCGCCGAGACCTTTCCCTTGGCGACGTTCGGCGCGCATATAACACAGATCAGAGAAAAATTGCTGTCTGGCGTTGGGTTTGAAGTTTTACGTGGGTTGCCAACTGCGGGATATACGCAGGCTTTTGCGGCAACAATATTTTGCGGCATCGGGGCACATATTGGCAGTGCGCGATCGCAGAACGCAGACGGGCATATTTTGGGACACGTGCGTGATATCGGGGCCGATGCCAATGATCCAAACAGCCGTATCTACCAGACCTGCGAGCGGCAAACATTTCACACCGACAGCGCAGATGTCGTCGGTCTATTGTGCCTCCGCGAGGCCAAAGAAGGTGGGAAGTCCCTACTGGTCAGTACCGAGTCAATTTACAACCGGATGAAACAAGATCGGCCAGATCTACTGGTCAAACTCTTTGAGCCCATTGCAACAGACCGCCGTGGTGAGATCCCAGATGGCGCTAAACCCTATATGGAGATCCCAGTTCTGAGCTGGCATGAGGGATACCTGACCGCCTTTTATCAACGGCAATACATTGACAGTGCCCAGCGGTTCGACGACGCAATTCGCCTGACACCCGCGCACGTCGAGGCATTGGATATGTTTGACAGTCTGGCCAACGATCCAAACTTATGTTTTGGCATGCAGTTGGAACCGGGTGATATGCAGTTTGTGCACAACCACTCTCAACTTCACGACCGGACCGGATTCCTAGATTGGCCGGACCCCAGTCAACGGCGCCATTTGATGCGATTGTGGCTATCGATCAGTGGCGATCGCCCCCTACCTGACTGCTTTAAGGAACGGTATGGATCCATCGAGATCGGCAATCGAGGCGGGATTATTACTAATAAGACCCAGCTTCATGCGCCGCTCGATTAACAAGCAGTTTCAACCGACGCCAGGCCTTTATTGCTTAGGCTGACCGCCAATGGCAGCCGACAGTTTAGCTGCTGAAGCTAAGACGGCCTGGCTCAACACAGGTATCTGGTCCAATCCAACACGTGAGGTTGGGCCTGACACAGAGATGCCCGCCACCGCTTCACCATGGATATCAAAGACCGGCGCCGCTATACATCGCATGCCCAAATTACGTTCTTCCCCGTCATGCGCATAGCCCCGTTGCCGGATAGTTTGAAGATCCTCTATCAACGCTTCTCTGTCGGTCAATGTGTGCTCAGTGAAACTTTCAAGCGGAGCCTTGGCCAGAAATTTTTCAATGCGTGGCTTGTCCATTTCGGCCAGCAGGGCCTTGCCGATGCCAGAAGCATGAAGTCGTGACAACGTACCGGGCGGAAAAAACGCGCGAATACTGGCATGCGTCTCGACCTGACTGACAAACAGAACATGGCCGTTTTGCTCGATACCGATATTGGCAGTTTCACCGGTTTCTTCCATCAACGCCCGCAGGAATGGACGGGCACGTTCGACAAGGCTGGTGCGGCGCAGAAAGCGAGATCCTATAACAAACGCGCGCGCGCCGATGTTCCAGACTTGATCAATCTGATCAAACTCAACCAGTCCCCGCCCCTCTAACGTCACCAAAATACGATAAACGGTGGCCGGAGACTGGCTAAGATCACTTGCAAGTGTGGATAGAGACTTACCCTGAGTATCACTTAGGAACTCAAACACTTCCATTGCACGATCCAGCGATTTGATCGTGTTTTGGGCCGTTTTATCGTTCCAGTCGCGGGGTCGACCACGGGATTTTCGCGTCGACTGACCTGCATTATCTTGGGAATCCATAAAATACATCCTATTTTATGTGAAAGACGTTTTCACCATATGAAAAATGCAAGTATCTGACAATAGTGTATTTTTTACACCTCTCCAAATTTGAAAGCTTTTTTCAAAAAAGTATCACCGTCGGAGTCGGAATTCTACTGTGGTGGCAACACGTAATAGGAGACGACCATGAGCTTCCAGAATCCAGTTTTCATTCCCGGCCCCACCAATATGCCAGAGGCGGTCCGTCAAGCCTGTTATATGCCAACAATTGACCACCGCTCGCCGACCTTCGGTAAAATCCTGCACCCCTGCCTTGATGGTGTGCGTCAGGTTCTAAAGTCGAAAGACGCCAAGATTTTCATCTTTCCGTCAACCGGCACCGGCGGCTGGGAAACTGCATTGTCCAATACCCTTAGCAAGGGCGACAAAGTCCTGGCGGCGCGCAATGGCATGTTTTCGCACCGGTGGATCGACATGTGTCAGCGCCACGGTTTGGATGTACAGATTGTTGAAACCCCTTGGGGTGAAGGAATCCCAACAGACCATTACGCAGAAATCCTTAAGGCCGACACTAACCATGATATTAAGGTCGTGCTGGCCACACATAATGAAACCGCGACTGGGGTAAAATCAGACATTGCTGCCGTCCGCAAAGCACTGGATGCAGCTAGCCACCCTGCGATGTTATATGTTGATGGCGTCAGCTCTATCGCCTCGATGGATTTTCGGTTTGACGAGTGGGGCGTCGATATTGCTATCACCGGTTCGCAAAAGGGATTTATGTTGCCCGCAGGCCTGGCCATCATCGGCTTTTCCAGCAAGGCAATCGCAGCATCAGCACAATCTGACCTGCCAACAACCTTCTTTGACATTGGCGACATGCAAAAAGGCTATGACGCCAATGCATTCCCTTACACCCCACCGGTTGGCTTGATGAACGGTCTGAAGCTGTCATTGGACATGCTGCTAGACGAGGGGATTGAGAATGTATTTGCGCGCCACCACCGCATCGCCGAAGGTGTTCGGGCAGCGGTTTCGGCCTGGGGTCTTGAACTTTGCGCAGCGTCCCCTGACCTGTATTCTGACACCGTCAGCGCTATTTGTACGCCGGAAGGCTTTAACGCCACGGATATTGTGACCCTCGCGGCTGAAAAATACGGTGTGGCCTTTGGGGTCGGACTTGGCGAGGTTGCGGGCAAAGTGTTCCGCATCGGTCACCTGGGCAGCCTGACAGATGTCATGATGCTCAGCGGTTTGGCCACCGCCGAGATGTGCATGGTTGATCTGGGTCTGGATGTAAAACTCGGCTCGGGCGTTGCAGCCGCACAGGACTACTATCGGAATAACCCATTGATCGCGGAATAATACTCGGCATCACAAAAGGAACCGGAAATAATGTATATTCCAACCTTTGATGACATGAAGGCCGCCCATGAACGGGTAAAACCTTACATTCATCGCACCCCCGTGTTGACCTCGTCCTTTCTGAACGAGCTGACAGGCGCGCAGCTGTTTTTTAAGTGCGAGAACTTTCAGAAAGCTGCGGCCTTTAAGGTACGCGGTGCATCCAATGCGGTTTTCGGTCTGTCAGATGAAGAGGCCAAGGCCGGCGTCTGCACCCATAGTTCGGGCAACCACGCACTTTCCCTTAGCTATGCGGCGGGTCGGCGCGGCATCCCATGCAATGTGGTGATGCCACGCACAGCGCCGCAGGCCAAAAAGGATGCGGTGATTGGCTATGGTGGGATTATCACGGAATGTGAGCCCTCAACCTCTAGCCGAGAAGAGGTGTTCGCCCAGGTCCAGGCCAAAACCGGGGGCAATTTTGTGCATCCCTATAATGACCCCCGTGTCATTGCCGGCCAGGGTACATGTTCACAAGAGCTGATGGAGCAGACAGGTGGCTTAGATATGGTTGTCGCGCCCATCGGCGGTGGCGGCATGATATCGGGCACCTGTTTGACCTTGTCGACCCTCGCGCCTGAAACGCAGATCATCGCAGCAGAACCCGAGCAGGCCGACGACGCCTATCGCAGCTTCAAAGCCGGACACATCATTGCAGATGATGCACCAGTGACAATTGCCGATGGCCTGAAGGTTCCGCTGAAGGATCTGACTTGGCACTTTGTGTCCAACCACGTCACCGACATTCTGACCGCAAGCGAAGACGAAATCATCGCCGCGATGAAGTTGACATGGATCCGGATGAAAATCGTGATGGAGGCCAGCTCGGCTGTGCCTTTGGCCACCATCCTCAAAAATAAAGATCGGTTCGCAGGTAAGCGGGTCGGTGTCATCATCACGGGTGGGAATGTCGACCTCGACCTTTTGCCCTGGCTCAATTGAAGGGAGCTTAACTATGAACACGCATATTAATCTAGAAGACCTAGAAGTAGGCTTTGACGTTCCCGCCCTTCCCGGTATGGACGAGGCCGACATTCAGACGCCTTGCCTGATCCTTGATCTGGACGCGCTAGAGCGCAACGTCAAGAAAATGGGTGACTACGCCAAGGCGCATGGCATGCGTCACCGCGCCCACGGTAAAATGCACAAGTCGGTCGACGTGTTGAAGCTGCAACAAGACATGGGCGCCGCCATTGGCGTGTGTTGCCAGAAGGTATCCGAAGCCGAAGTCTTTGCACGTGGCGGCATCAAAGATGTGATGGTGTCCAACCAGGTGACCGATCCGGTCAAAATCGACCGTCTGGCCCGTATGCCCAAGCTGGGTGCGCGTATTCTGGTCTGCGTTGACGATCCGGAAAACGTCAAAGCCCTGTCAGAAGCAGCCGTAAAACACGGCACACAACTCGAAGCACTGGTCGAGATTGATTGCGGTGCTGGTCGTTGCGGAGTGAACACAACGCAAGACGTGGTGAACATTGCAAAACTGATCGACGCAGCAGATGGCCTGAAATTTGCCGGTATCCAGGCCTACCAAGGCGCCATGCAACACATGGATCTGTACACGGACCGCAAAGAAAAGCTGGATGCGGCCATCGCTCAGGTTGGCGATGCAGTGACCGGCTTGAAGGCCCAAGGTCTGGAATGTGACATCGTTGGCGGCGGCGGCACTGGCTCGTATTATTTTGAGAGCAACTCGAACGTTTATAACGAACTTCAGTGCGGGTCATATGCCTTTATGGATGCTGACTATGGCCGTATCCTTGATAAGGATGGCAAGCGCATCGACGACGGCGAATGGGAGAACGCGCTGTTCATCCTGACAACCGTGATGAGCCACTCAAAAGCTGACAAAGCCATCGTGGACGCCGGCCTGAAAGCACAGTCAGTCGACAGCGGGTTGCCAACAGTGTTTGGCCGTGACGATGTTGAATACCTGAAGTGTTCCGATGAACACGGTGTGGTTGCCGACACGGACGGTGTTTTGAAGGTAAACGACAAGCTGAAACTGGTGCCGGGCCACTGCGACCCAACCTGTAACGTGCACGATTGGTATGTTGGCGTCCGCAACGGCAAAGTTGAAACGCTTTGGCCCGTCTCGGCCCGCGGAAAAGCATTCTAAGGCCACTCTCCCTGGCCAAACCTGAGGTCGGCACTGCCGGCCTCTTCCTTATTTTTGGAAAGAACTCCACATGATCATCGTTCCAGAGCGTGAAATCCCAGATCTCATGACCCGCACCGCAGCCTTCGACGCCGTCGAAGGTGTTTTTGCAGCTATGGCCTCGCAAGATGCCTATAACTTCGCAGTTATCCGTGAAGCCATTGGCCACGAGGATGCGCTGTATGGTTTTAAGGGCGGGTTCGATCAGGCGGGCATGGCGCTTGGCCTCAAGGCTGGCGGTTATTGGCCAAATAACATGGAAAAGCATCAGCTTATCAATCACCAGTCGACTGTCTTTTTGTTTGATCCGGATACTGGCCGCGTCAAAGCAGTGGTCGGCGGCAATCTTTTGACTGCATTGCGGACAGCGGCTGCCTCTTCTGTGTCGATCAAGCACTTGGCCCGCAAGGACGCCAAGGTCATCGGCATGATAGGTGCAGGACATCAGGCAACATTCCAGCTGCGCGCCGCGCTTGAACAGCGCGAATTCGAGAAAGTCATTGGCTGGAACTTCCATCCGGAGATGCTGCCGAATATTGAAAAAGTTGCCAACGAGGCTGGCCTACCGTTTGAAGCGGTCGAGCTGGATCAACTGGGCCAAGACGCGGATGTGATCATCTCGATCACCTCGGCCTTTGCGCCATCTTTGCTGGCCGCGCACGTCTCAGCAGGCACACATATTGCCTGCATGGGCACTGATACCAAAGGCAAGCAAGAGGTCGAATCCGCGCTATTGGCCCGTGCAACTGTGTTTACGGATGAAGTTGCCCAGTCCATCAGCATCGGCGAGGCACAGCATGCCGTAGGCGAAGGCTTGATCAAAGAAAGCGATGTGTACCAGCTGGGTGCCGTCATCAATGGCACCCATTCCGGTCGCACCTCTGCGGACGAAATTACGCTGTTTGATGGCACTGGTGTTGGCTTGCAAGACCTGGCCGTGGCGGCAAGCGTCGTTGACCTGGCCATTGAAAAAGGCGTGGCCATAGAAGTCGATTTCTAATCGATTTTGGGGCTGGCTGGTGACTAGGACACACTTGGTGTTCTGATCAGCCGCCAGCCCCAGTTGCACCGGTTATAGCGTGATTTTGATACCGTCATGCCCGACGATCAGCGGGCCATCCCAATGATCTGCAACCGCCGCTTGCCATTCAGGTTTGCCATAGGTCGGATCATCGGCGGGGATCAAGTGCGACAGGGCCAGCCGTTTGACCCCAGCGTTTGTGGCCGTTTTAGCCGCGTCATGCGCAAAAGTATGAGACCGAAGCCAATGCGCCATCAGCTTGTCGCTGCCATTTCCGATACGAGCCATCAGCGCCGGCAATGCGGCCTCCAGCATTGCCTCGTGGATCAGCAAATCGGCACCTCGGGCAAAATCCTCCAGCGCTTCGATTGGCGCGGTATCGCCGGAAAAAACCACATGCGTGGTGTCGGTTTTGAATGACAAAGCAAAGCAATCAATCAATGGTGGGTGTTCGGTGCGGATCGCCGAAACCTGCAGTCCGGCCTGATCAAACACCGTCCCCGCGTCAATGACATGGATATGCACGAGATCACGCAAATCCGGGCGGCCCTCGTCTTCGATCCGCAGGTCGATATCGGCCTTCATCGATTTGAAGAAGCCATCCATATAGACGTCAAGACCCGCGGGGCCGTAAATCTCTACAGGGGTTTGCAAACCGGATGTCCAGGCAGTGTGCAGCAAGGGACCCAATTCCAGATAATGATCCGAATGCATGTGGCTGATGAAAATCAATGACAGATCTTTCAACAGCATACCCTGATCGACCAGACCCTTGGTGACACCAAGGGCACAGTCCACCACGATCTGCTGACCGTTCAGAACAAACAGGTTCGATGTTGGCATCGATGATCTCGGACGGACAGAGGGACCACCCTTGGTGCCCAATAGGGCTACATAATTCTCGGACATATCAGCTCCTTACGCGGCCGCTAAACCAGCGTCGAGCGCCGAAAGAAGGATATTGGCGTCGTCTTCCGTCAGGATCAACGGTGGCGACAGGATCAGGTTCGGACCGGAGACACGGACCATGGCGCCGCTCTGATAGGCGACATCTTGTACAGTCGCGGCGCGGATTGGATCGATGGGCTTCTTAGATGCCCGGTCGCTGACCATTTCGATTGCGGTCATTAAGCCATGGCCACCCCGGACGTCGCCGATGATATCGTATTTCACCATCAGGGCCTGGCAACCCGCATACAGTTGATCGCCTCGGGCGGCGGCGTTTTCGATGACATTTAACCGCTTGGTTTCCGCAAGGCAGGCCAGTGCGGCCGCCGCTCCGACGGGATGGCCGGAATAGGTATAGCCATGGCCAATTTTAGCCGATGGATTGCCCTCAAAGACATCAACCACCCGGTGGCCCAGCATCACAGCTCCGAACGGGAAGTATCCGTTGGTGATTGCCTTGGCTGTGCACATCATGTCAGGCTGGATGCCCCAAAGACTTGCCCCAGACCATGCCCCCGTGCGACCGTAGGCGGTGATTACTTCGTCGGTAATCAGTAAAATTCCATTGCGATTGCAGATCTCTTGCACCATTGGCGCAAAGGATTTGTGAGGCGGGATGACACCGCCAGCGCCGAGGATCGGCTCCATGATCATGGCCGCAATGGTGTTTGCACCCTGAAATGCGATCTCATCTTCCAGCGCCTGCACACAGAGTTGCGCCAACCGTTCCGGATCTGTTTCGTTGAATGGGTTGCGGTAGGTATAGGGCGCTGGGATATGGAAACAGCCCGGTAACAGTGGCTCATAAGCAGTGCGGAAATTGGCATTGCCGTTGACGCTGGCGCCGCCCATATGGGTGCCGTGATAGCCCTTTTTCAGGCTTAGGAATTTTGTACGCCCAGCTTCACCCCGCAGCTTATGATACTGACGCGCAAGCCGCAGCGCGGTTTCAACCGAATCCGAACCACCAGAGGTAAAGAACGCGCGGCTCATCCCGTCGGGCTCAAAGAACTCGGACAGTTCATAGGACAGCTCAATTGCGGCGTCGTTTGAGGTGCCCCGGAAGGTGGAATAATACGGTAGCTTGTCAAGCTGCGCGGTCATCGCGTCTTTGACCGGCTGGCAGGAATACCCCAGGTTCACGTTCCATAATCCGCCGACTCCGTCGACTACTTTGTGACCATCGATGTCCGTGATGGTCACGCCCTGTGATCCGGTGATGATCTTGGGCGGGTTGTCGATTGTATCTTGCGGAGAGGTCATCGGGTGCCACATCAGGCGGCCGTTGTGTTCTTTCAGAAAGTTGGAGTCTTTCATGGTGCAGTTTCCAATGCGTGCGAAGGAGTGAGGGTCTTGGCCCAGCTGGCCTCGATGTCGGTGGGGACGGTCCCGCCCCAATTTCGGGTGATTGTGCGACTGGCAGTGACAAGGTTCTGTTGGATAGATCGCTCAAGGTCTGGGGTGAAGCGAGTGGCGACGCAGGCTACGGCCACGGAACCTGCAAACAGTCCGGTTTGATCGAAAATCGGCGCGGACAGCCCGTAAACTTCAGTCTCGTAACTGCAGTTCCCCCGACCAAAGCCCGTATCGCGGACTGCATGAACTACGCCGTCAAGTTCCATGGAGGTTTGTGCCGTGCTCGGGGTAAAAACCTCCATATTGGCCAGCGCCACCTCCATTAGGTTTGGTGGCCCAAATGCCAGCGTGCAAAGCCCAGATGCAGTGGCGTGCAACGGTAGGGTTTGGACGTCGATAATTGCCCGGGTACTGTGATTGGGCGATTCGCACGAAGCAAGCGCATAGACGGTTGTACCTGATAGAACTGAAACATGTGACGTCTCGCCAGTGGTGGTCGCAAGATCCAACAACGCCGCTTCTGCCCCTGCTTTTCGCGGCACAGTGGCTTCGCGAGTTTGGGCAAGTTGCAGCAATGCCGGGCCAAGTCGATACTGTTTTGTCACCGGGTTTTGCTCAACAAACCCTGCATCTTCAAGGTCTTGAAGGTGACGATAGGTTGTCGCCTTGTTGCGACCAACCATACGGCATAACTGCGACAACCCGATCTCAGGGTGGGCAGATGTAAACAGCGCCAATAGCTCAAGTGTTTTCGTGGCAGACGACATTCAAACCTTCACTTTCTGTCAAACTCAAAAATAGTTTGACACATCACATTTAACAAGGCAACCTTTTTACGAAACGATGGTTCATTATGCGAACCGATACAGGGGAGAGAGAAATGATCAAGTTTACAACGTCAGTTACAGCAATGGCCCTAGCCATGGTCGCCGTCGCAGGGGTGGCACAAGCCGAGTACCCAGAGAAGCCGGTCGAGTTCGTCGTTCCCTGGCCTCCGGGTGATCTGGAGGATGTGTTGACACGCATGATCGCCGAAGACTTCTCTGAGGCATATGGTGTGCCAACGGCTGTTGTGAACAAACCCGGTGGCGGTGGTGGACCGTTCCCCGGAGCCATCGAAGTCGCGACGGCGCCAGCTGATGGCTATACCATCGGTTCCTTCATTATCGCCATTCCGGTTGTCGGCCCGCAGATCGGTATTCCTGAACTGAACCCTGACCCCTTTGTGCCCCTGGGCAACTTTCTGACATATCCGTTTGTCATCGCAACAAGCGGCAATGCGCCTTATGACGACATGGCTGGGCTTGCCGAATATGCGAGTGCTAATGACGTAGTATTGGGCCACTTTGGAGCGCCACTAGTGCCAACACAGGTGACGCTGGGTTTGGCCAAAGAAATGGGATTTTCCTTTGCAGCGGATGCGGCATTCGACGCGCTGGATTGTAACACGCTGGCCTCTGGCGACGTGGACGTTATCAACACAACCCTGCAGTTGATCCTGCCTTGTCTGGACGATGTCAAAGTCCTCGCCTCTATCGGATCCGAGCGTATCCCGCTGACGCCAGATGCCCCAACCGTGGCAGAGCTGGCGCCAAATCTGGACGTAGCTTTGTGGAACGGTCTGTTCGTGCACGCAGACACACCTCAGGATGTGCAAGATAAGATCATGGCTGTTGCGGAAAAAACGATGATGTCTGATCGCGCCCGGCAACTGGCCGCTGACACAGGTGCACAGGTTTACTGGCAGCCGGCAAATGAAGTCGTTACTCAGATCCAGAAAGATATTGGGACGATGGCTGGCATTGACGCAATGCTTGCCGAGTAATCACAATACTATGGGTCGGGCGCATCACGTGCCCGACCTTTCCAGTTCAAAGTCACCGGGAGGCGGGTTGCCATGTCGCGCGTCAAAACGCTTCAATCTTTGTTCAAACGGTATCGCCGACCCGGTGACATTGTTTTTGCATGGTTCATCCTGATCGTGTCGGTGTTTCTGCTGACCCAATTGTTTGACCAAACAGCATACAAAAACGGTGCTAAGATGTTCGCCCAACCTCGCTTTTGGCCTGCAGTGTCCCTGATCGGAATGACCGGGTTTGCGCTGTTTCATGTGCTTGGTTCGCTTTTGTCAGAGCGTATCGAGGGCCGTTGGCGCGAGGTGTTGACGTGGATCGCGTCACTGGAATACGCCGGCTGGTTCATCGCCTACGCGGCCGCAGTACCCTACACGGGATACCTGCCCACCACGATCACTTTTGCAGTGATGTTAGCCTTTCGCGCAGGGTACCGCAGTGCGCGGGCCTTGTGGTCAGCCGTTGCAGCATCGATCGTTATTGTCGTGCTATTCAAGACCGTTTTGAAAGTGAACCTGCCTGCGGGCCGGATTTACGAAGTGCTGCCCGACGGGTTGCGCCAAATCATGCTCACTTACTTCTGATCGGACGCAACGATGGAAAACCTAATAGCTGGCGCCGAAATGTTGGCCCGTTGGGATGTCATGATGGCCCTGTTTGTGGGCTCTATTGGTGGCGTGATCATTGGCGCGATCCCCGGAGTTGGCCCCGCAGTCGCCATTGCAATTCTGCTGCCCGCGACCTTCTCGCTTGATCCAATTGTGGGCCTGACCATGCTACTCGGCATCTACGGATCATCAATGTATGGCGGCGCAATTCCTGCTGTGTTGATAAATACGCCCGGAACAGCCGTGAACGCATTGACGTCTTATGACGGCTACCCGATGACTAAAAAAGGCGAGGCCCACCGCGCCGTGTCACTGGCCTATAGCGCGTCATTTTTTGGCGGAATTTTTGGTATCATTTGCCTGATATTGCTCTCACCCGTGCTTGCGCTGATAGCGCCCATGTTTGGATCGCGTGAGATTTTCCTGGCCGCGCTGCTGGGAATTATACTTGTCATTCTTGCCCACCGCGGTCAAATTTTTGCAGCAGGGTTGTTGGCAATGTTCGGTATCTTTTTGCAAACTGTCGGCTTGGATGCCGTAACTTATACACAGCGCTATACCTTCGGTTATTCGTTCCTCAGCTCAGGCATCAACCTGATTGTCGTTGTCCTTGGCCTGTTTGCGCTTAGCCAGGCATTCGTGCTGCTCACCGCTCTGGACAGCAGCCCTGATGCCAAACCTGTTACTGGAAAAATGACCGCAGGCATCAAAGAGTTGATGAAACACAAACGCGTGGCCAGTGTCGCGGCCGGCTTTGGTGTTATCCTTGGCATGATCCCCGGCACAGGAGAATTCACCGCCCAGTTTATGAGCTACACCTACGCCCAGAAGACGTCCAAGAACCCAGAGAAATTCGGCAAAGGATCGCCCGAGGGTCTGATTGCATCCGAGGCCGCGAACAATGCGGTTCCCGCAGCTGCCATGATACCGCTTTTGGCCCTGGGCATTCCGGGCGAGGCATTGACCGCGATGATGCTGTCGGTGTTCTACGTCCACAACGTCATCCCCGGACCGCAGCTGTTCCAGAACAACATTGACCTGGTATACGGCCTGTATTTCGCACTGATCCTGCTGAATGTGATCGTGATGGTTTTCCTGCTGTTTTCTACCAACCTGCTGACGAAAATCATTCGGGTTCCGACACGATTCCTGGGTGTGATGATCCTGATCCTGTCCTTTGTTGGCGTCTACTCGCTGCGCAACTCATTGACGGATTGCATGATTTCAGCAGGTTTTGGGGTGTTTGGGCTGATTTTGAAACGTCTGAATCTGCCGATTGTGCCGATCATTCTTGGTATGGTCTTGGGGGGCATCATGGAGGTCAAACTGCGCTCTGCTTTGCCGCGTCTCAAGACACCATTCGATATGATCGACCGCCCAATTACCTTCATCCTCTTCGCTATCATCCTCATCGTATTAGCGCTGCACATTCGCACGCTGGTCAAAGAATATCGGGCCTACCAGCCTGAAGAGGACCACGATCTCCACGACAGTCACACACGGTAGACCCCATGAACCAGACCAAAATCGACGCGCTTCGGGCGCATCCCGTCAGCGCCTTTTCGCACCTGATCGAGGGCAAACATGTGCCGGCATCCGACGGCGGCACAATGGACATCACCTCGCCCATCGATGGTCAGGTTCTGACTCAGGTCGCACGGGGCACAGCCGCCGACATGGAAGCGGCAATTGCATCCGCGCGCACCGCGTTTGAAGATCGGCGTTGGGCTGGCCAGTCACCGGCAGCGCGCAAAAAGGTCCTGCTGAAATGGGCGGACTTGATCGAGGCCAACGCCCTAGAGCTTGCCGTTTTGGGTGTGCGCGACAATGGCACCGAGATCGGCATGGCAATCAAGGCCGAACCAGGATCAGCCGCCGGCACGATCCGTTATTACGCCGAAGCACTGGACAAGATTTACGGAGAGATTGCGCCAACGTCCTCGGATATTCTGGGCATGATCCACAAGGAACCTGTCGGTGTGGTGGGCGCCATCATCCCATGGAACTTCCCATTGATGATCGGCGCATGGAAACTGGCTCCTGCACTGGCGATGGGCAATTCGGTCGTCTTGAAGCCTGCAGAAACAGCGTCCTTGTCGCTGATGCGGATGGCGGATTTGGCGCTTGAGGCAGGATTACCACCGGGTGTTTTGAACGCCATCACCGGTGAAGGTGCTGTCGTCGGCGAGGCCATGGGCCTGTCGATGGACGTGGATGTCTTGGCGTTCACCGGGTCGGGGCGCACCGGGCGTCGTTTGATGGAATATTCCGCGCGCTCAAACATGAAGCGGGTCTATTTGGAATTGGGCGGAAAGTCTCCCAACATCATCTTCACAGATGCGCCCAATCTGGACGAGGCCGCCAAGGTCGCAGCTGGAGCCATCTTTCGCAATGCTGGGCAGGTCTGTGTCGCGGCATCTCGATTGCTGGTTCAATCCTCTATTCATGACGAATTTGTCGCCGCGATCGCCAAGGCTGCTGAGGCCATGAAGGTTGGTGACCCTTTAGATCTGAAAACGGCTATTGGCGCGGTGAATTCAGAAACTCAGTTAAAGCAAAATCTTGGATTTGTGGATACTGCAACGCGTGAGGGTGGCAAGATTGTCACCGGTGGCGACCGTATCCTGCTAGACACTGGCGGCTATTACATGGCCCCCACGATTGTAACCGACGTGACCAAAAATGCGACATTGGCGCAAGAGGAGGTCTTTGGGCCAGTTCTAGGCGTGACGCCATTCATCGACGACGACGATGCCGTGCGCATTGCCAATTCCACGGTTTACGGCCTGGCGGGTGCTGTCTGGACATCCAACCTAAGCCGCGCCCACCGGATGGTTCGCGACGTGCGTACGGGCGTGATGCATGTGAACACCTATGGTGGCGCGGATGGCACCGTGCCTTTGGGTGGTGTTGGCCAGTCCGGAAATGGATCGGACAAATCGCTGCACGCAATAGAGAAATACATCAATCTAAAGACTGCTTGGATCAAACTGTAGCCAGTTAAATGGGCCGCATTTCTGCGGCCCACAGATCAGACGCTTTAGTTGCCCAGAATACGGGGCAATTTCAGACCCTTTTCACGGGCGCATTGCACTGCCAGTTCATAGCCCGCATCCGCATGGCGCCAGACACCGGAGGCCGGATCGTTCCATAGAACCCGCTCGATCCGTTTGGCAGCTGCGTCAGTACCGTCGGCGCAGATCACAACACCTGAGTGCTGGCTGAACCCCATGCCAACGCCACCGCCGTGATGCAGGCTGACCCATGTGGCGCCTGAGGCAGTATTGACCAAAGCATTCAGCAGCGGCCAGTCAGAAACAGCGTCGGACCCATCCATCATGGCTTCCGTTTCCCGGTTCGGAGAGGCAACCGAGCCGCTGTCCAAGTGATCGCGCCCGATGACCACCGGGGCGCTGAGCTCGCCGTTTTTGACCATCTCATTAAACGCCAGTCCAAGGCGGTGACGATCGCCCAGACCGACCCAACAAATCCGCGCTGGCAGACCCTGGAACGCGATGCGATCACGGGCCATGTCCAGCCAATTGTGCAGGTGCTTATTATCCGGCAGCAGCTCTTTGACCTTCTGATCCGTCTTATAAATATCTTCCGGATCTCCGGACAAAGCCACCCAGCGGAAGGGGCCGATGCCCTGACAGAACAGTGGACGAATATAGGCGGGTACAAATCCAGGAAAATCAAAAGCGTTTTCCAGGCCTTCGTCCAAAGCAACCTGACGAATGTTGTTGCCGTAATCGACGGTTGGAATGCCATCAGCGTGGAAACCAACCATGGCTTCGACCTGAACGCGCATCGAGGCGCGTGCGGCGGCTTCAACTTCTTTTGGCGCAGTTTCCTGCTTTTCCTTCCACTCGCTCATGGTCCAGCCCTGTGGCAGATAGCCATGCAGCGGATCATGAGCCGAGGTCTGATCGGTCACAATATCAGGTCTGACACCGCGTTTGCGGAGTTCCGCAAAGACATCAGCTGCGTTGCCCAACAGGCCAACTGATTTTGCTTCGCCGGCTTTGGTCCAGCGCTCAATCATTTCCAATGCTTCGTCCAAGGTGGACGCGCGTTCGTCGACGTATTTCGTGCGCAGACGGAAATCGATCGAGTCTGAATTGCATTCCACAGCCAGACAGCAGGCCCCGGCCATGACTGCGGCCAAAGGCTGTGCGCCACCCATGCCACCCAGACCACCAGTCAAGATCCATTTGCCGGTCAAATCGCCATCATAATGCTGACGGCCCGCTTCGACAAAGGTCTCATAGGTGCCCTGCACGATACCCTGCGAACCGATATAGATCCAGCTGCCAGCCGTCATTTGGCCGTACATCATCAAGCCTTTTTTATCGAGCTCGTTGAAGTGATCCCAGTTGGCCCAATGCGGAACCAGGTTAGAGTTAGCAATCAGAACCCGTGGTGCATCCTCATGGGTTTGCACAACCGCTATCGGTTTACCCGATTGTACGATCAGCGTTTCGTCGTCTTCCAGGTCTTTCAGCGTGTTCACGATCGAGTCGAAATCGGCCCATGTCCGGGCGGCGCGACCAATGCCACCATAAACAACCAGCTCGTGCGGGTTCTCGGCGACGTCGGGATGTAGATTATTCATCAGCATCCGCAATGGAGCCTCGGTCAGCCAGCTTTTGGCGTTCAATTCTGATCCCGTCGGTGGGAAAACATCGCGAGTGTTTTTGCGATCTGACATATGTGGCTCCTTTAAGTCGCTGCGGCCCGAGAGCGGGCGAATTGATCAAGTTTCGTTAGAATGTCTTGCAGCACGGCGCGCGGTTGTGCTGCTTTTTCGGGGCGAAAAGTCCACGGCGCGGTCTCATCCATATAGGCGCGTTGCGAGGTCTCCATTTGAATGGCGTGATAGTGGTTTTGCGGCTGACCGTAGTGACGCGTTGTCCAGCCGCCTTTGAAGCGCCCATTTAGGATGGTGCTGTCAGGCTGGGCCGTTAGGCATGTCTGATGGGTCAGGCGCTCAATTTCCGGATCACAGGTTTGGCCCAGATTTGTGCCAACATTGTAAATCGGCAGTTCACCGTCGAACAGGAATGGAATGGTGGACCTGATGGAGTGGCAGTCAAACAGCACCGCGATGCCATGCTTGGCGTGAACCCGCGCCAGTTCCTGTGCCAACGCCGCGTGATAAGGCGCATGAAATGACTGTCGGCGGCTTTCAATCTCGTCTGGTGACGGCTGTTGGCCCGACTCCCAGATATCCGCACCGTCAAAATCGGTCAGCGGGCAAAGGGTTGTGGTGTTTTGACCTGGATACAGCGAGTGTCCCGCAGGATCGCGGTTGGCGTCAATCACGTAACGGTGCACGTTGGATTTCACCACCGTCGCACTCGGCAACAAGCCCTCGTACAGACGGGTGATGTGCCAATCGGTATCGTCCAGCCCCCTGCCCCGCGAGTTCAAGCGATTGTTCAGGTCCTCGGGGACAAAGATGCCACCGTGGGGCTGTGCCAATACAACGGGGCTGTCGCCGGGCAGGACAGTGAAGACATCCATTAGACAGTCACCATTGTGTTCACACCAGCGGACTGCGCCAGCGCGCCGGAGGTCACTATCACCTGTGCTGCCTCTAGGTCGGGCGCGAGATACCGGTCATCTTCCAGTGTCGGTACATCCTCGCGCAGCCGATCAATGGCCGACTGCAGTGCGGAACTGGTTTTCAAGGGAGCACGGAATTCAACACCCTGTGCGGCACAAAGCAGTTCCACACCAAGGATGTAATTCAAGTTCTTCGCCATCTTCTGCAACCGGAACGCCCCATGCGCCGCCATCGAAACATGGTCTTCCTGATTGGCCGAGGTTGGCGTTGAATCGGTAACACAAGGATTGGCCAGATGCTTATTTTCGCTCATCAATGCGGCGGTTGTGACCTCGGCGATCATCAATCCTGAATTCAGACCTGGGTTTGGCGTCAGGAAGGGCGGCAGATCAAAGCTAAGCGTCGGATCTACCATCAATGCTATGCGACGTTGTGCGATGGCACCAATCTCCGAGACTGCCAAGGCAATCATATCCGCCGCAAATCCAACCGGTTCCGCATGGAAATTCCCGCCCGAGACAATCATGTCGGCCTCGGTCAGAACAAGTGGATTGTCCGTTGCCGCATTGGCCTCGATCTCCAAGGTCATCGCGGCCTGACGCAAAACATCCATCGCCGCGCCGGTCACCTGTGGCTGACAGCGAATGCAATAAGGGTCCTGCACCCGGCTGTCCCCTTCGCGGTGGCTTTCGCGGATTTCAGACCCGTCAAGCAGAGCGCGCATTTCTGACGCCGCCTGCATTTGTCCCGCATGGCCGCGCAGGCTGTGAATTTCCGGTTGTAGCGGCGCGGTGGAACCCATGATGGCATCTGTCGACAGCGACGATGTCACCAATGCGGTCTTTGCCGCACGCCAAGCCTTGAACAGACCGGCCAGCGCAAAGGCTGTGGAATATTGGGTGCCGTTGATAAAGGCCAAGCCCTCTTTGGGGCCCAGCTGAATTGGTGTCAGGCCAGCCTTTTCCAAGGCCACGGCACCGGGCATGATTTCGCCGTTATAGATCGCCTCGCCAGACCCGATAATGACCGCAGTCATATGCGCAAGCGGCGCCAGATCACCCGAGGCCCCAACCGAACCCTGCGCCGGAATAACCGGAGTTACGCCGCGGGCCAGCATTTCTTGCAACAGCTCTATCAGTTCCCAACGCACACCCGATGCACCACGGCCCAATGACAACAGTTTGAGCGTCATGATCAGCCGGGACATTCGCGGCGAAATGGCCTCGCCCACACCACAGCAATGCGACAGGATAAGATTGCGCTGCAGTGTCGCAGTATCTTTGCTCTCAATCTTCAGGCTGGCCAGCTTTCCGAAGCCGGTGTTCACCCCATAAACAGGCACATCGCCTTGTGCAGCGGCATCAATTCGACGGGCGGCCTCTTCGACACCGCCACGGCAGGCAGGATCTAGGGTGACACTTGCCTCGTCCCAGAAAACTGCCGAAAGTTGCTCTAGCCCGACGGAACCGGGTGTCAGTATGAGGGTCGTCACAGGCGGCCTCCGAAAATGCGTTGATGAAGTGGATTGAACCCGATGCGATATGCAAGCTCGGATGGGTGTTTGATATTCCAGACGGTCAGATCAGCCCGCATACCGGCAGCGACCATGCCCCGATCTGACAGCCCCAAGGCACGCGCCGCGTGGCGCGTGGTGCCCAGCAAGGCCTCTTCGGGGGTCAAGCGGAACAGCGTGCAAGCCATGTTCATTGCCAGCAGAATAGAACTCATCGGTGAAGACCCGGGGTTGGCATCCGTAGCCACGGCCATCGGCACGCCATGTTTGCGCAATACCGCAACGGGAGGCTGTTGGGTTTCACTTAGCGTGTAAAAAGCTCCTGGCAGAATGACCGCAGTAACGTCGGCCGCTGCCATGGCCTGCACACCTGTTTCGTCCAGATATTCGATGTGATCGGCAGACAGCGCACCGTAGCCTGCCGCCATCGCGGTCCCACCAAGGTTTGACAGTTGTTCGGCGTGAATTTTGATCGGCAAGCCAAGCTCTTTGGCGACGTCAAACACCCGTGCCACCTGATGTGTGTCAAATGCGATGCCTTCGCAAAAGGCGTCTACCGCATCCACCAATCCTTGCTCATGTGCCAGTCGTAAAGTTGGAATACAGACATCGTCAATATAGGCGTCAGCGCGGTCGGCATATTCTGCTGGCACCGCATGAGCACCCAGATAGGTCGTGCGCACCTCAACCGGGCGATGCTGCGCAATCTGACGTGCCACACGCAACATCCGCAGTTCGGAGTCTTGCGTCAGCCCGTAGCCGGATTTGATTTCAATAAGCGTAACACCCTCGGCGATCATCGCATCAACACGCGGCAAGGCCGAGGCCAGTAGCGACGCATCGTCGGCATCGCGGGTCGCGGTGACAGTGGAGATGATTCCCCCCCCTGCCCGTGCGACCTCTTCGTATGACGCACCATTCAGGCGCATTTCGAATTCCTGCGCCCGATCGCCACCATGAACAATATGGGTATGACAGTCGATCAACGCCGGGGTCACCATGCGCCCACCTAGGTCAAGCACCTGATCCCACTGCGCATCGTTGCTTAATTCGCGCCTGTCGCCAACCCATGTGACTGTACCGTCGGCGATCAAACAGGCCGCGTTTTCAACCAGACCATAGGGCGTGTCGTCATTGGCCAATGTAGCAATGTGGCAGTTTTCTAAAAGAGTACAGGTCATGCTGAAGTCCCACTTTCAGTTCGTCTTGCAATGCAGTTTGTATGCCCTTATAGTTATTATGTCCATTCATAAAAAGAGGTGCCCATGAAACTTTTTGCACAACGTGCCTATTGTCAGGACGGTTGGAGCCGGAATGTTAGCGTCACCGTCAAAGATGGTCACATCCAGTCGATCACACCAAATACAACAGCTGAGACCGGCGACTATCAGGTGGACAGCTTGCTGCCCGCGCTGGCCAACCTGCATAGCCACAGCTTTCAACGGGCGATGGCAGGCATGACGGAATACCGCGCCCAAGGACGTGAGAGTTTTTGGACCTGGCGCTCTTTGATGTATCGCTTTCTGGACCGCCTCACCCCTGAGCACATCCAGGCCTTTGCCGCGCAGACCTTTATGGAAATGCAAATGGCCGGCTATGCCTCGGTTGGTGAATTTCATTATGTGCATCACCAGGCAGGAGGGCAGCATTACGCCGACCCAGCCGAACTTTCCCTGCGCGTGATCGAGGCCGCAAAAGACACCGGAATTGGATTGACCCACTTGCCGGTCCTCTACACCTACGGTGGGGCAGACGGCCGCGCCCTTGAAGGCGGGCAACTGCGGTTTTCAAATTCTGTTGACACATTTTCGGATATCGTCGCCCGGTCCAACACCGCCATTGCTGGCGCGCATGCCGACACCTGTGTGGGCATCGCCCCGCATTCGCTGCGCGCGACCTCTCCCGCTGATCTGGCTGATGTCCTGGCCCGTCACTCAGATTGCCCGGTCCATATTCACATTGCCGAGCAGGTCAAAGAGGTCGAAGAAATCAAATCGACGCTTGGCGCACGCCCGGTTGAATGGTTACTGGACAACGCCCAGGTGGACGCCGCTTGGTGTCTGATCCACGCAACCCATATGACAGCCGGCGAAACGGCAGATATGGCGAAAAGCGGCGCCGTTGCCGGGCTTTGTCCAATCACCGAGGCCAACCTTGGCGATGGCGCATTCAACGGATCCGAGTACCTGGCCGCACAGGGCACATTTGGCATTGGATCGGATTCAAACGTCAATATTTCCCTGACCGAGGAGCTCCGCACCCTGGAGTATTCGCAACGTCTAAAGCATCAGGAACGAAATGTTCTGGTCGATGGTACAGGCTCGACCGGCCGCGCGCTATATACCGGAGCGGCAAAAGGCGGCGCGCAGGCCATAGGTCGTAACAGCGGTGAAATCCAAATCGGCGCGCTGGCCGATCTGGTGGCGATCGACAGCCAGGATGCGACGCTATGCGCTTTGTCAGATGATCAGCTGTTGGATGGGCTTGTCTTTGCCGCAAAGGATTCAGTGGTGACAGATGTCTGGTCTGCCGGACGCCACCAGGTTCAAAGTCGGCACCACATTCATGCGGATGTAATCACAGGAAACTACAAAGCTGCCATTCGGGACTTGCTGAAAGATCTTTAGATTTTGTCTAGAGTAAATAGCATTCCTATACCGGCCTCCAATGTACAAGTTGTCTCAGCGGTCTCAACCGAAATCGCTGTTTCACCCTCCCTTAGGGATGACCCGTCAAAGGTTGCATTGCCCTGGATAACATAGAACACCATGGTACGGCCTGGACAGTTCCGCAGCTGCAAGCTGTGCCGCCCAGTTAGAACCTGAAAATCCGTACGCAGGCGTTCAGGGTTATAGATTAGATTGAAGTTTTGCACAGGACCGTCGTTGAGCGTGGCATCAACCTTTAGATTGCCATCAAAAACAACCGGTTCGTAAGGGTTCACTTCGATCTGTCCAGTGGGTGTTCCAAAAACCATCCCCTGCCCGGCAATTACAGTTAGAACACGCCTTAAACCAGGAAATGTTGAAAATTCAGCACGCCCATCCATTTCCGCAATACTAAGACGCCAGTTATAAGGTTGGCTTGCTGGAAATTGCGCAATCTCGCGCGTTATTCCATTGCCGTTTTTCCATGCCACAGGCCGCTGCTGATTGGGAGAAATAATCTTCATCTTGGCCTCAAGTGTGACTTGCGTTAGGTATATACCTAATCCAATTATGAATAGAGATACAGGATTGAGACATGGGCCAGGCAGCGAGAGTCAGCTATCAATCCGTAAAGGCAAAGGTTCTTCAGTCAATCCGCGACAGCACTTGGGCCCCTGGCACCATTATCCCGGGCGAAGTTGAGCTGGCCGAACTGTTTGGTTGCGCGCGTGCAACTGTAAATCGCGCGATGCGCGAGCTTGCCGAAGAAGGAATTCTTGAACGAAAGCGCAAAGCGGGAACTCTTGTAAAACTGTCGCCAACACCGCGTGCAAAATTTGATATTCCGGTCATCCGCGACGAGATTGAACAAACAGGCGGGGTCTATCGATATGCATTGGTGAAGCGGGTCCAATCCGACGTACCCAGCTGGCTACGCGCAAAATTAGCCATGTCCGAAGGCGACCAAGCGTTACACCTGCAATGCATGCATTATCACAACAACAAACCCTATCAATTCGAAGACCGCTGGATAAACCTCGAAGTTGTTGGCAGCGCCGCACAGATTGATTTTAAGGACGTTGGCCCCAACGAATGGTTGCTCCGCGAAGTGCCGCTGACCAATGCCGAAATCACGTTTGCAGCCAGCCGGGCCACAAAAGAAATCGCTGAGTTTCTAGACAGCTCAGAAGGCGACGCCCTATTCACAACCGAGCGCATAACCTGGATTGAAAAACGTGCGGTTACATTCGCGCGGCTATTTTATCATTTGGGATATCGGCTAACGACTCAGATCTAACAACTGACGGGACGCCTCATTCACTTGCAACCCGTGTTCAGTAGTAGCCCGACAACACCCTAAAAGCGATATCGGGTTGCCCAAGCACTATCCGCACGGTTCATACAGTAACGTCGGATGAAAGTCCCCTTTGCAATGACTAATTATCAACACTGCGGTCGCGGACAAGGTCAGCGCACAATCTGAGGCGGAACAAGCACTAGCTTCGAAGGACTGTACGAAATAGAAAGGTCTCGCACAGCGTTCAGCTCAGCTTAAAGTATAAATATCTTTTGGTTGTGTTGATATTCTAGCAGATGGCTTTAAAATATTATGCGCTAAGCCGCCCTTGCTATCTGAAATCCTGAAAACAATGCGCGCGCGGCCCATTTTGCATGTTACTGATGTCGCTCAACCAAAATTGATCGATTACTAAATAAAGCCAAATAGTTAAAGGGAGATGTTATTGCCAGAAGTTACCACGAGCCCTAATCAAATTCGCCTTGGGATCTGCAAATATAATATCACATTGCGCTTATTGACGGACATTGCGGGCAGTCCTATTCGACTGAGACCGCAGTCTGCACATGTTCTGAACATTCTAGCTGAACGCCTTGGGAAATTGGTTATCAAGAACGATCTGATTGCTGCCATATGGCCAGATGTTAGCGTCACCGACGATAGTTTAACCCAGTGCATCGCAGATATCCGCAAACATTTGAAAGACAGCGACCGGAATATTCTACGTACGGTACCCAAGCAAGGATATATACTTTTGGGTGCCCCAGTGAGCAGCGATACGGCTGTGGATCAGCGGTATCCTGACATCACGCCCAAAATAGATTTGGATCAATGGGACTCGCAAGCGGTGCCAGCTGTCTTGTACATAAGCAGGCACTTTCAGCCTCTGGCTACGCGCAGGTTGGTGGACATTCTTGATCCAGTCACAATCCTCCACTGGCCAATCAAAACACAGCCTATCGAAAATGACGCCGTTATTTTGACCTTTGCGACCCCAATTGAGGCGGTGCGCTGTGCACAGGCACTCACACAGCGCGAATTTGACTTGTCAGCAGGCCCATTGCGAATGGAAATCGACGTATTGGCACCTCAACGTGATGTGCCCTTGGGGTCGCTTGCCAACGCTCTGAACCCAAACATCCTGATCGTGACTGTTGATATCAGGGATCTCCTTTACAATAGTCTTGAATGTGACTTTGAAGATCTCGGCCCATGCGTTCCTGATGGGAAAGGCGATTTCGTCCGGGCATTTAAGGTCCATCCATACGCGATGTCCCGTCACTCGGCCATGCGGACTGCCGCAGGCGACGTCCTTCCAACAGTGGCAGTACTACCGCTGAAAATGCGAAATGGATCACCGGAAAACAATGCCCTGAGAGCCTTTTTGGCCGATGACATAATTTTTGCGTTGTCGCAAGCCGCCGACATCAACGTAATCTCGAGACTTTCAACGCTTGGTTTCCAAGCCGTCTCCCCCCCTATGGCGACCATTGCAAAGGCCTTAGACGCAGACTTTGTTCTAACAGGGAACTGTTTCGCCTACGGCACAGCCCTTGTTGTTAAGTTTGAGTTCGTTGATGTCACTTCAGGAACGGTTCTTTGGGCTGAACCTCTCTCTCTCCCCCTCGAGGAATGGATCGGCAACGATGAAATTAGCAATAGGGTGGTGAACCGTTTGCGCAGGGCCATTAGCGTAAATGAGGCGATACAAGTTCGATCTAAACCACTAAATTCACTAAAGAATTATTCGCTTTTAAACGCCGCTATTTCCTTCATGCATAGATTGTCATGGTCAGATTTTCAAACAGCGCGGGCGATGCTGGATGAACTGATTGCTCGCACTCCAGACCATCCGGTCGTTTTGTCCTGGATCGCACGCTGGTATGTCTTGTTGGTTCAGCAAGGATGGACTGACACTCCATTCGAGCAAGGGGCTGCAGCATTGCAGTTTTCGTCGCGGGCGCTTGAAGTCGATCCGGAGTGTACTTTGGCACTGGTCAGCGAAGGTGCTGTGTTCACTAACCTATTTCATGATCTCGGGCGCGCTAAAGACCGGTATGACGCCGCATTGGAGGCAAACCCCAATGATCCGTACGGAAGATTACTGCGAGGGATGCTTTATGCGTTTCAAGGCGACGGGAAACAGGCTGTTAACGATACCGAGCACGCAATGCATCTGACACCGCTTGACCCACATAGTTTCATTTACTTGGCACTTGGCTCCGGGGCTTATTTGGCCGCCGAAAATTGGGAAAAGGAAATTGAACTTGCCGATGCTTCTTTGCGTTTAAATCGATCTCATGCCTCCACTCTACGGATCAAATCTGTGGCTCAGAAACGTTTTGGACTTGAAAAAGATGCTAAAGATACAGTTAATGAATTACTAATAATACAACCTGGGCTAACTGTTAGTGGTTGGCTGAAAAACTCACCG
>ENA-OSET01001013-OSET01001013.1-sediment-metagenome-genome-assembly--contig:-NODE-1013-length-30206-cov-3.807030_pt1 | contig 30206 bp, 26 predicted proteins | sample MGYA00237882_ERZ534229 | MGnify/ENA primary metagenome ERZ534229 (study PRJEB26408, sample SAMN06266212) | sediment metagenome | isolation source: Hudson Canyon methane seep mesocosm | place... | reverse complement strand
TACAGCAAATGTAATGGCGTTTTCAATACTAAATTGGAAAATGTTCTGAATGTCAAAGTAATGATTCAAACGTCAAGGTAAATATTGTCTATGCTAGTATTAGATGTTTCAAAGCATGAAGCAATTACGAATTCTTTTGAAAAAATTCCTTAACAATGGGTATATATTTTCTAGATACAGGAATTATTTCTGAATGGTTTATAAGCTCAATTTTTAAGCCTTGTGCATTTCCAGAGATATTTTTCACTTTATTTAGGTTTACCATATAAGAACGATGGCATCTTACTAAACTAGAAACTTCTTTTAGTTGTATTTCAAATGATGAAAGTGTAACTCGATGAGTTACTTTTTTCAATTTGTTTTCATCTAAAAAAAATATATCAGTGTAGTTTCCGTCTGCTTTTGCATAAAGAAAAGCTGCAATATTCAATTCGAAATTTTCTTCATTAATAGGGGTAGTAATTTTAATAATTAAATTGTTAGATGCTTTATGTTTTTGATAATTTGGTAATAATTTTAAATTCTTTGAATGCTTGCTTATTAAGCGTTCCATATTTAAAGGTAAAATAATTATCAAAATTAAACTACCTACCAAAAAAGTGTTTCTTATTTCTTCCCAAAAATATTGTAAAGACCAATTATCTGGATTTGAATAAATAAAATTTCTTATCAAGAAACTAACTAAACCAATAATAACTAATGTCATGCACAAATGCAAAAACTCTTTACCTAAGGTCCAGCTTTCAATATTTTTAACAGATTTATGAAGAAAGAAAAAATAGACAAAAGCCACTGGAACTGGAATAATAGAATGTAATGTAATAATCCATAAATTATCTATTTTATGTTCGTTTACATTTACAACAAAAGGCTCAAATAAATAAGTAAAAAGAAAGCTTGCTATAGCAATAAAACAGAGTAAAAAAAACACCTTTTTTAAATGTGTGTAATAAAATGGGTAAGGACGTTTTATGTAGTCTAGAAATTGCATTAATTTTAATTTAATAAAATAAGGGCTGTTTTAAGGTTTGTTGTGTGCATTGCCTTATTCTTTATCTATTGTTTTCATTAGCTCAAAACATAATTTATCAATATTTTCCATATTTGGGTTGAATGCGGATACATTGGATAGGATAATTATCCCATTGTTTAAATTTTTATCGATAGCCATTGATGATGAATATCCGCCCGTCCCTCCATTATGCCAATACCAAAGATTTTTAGATTTAGATTTTAAAATGTGCCAACCTAAACCAATATCTATATTATCATTAATTTCAAAAGTTTTATTTCTTGTAAGATTTAGTTCTTTATTAGATTCATCAAATTGAGAAATGGCAAAATGAGATAAGTCCTCTACTGTGGAATATATTGCACCTGCTCCTACCAAAGAAGAAAATTGCCAATTTAAGACTTCTTTTCCCTCATTATTTAAACCCTTAACCAAATTACCTTTTACTTTATGGATCTCTGCTGTGGAATTTTGCATATTATATTTTGAAAATATTTTCTTTTTTAGAAGATTATCGTAGGTTTCATTTTCAATTACCCCTAATGTGTAAGCGAGTAACCCTGCTCCTAAGTTAGAATATTGATATGCCCCTTTATTGGATAATTCTAGGTATGAACTTAAGTATTGTTTGAGTTTATAATCTTTATAATCTTTATATGGGTTTTGGGGATTAACCTTGGTGAAGTCAGTATTACTTGGTAGTCTAGGAAGCCCAGATGTATGATTGGCCAACCCAATAAATGATATTTCTTTATTATTATTGAAAGATGTTTTTAAATATTTATTAATATTTTCATTTAATTTAACTTTTCCATTTACTACAAAATTTGCAAGTAGGGTAGCAGTAAAAACTTTAGATATAGAACCTATCTCGAAAACACTATTGTGATTTTGAATTGTTGAAATGCTATCATTTGTTTTATGTATTCCAAAATAGTTAACTTCTCCGTCTTTTATAAAAGCAATTGAAATTTGTGTTTGGTTTGGAAAATTTTTAGAATTATTAAATATAATTTCAAATTGTTTATCTGTTATAAAATCATTATTGTCAGATAAATTATTCACTACATTTTTTGTATTTGATTCCTCAACAAAAGGTTTTACCATTAATCCATTAATTTTAGAATTTGCATCCACAGAAATAAATAGTGCCACGAGATCTCGTTCAAATTTTGTTTTGTATAATGCCACATTGGCCTGAGGATATTTAATAAATGTTCTTTCAATAATTTTTCCAGCTTGCGCATTTAAAGTATTTAAAAACGTTAAGGTTTTATCATGTGGCATAAACTCTTTCATTTCTTTTGCAAACATGTTAAAAATACCTTCGTAGTCACTCGCATTGTATTTTTTATGAAATTCATTAGTAACTTTTTTAGAGATACTACTTTCTTGTTGTGCTGTTGCGGTACTTGCCAATACTATGGTTAGTATAAAAAAAATATATTTTCTCATTGCTTTGTGGTTAATTTAAAGTTGTTGTTGAATAACATTAATGTTACCTAAAACTGTTTATTTGTACGAATTTTTATTAGTTCTATTCTATTAGTGATCATTTTTAAGAAAATGTGACAGAAAAAACACTTTTTTTTAGTGTTTTTAAAATACAATCAACTTAAAGGAATTTTGGTCTTCTTTAGATAGAGATTATTTCAAGCAAACAAAGTTATATGTTTAGGTAAAACATAAACTGTAAAAAATACCAATTTTATAAACGTGCCTCAATCCAAGATTTGAAACTATAAAAGTTTTGAGGGGCAACCCCATGACCAACATTATATTCAGAATAATGATTCTGTAAATTTAAATTATCCAAGAAAGGTTTGCTTTTTCTTGCCCAATCTACAGGTAAAACTTGGTCTACAGTGCCGTGAGAACAATAGTAGTCTGTTTTTATTTTATCAGAGATTTTTTTAGGAATCATTTCGTTATTTATATAACCACTTAATGCAATAACATGATTTACTTTATTGGGGTAAATAAAACTTAATGAATAACTTAAAATAGCACCTTGGCTAAAACCAAGTAAAAATGTTTTGTCAGGCTTAGTGTTGTATTTTACTTTTATTTCTTCTATAAACGAAGCAATAGCATCAATAGAAGTTTTGGCCTGCTTTAAATCAGAAAATTTGCCGTTTTCATTATCAAAATTAATGGCATACCAAGCATACCCTCCGTAGCCCATTTCGTATGGTGCTTGAGCACTGATAATTAATAATTCTTTAGGTAATTCTTCAGCAAAAGAAAATAAATCTTGCTCATTACTTCCATAACCGTGAAGTAAGATTAATACTGGTGGATTTTCAGTTTCTTGTTCGGGTTTTCTAACAATGTAATGTAAGCTCATTGATGTCTTTTATGGAATCCTATATAAATAGGAATGATGATGATGATGATGATGATGATGATGAAGTTGTTAATTGGTTTACAAATCTTATGAAAGTCCTCTAAACCAGTTTTGAAAGTGCTCACCTACAATTGGTAATTCTTTTTCCTCTCCTTTTATTGCGCTGATTAATGAAATCAACCAAAGTATAAAAATAAAAACTCCAATTAACCAACTCCCAGAAGTACTAAAATATTTATAAATGATTGCTCCATTTAAAAACTGAAAAACATTTAGACCAACCATCTGCCTAATGTAAAAACTAGTAAAATAGTTTTTCTTATTCATATTCATTACAAAGGCAATTACCAAACCAATTACCCAAAAATGACTAATAATAGCAGCTATTTTTCCTTCATTTACAGATGTGTTTTCCATTTTTTTTTAATTTAGAATTAGTTGATTATTGGCAAAAATGCCGTAGACTTTCCCTTTTAATATTTTATTCACAAAAGGGCTGTTTTTAGATGTTGATAAAATATTTTCTTTTAAAAAAGTAGTTTCTCCTTCAGGATTAAATAATGTAATATCAGCCTTTTCTCCTTCTTTAATCTCTAAATTTGCAATACCAAAAATAGTTTTAGGGTTTGTCGTAATACAATTGATAAATTCGGAGATTTCCAAAACGGAATTTATAGCAGCAAATGCGCTTTCTAAACCAATAACACCATCTTTTGCTTCGCTAAATTCTACTTTTTTGTGTTCTATATCTATTGGGTTATGATCTGAGGTAATAATGTCTATTACACCAGTTTTAACACCTTCTTGCAGCGCTTTAATGTCTTGCTTTGTTCTTAAAGGCGGGGCAGTTTTAAAATTACTATTAAATTCATTTAATTCCTCATCAGTTAGGGTTAAATGGTGCGCAGATACACTACAAGTAACTCGCATTCCTTTGCGCTTGGCTTCTTTAATTAAATCTACAGATTTTGCCGAAGAAATGGTTGGAATATGTAATTTGCCTCCTGTGTATTCTAATAAAAATAAATCTCTTGCTATATGAATATGTTCTGCTAAAGCAGGAATTCCTTTTAAGCCTAGTTTTGTACTTTGAATACCTTCGTTAGCAATTCCTTCTCCAGCAATGGCATTATTTTTAGGAAAACTCAATACCAAGCCATTAAAATTTTGAGCATACAACAAGGCAACTTTCATTAAATTATCATTTTCAATAGCTTTATTGTAATCACCAAAAGCAATAGCTCCAGATTGTTGCATATCATACAATTCCGCCATTTCAATTCCTTTGCTTTTTTGAGTTAAGGCAGCAATAGGGTATAAATTTGTAGCGGAATTGTTGGCTTTGTTTATAAGGAATTCTACATCAGATTTAGAATCGATAATAGGATTGGTGTTGGCATTTACGGCAATTGAGGTAAAACCGCTTTTGGCAGCTACTTGCAATCCGTTTTTAATGGTTTCACGTTCTTCAAATCCAGGTTCTCCTAAAGATACACTGGTATCAAACCAACCAGCTGAAATGTGAAGGTTCTCTAAAGTAATTACTTTATCAACCCCTTCATTTGAGATGTTTTCTGCAATTTTATCAATAGTTCCACTATTACTAATTAAAATATCCTTTTTTTGAAGATGATAAGGACTTGTTGCAGCGATTATTGTTGCGTTTTTAAGAAGCGTACTCATGGTTTATAGAATTTTAAAATCAAAATTTCTAGAAACAAAGATACAATTGCCAAAGATAAAAACCATTTCCAAAGCCATTGAACTTCATTTTTTTTATTCAAATCTTCAAATACCTCAGAAATTGATGATGAAAAATTGATGTTTTTACCAATCTCTGATTTAATTTTAGAAGTATCTAAAAAGTTAAGGTTACTTTCTGCTTTGGGTGAATTGAATGCAATAGTCTGAATGGTATCTTTTTTTCTTAAGATATGATAAAACCCTGATGTTGATGGATTAGATTTTATACCAATACTAACTTTATGCTGATAGGTCTGCTGCGGAGGAATAAACGATGAATTTTTACTTGCTAAAGTTAAAATTTCGTCTTTGTTTAAACTAGTTTCTATATCTATCTTATTTTCATCATCTAGATAATAATATAACTTAGAGTTTTGAAAACTTAGTTTCCCAAAATTGTAGAACAATGGAACTATTAAGGGCGAATTTAAAAAATTACTATTCTCTTTAGATAATGCACTTGATATCCAAAATAAATTACTAGATTTAGTTTTAAGTTGCACCGTAAAAGGTGCATTATTCTCAAAATTAATAATATTACTCAGATTTGATACTAGAATAGGGTAGTTGCTTTTAACAATTGGATATTGAAAATTCTTAACCTTTTTCGAAAAAACATTTTTAAACACAGGGTGGTTAAAATTAATATTTGTGATTTTTAAAGTATCTCTATTTATTGAGTTTATTCTTGCTTTGGCTATTTTTTGTAAAAATGAATTGTAAGATATTAGATTTATTTTTTGATTTGGAATCACCACAACTGTTCCTCCTTTATTTGTAAAATCAATGATACTCTTAGAGAGGATTTCTGGTATTTTTTCTACCTCATTTAAAATTATAATTTGTTGTTTTGAAATAGCATTATAATTTATATTTTGGAGTGTGTTTTGTGTGAGGTTAAATTCTTTTTCTGTATAAATTTTAGATAAGAAATTAGCTGCTTTTCCAATGCTTAAAACATTGATTTTTTTAGTTGTATTTAAACTGAAATAAAATTGATTATCAAAAGAGAAAGTATCACTAAAAGTAATGTTAATTTCACCCAAAAAAATTGGTTCTTTTTGTATTGTAAAAGAAACCGTTTGTTTAGCGTTTTCTGCAATAGAGAAGGACTGTTTACTTACTAATTTACCTTTGTTAAAAACAGCAATAGGAATATTGGTTTTAGCTTCACCTTGATTTTTTACAATTACATTTATGATTAAATTATCAGTTATGGTATTATTGGTAAAAACACTGTCTATAGAGATATTGTTTTTTTGAGCCTGTTTCAATTGTACTCCCGAAAAATTAGATGTTACATTTGTAAACTTATCGTGTTTATAGTTTTGAAAATCAGATATTAAAATATTTTTATTTAAAGTGTTAGTTTTATTTTTTTGAATGCTATTTATTTTTAGAAAAACACTATTAATATCAACTTTTTTAGATGAATTTTGTATGTTTAAAAGTTTATCTTTTAGTGCAGTGTAAGTAATATTCTCATCAAAATTAGAATTCGTATGTAAGGAATAACTGTCTTTAGGGTTTGCACTTTCTATAATTTCTTTAGCTGCTATCTTTAATAAATTACCCTTTTTTCCTTTTGAATTTGTGCTTAAAGAATTGTCTAAATATACAAATGTGTATTGCTTGATTTCTGTTTTTTTATCACTCAAATAAGGTTGAGAAAAAGCAAATATTATGGCAGTAAATAAAAGCATTCTTGTAGCCAATATTAACCATTTTTTTAGCTTCGAACTCTTACGACTTTGTTGTACTAATTTTTGCAAAAAGGCAACGTTGGTAAAAGATACTTTTACAAATTTTTGCAATTGAAAAAGATGTACAATTATGGGAATTATTAGCAGTACTAAAAAGTATAAAATAGAAGGGTTTTGGAACTGCATTACATTAGTATTTTGCAGGTTTCCCTTTTGCAGAACTATTGCTAATAAATGTTCTTAAATCATCATTGGCTTTTTGTAAATCTTCATTTCTTAGATACATCATGTGTCCACTTCTATATCCTTTAAAATAGAAACGGTCTTTCATTTTTCCACTGGGGTCTGTTTTCCACATGGTGTATTTTGCACTAAAATATGTGGTTGCACCATCATAATAACCAGACTGTACCAAAACCTTTAAATACGGATTTTGAGCCATAGCTTGTCGTAAACCTTCTCTTACATTATTATTTCTGTTATCCCAAGGTCTAACAGGGCCAAAAACGTTGTATTTAACATCTGTTTTAAAGTTTAAATGTTCTCTAACGTAGTAGTTTATCGCTGGTGTAAAAGAGTGCAACCAAGAGGTTAGTTCTGGATTAAAATCAGTATTGGAACCAATTTCACGTTTGTCTAAACCCAAATATCTAGAGTCTAGCCTGCCAATAGTTTGACCTGTTTTGTCTCTTAGTAGCTCTTTCCAAAAGAAAGACGGTGATACTTCTAAGTTATTTCTAAGAATTGATTTTTTACTCAAACCTGAGTAATATGAGAATTTATCAGCCACATTATTTTTTTCTGTCTCAGAAATAAATCCACCTTTGGCAATTGCAGGCAATAAATTATTGATGGCATAATTTTCTACCTCAGGTAATATTTCTAATAAATCCTTTTCTTGCAATTCTTTGGGTAATACTTTATGATACCAAGCGGCAGCTGTATAGTATGGCAAATTTATAGCATAATCTACAGAACTGCCCGTTCTTAATACTTTATAATCTGCTGGAGAAACCATAATAACACCATTTAAATAAATCCATTGGCTATTTTGCAATTCTGCAGCTAAGCCCATAACACGCGTACCTCCGTAACTTTCGCCTATAATATATTTTGGAGATTTCCAGCGGTTGTTTCTGGTGATAAAGGTGTTTAACCAACCCGCTAGATATTTTACATCGGCATTAATGCCAAAAAACAGCGATTTATCTAATTTCTTTCCTTTAGCAACAACTGGCCTTGAATACCCTGTGTTTACTGGATTTACATACACAATGTCAGCTACATCTAAAATAGAATTTGGATTGTCTTTTACACCATAAGGTTGTACAGGATAGCCTTCATCATCAATTTTTAAAATTTTTGGACCTGTGTAGGCAATATGCATCCAAACAGAGGCAGAACCTGGTCCTCCATTAAAAGACATAATGATGGGTCTTTTTTCATCGTTCTTAATATCAGATCTCTTATAATATGTGTAGTATAATGAAGCGATTGTGTTTCCATTATCATCAAAAACAGGTTGCATTCCTGTGGTGGCTTTATATGGAATCGTTTTCCCTTTAATTTGCACTTGGTTATTAGTTACAACCATTGTATCTAAAGGGATTCTGTGATCTTGGCAAGTTGTATTTATTGCAAATAACAAAGCAAAAAGAAATAAGTATTTTTTCATAATTAGAACGCTTAATTTGTATCAAAAATACTCAATTAATTATTAAGAGAGATAGGAAAATAGATGCAGTTGTAATGTACTTTAAAAAAATATATTCCGTTATGTATTTTTAGAGCACAAATGCTTCTATAAGGATTGCTACTTGTATAGAAATTTTAAAGTAAGTTCTGCTAAAACTTTTCAAAAACGCCTAACCCAAATAATGCAAAATCATATTTCACAGGGTCTTTTTTATCTAAACTTCTCAGCTTTTTATCTAATTCAGCTAGCGCTTTCCAATCGTTTTGTTTTCTTTTTAGGAGTTTAAGTTTTCGGGCTACATTTCCTGAATGCACATCTAAAGGGCAAGATAAATGGGCAGTGTTATGAGTTTTCCATATACCAAAATCTACACCAGTATTGTCGTTTCTTACCATCCAACGTAAAAACATGTTAATACGCTTTGCCGCTGAATTTTTTAACGGATCTGAAACGTGTTTTTGAGTTCTTTGTTGATGTGCTATTTCAAAGAATTTTTTTTTAAATTGATGAATGGATGTTTGGTAATTGGTGGTTTTGTCTACTATACTTAAAGAATTTTCTAAACCTTGATGATTTTGATAGATGTGTTTTAAAGATTTTATAAATTGCTGAAAATCAATAAAATTAAAGGTTCTGTGTACAAAATTCTCTAGTGTTTTTAAATCACTTTCTTTATGATTCATAATAAAATCATGCGGTGAATTATCTAATAACTCCATCATTCTAAACGCGTTTTTAATAATCATGGTTCTATTTCCCCAAGAAATCGTAGCTGTTAAAAATGCCGAAATTTCTACATCCTCTTTTTTAGAAAATTGATGTGGAATTTGAATGGGGTCTGATTCAATAAATTTGGGATTATTGTATAACAGCACCTTTTGATCTAGAAATTCTTTAAGTTCAGCTTTTTGCATGTGCCTTATACTAAATCAGCAGAAAGCGTTAAAATCATTAAAATACCATTATAACATGCATGTAAGGCAATGCTCCATAAAAGCCCAAAACGAACTCTAATAAATCCTAAGTAAGTACCTAAAAGAGTTTGAGGTAATATTAAAATAGGAGCCAGTAATAGCACATTTGTAGTAATAGTAAAGTTGGTAATATGAATAAGGCCAAAAATTATAGCAAAAGTGTAAAAAGCAGGTTTAAAACTTTTTGGATTATCAAATAGTGTAAGTGGTGCTCTAAAAAAAGCTTCTTCAATTAATGGTGCTAAAATTACCGTAAATAAAAAAATATAAGACACTGAGAAGGTTCTCATGAGCTCTTCCATAGCATGGTCATCCATATTTACTAGGCCTAGTTCTTCTACAATAATAAACAAAGGAGATACTAAAAGACCCGTTGCCAAACTAATTATTAAAAGATGGCCAAATATTTTAAGACGATACTTTATATCTTTATTTGTGTCTTTTTCTAAAACTGGATTTTTAATATAACTAATTAAGGTTAAAAAAGTTTCTTTCATTGTGGTCCTTTTATATTTTCGGCTATTTTCGAGTTAATGTTACGTTTTCAATAATTTTGCCATCTTTCATTGTCAATTTCCTGTCTACCATATTTGCCAATTCGTTATTGTGCGTAACAATTACAAAGGTTTGCCCAAATTCATCTCTTAGTTTAAAAAAAAGTTCATGCAAGTTTTTGGCAGAGCTACTGTCTAAATTTCCACTAGGCTCATCAGCTAAAATTACAGAAGGGTTGTTAATGAGTGCTCTTGCCACGGCTACTCTTTGTTGCTCGCCTCCAGAAAGTTCATTAGGTTTGTGATGAATTCTATGCGATAATCCTAAAAAATCTAATAATTCTTTGGCTTTTGTCTCGGCCTCTTTTTTAGATTTTTTAGCAATAAAAGCAGGTATGCAAACATTTTCTAATGCTGTAAATTCAGGTAATAATTGATGAAACTGAAATATAAAACCAACTTGCTGGTTTCTGAATTGTGAGAGAGCTTTATCAGAAATATTTTTTAAAGAAATATTATTGATTGATAACTCAAAATTTTGCTCTTTTAAAGGTTTATCTAAAGTGCCTAAAATTTGTAATAAGGTAGTTTTTCCTGCTCCAGAAGGGCCAACAATAGCTACAATTTCACCTTTTTTAATTTCTAAATCAACGCCTTTTAAAACTTCAACATCACCATAATATTTATGGATATTTTTTGTTACAATCATAGTATTTATATCGATTTACGAAAATATGAAAAAACGGATATACTTTTGATGTATATCCGTTTTTCTTAAAGATGGGGGCACAATATTTTTATTAGATTAAATTTTTCAACTTGTTATAATCTATAAAGTATACAAAGCGCACGGAAACTGTGTGTCTTTGAGATTGATCAAATAGATTTTCTAAATTGTCAAAAAAGTTTTGGTTGGCGTTTGTATTTGAATTGAATATAGAATTTCTGTAAAAAGCAATTAATTGACTGCCAGGTGCAAACTGCCAAATATAATTTAAGTCTAAATTCCAACTGTTAAAATTTACATCTTCGCCCAAATACGTTGTGTTTGGATATAACGTGCCGTCTGCAGCTAAATTAGCATAACTGTTATAGGCCACAGCACTCCAGTAATGTCTAAAACTAAGCGATAAAGATGAATTTGTGCTGAAACTATATTTGCCAGATATGGTATTTGTGTAGCTTTTTCGATCTCTAAAACCAAAAATTATAGCATCTGAAGTTTCATCTACATAACCTTGGTCGTTATTTGTATTGTTGAATCCTAATCTGTATCTTAGAGAAAATTGATTGTTAAATCGGTGTCTTAATCCTATTCTATATCCAAACCTTTCTTTTGGGTTGTTGCTGTAAGCTGTAAAATAAGCATTTGCGCTTAGCTCAAATTTCTTTTGAGAATTGGTTTCCAACCAAGCTCTTACATTTGTATTTTGTGGTTGCAAAAAGAATTGGCCACTAGTAGTGCCTTGCCTAGGTTCAAAAAAATCTTTTTCTTCAGAACCATAGTTTAGGTTACCTCCAAAAGAAAAGCGATTTCTAGTTTGTGCGCTTGCTCTAATTCCTCCAAAATAGCCGGTATATACACCAGAATAATGCTGGTAGTTTAGTTGGTGGTAAGAGTTTACCCTAATTCTATTAAAGTTTTTTGTGGGTTGTACAGTTCTCCAACCTAAATTTCCATAAATGGTTTGTTGGTCGTTTGTAAATAAAATACCTAAATCATTAGGGTTAAAGTCTTTGTTTTCAAAGTTATAACCTAATTCCCAAAACCAGTTTCCAGAATTGTATCCAAAACTATTGTCAAAGGTATATCCAGTATTTGGGTTGTTTACATCATCAGAAATGGTACTCATTTTTGCAGAACCATCAACATTATATTTACTATCCTTAGTTTCAACATGCCAATTTAAAGCCGTAACGTTGGCATCTCTAAAACTACCATCTCTAGTAACGTTAGTATTTATTAAAGAGATGCTTGAGTTTTGATTAAACTGCTGATCTAAAACTAGAATATTATAATTGGTGAAAGGATCAATAACTTCTTTTCTAATAGCACCAGTTAAGGTGTCTTTAATGGTAGCTTTTGTTTTTTCTGTTATGGCATTAAAAAAGCCAACACCTAATCCTTTTTTGGTTCTTCCAGATATTTTAATGGCGTTAAGCATAGCAACTTTACCAGGATAATTTATAATTTCTTCGTTATCTGAAAGTGTACTTTCAATATCAAACTGATCTATAGGTGCACCACCAATTCTTCTAGAATAGAATAAGTCAGCAATATTAAACAACTCTGTACCTTCTGTAAAAAATTGTCTTTGTTCTGTAAATTCCTGTTCAAAGGGGCCTAAATTAAGAACCACATCATCAAAACCAACTTGACTAAAATCTGGAATAAGGGTAACATCTAAAGTAAAATTTTCTGTTAAACCATATTTAATATCCATTCCTACATTCCAATCAAAATCTGTATTTCCTTCAAAGGTATTTGTAACCAAAGATGCATAAGGATATAAGTTTAATCTTGTAGATGGTTTTATGTCTCTAAAATCCGTTATCAATCCATCATACTGTGTCCATCTTCCAACGGTGTTGTCAATATGTGTCCAAGTATGTTGTTCGTTTAATTTTTCTAATCTCCTATGAAAGTTAAACCCCCAAGATTGCACAGGTCTGTTTGCAAAACGCAAGGCTCTGTATGGTATTTCCATTTCTACATTCCAGCCATTGGTTGTAATTTTTGCAGCACTTTGCCAAACTGCACTCCAATCCATATCTTCATCACCATTAGATATTTTGGCATCTATTTGGTTTCCTGTGGTTTGTACAATAAATTCAAAAGGATTTTGCCCATCATCATTTGGGTTTATGGTAACTAAAAAAAAATCTGCAATCCCAAAGTTATCTCTAACAGCAAATTCGCTAGGTATATTTTTAGGGTCTGGGTCATTCATTTCAGCAGAAATATAAATGGCATTATCATCATACACTACTTTAACCTTAGTTTGATATGCATCAGGCACTACTTTACCATTTTCAGGTCTAAATATTACAAAGTCCGTAAGTAAATCAGCATTTTGCCAAGCATCATCATTTAAAACACCATCAATTTTAGGCGCTGTAGAAATTCTTGTCGTTTTAACGGTTTTTCTGTCCTTTTGATTTTGAGACCATGAAAATTGCATCCACAATAGCGCAATGAGTATTGCTAAAATTTTTTTAAACATGTACTTTCTTTGGTTGGTTTTTGCATTGATTGTGTTGCGAAAATATTTATCTAGAGATAACCAAAATCACAAAATGTTGTTAATTAAAATATAGACATCTTAAAATTTAAATTGTTACATATTTTAACTGTTAAAGAAATCTTAAAAGGAAATATTTATTAAAAATAGGATGCGAATTATCCTTGGAAACTGCTGAATAAGATATAGTGATAGCATACCAAAAAGTAGGCTTGTTTTTGTTTGATAATTTTATTTAAAAATTTACAAACATTCTTCTTTGAATTTGTACTTTTGCTTCCGTTATAAAACACGATACAAATGAACTTACACGAATATCAAGGAAAAGAAATATTAAATAGTTTTGGTGTTAGAATACAAAGAGGAATTGTAGCAAGTACACCGGCAGAAGCAGTTGCTGCAGCAAAAAAACTTACTGAAGATACTGGTACTGGTTGGCACGTAATAAAAGCACAAGTTCACGCTGGTGGTCGTGGTAAAGGTGGTGGAGTTAAGTTGGCTAAAAATATTGAGCAAGTAGAAAGTATTGCAGATGATATTTTAGGAATGATGTTGGTTACACCACAAACCTCTGCAGAAGGTAAATTAGTGAATCAAGTTTTAGTTGCAGAAGATGTATATTATCCTGGTGATGAAGAGCCAGATGAATATTACATGTCTGTTTTATTAAATAGAGCAACTGGTAAAAACATGATTATGTATTCTACAGAAGGTGGAATGGATATAGAAACTGTTGCAGAAGAAACGCCTCATTTAATCTTTACAGAAGAAATTGATCCTTTATTAGGGTTAATGCCTTTTCAAGCGCGTAAAGTAGCTTTTAACTTAGGTTTGTCTGGTGTTGCTTTTAAGGAGATGACAAAATTTGTATCTGCTTTATACACAGCATACATAAAGTCAGATTCTTCAATGTTTGAGATTAATCCTGTATTAAAAACATCTGATGCTAAAATAATGGCTGTTGATGCTAAAGTTTCTTTAGATGAAAATGCATTATTCAGACATAAAGATTACGCGGCAATGCGTGATTTACGTGAAGAAAACCCAATTGAAGTAGAAGCTAAAGCTGCAGGTTTAAACTATGTAGATTTAGATGGAAATGTAGGTTGTATGGTAAATGGAGCTGGTTTAGCTATGGGAACTATGGATTTGATTAAAGAATCTGGAGGAGAGCCTGCTAACTTTTTAGATGTTGGTGGTACTGCAGATGCACAAAGAGTAGAAACTGCTTTTGGTATTATTTTAAAAGACCCAAATGTAAAAGCAATTTTAGTAAATATTTTTGGAGGTATTGTACGTTGTGACAGAGTTGCACAAGGTGTTGTAGATGCTTACCAAAGTATGGGAGATAAAATTACTGTGCCAATTATTTGTAGATTACAAGGTACAAACGCTAAAGAGGCAAAAGAATTGATAGATAACTCTGGAATGGAAATTATTTCTGCTACAGAATTTCAAGAAGCTGCTGATAAAGTTGCTGAAGTATTGAGTGCTTAAGCTTACTTTTTAGTTTCATATATTTAAAACGCCTTGCAATTTGCAAGGCGTTTTTGGTTAAAAAAGTTTATTCTTCTATTGTTATTTTGCTTTTGCATTGGTTAAAATGTTCCTGTTCTTATTTAGGTTGTGTTGCATAAATTTTCTCAATTACTTTGAAATGCTGGGTTAATTGTGGTAGTAATTAGCGAATTATATTCTTAATTCTATTTGCTATTATGAGTGATTTTTAGTCTAATATTCACTAGTTTGTGGTCTGGAAAACCACTTTAAAACCTTAAAAAAACACTAAAAAATCATATAAATGAAGTTTTAGAAACGGTTTAAAGTTAAAATTCTAGCTATTTATAAAAGAATTTTTTGCTATTTGCGCAATTTTTATCGGGTAAGGAGGCAATAATTACTCGGTACGTAGGTAATAAAAGTTGCGTACGTACGCAATGCCGATAAAATTTGTGTAAAAAAAAGCCCAATAACCTTTGGTTATTGGGCTTTTCGCCTATTTGCTAAAAAAATTAGCTCGCTCTCTGAAAAGTTAAATCTTTTAAAAGATTTCTCATCTTTTTGGCAGGACGAAAAAGAATTCGAGATTTTTTAACTGCACTTGCAGTAACTTCATCTTCAGTAGCATAACCTTCTGAACTTAGGCTAACTTGAAAATTACCAAGTTTACCCAAACGCACAATGCGTCCTTGTTTTAGCTCTCTTACAATGTTTTGTTCTAAAACATTTAAAACTGCTAAACAGTCGGTTTCAGTTACGGTACATTGTTCAGAAATCATTTCTGCAAGTGTTTCAAAATCTACACTTCCGTTTGCTACAACTGCTGCATAGTATTTTTTTACAGCTGTTGTATCTTGAGGATTTAACCTCTCTAGTGGCTTATATATTATTGCCATGAATTATTTTTTCTTTAAGTTAAAAATTCGCAATACTTTTTAAAGCGGGTATTGCATGGTCACCTCTCCGTTTTTAAAGCTCAGCCAAGCATAGCTAAAGTTTGTACGGGTTTACAAGCTTCATTATAGGTAATTGCAATACCTATAAGAGTGTCTTAAAAAATAGTTAACTCATTTTCCAAAAAAAAATACAGGATGTTGGCCTGTTTTATATTTAACAATATTATTTTGGTAAGCTTTAAGAAGTATTGTAATTTTGAATTGCAAATTAAAAAATTGTACACTTCTTAAAGTGTTACCGTTTTAAATAAAAGGTCTTAGAGCAACATCTTTAAGACTTTTTTTATTTGATACAAATATATTTTTAATCTATTACATTTGTTTATTTAATAATTAAAAGCTATTAAGAGATTATTAACAATTAGCTCTAAAATACATAAAGTATATTTATTTGTACTATGTAAATATAGTTGCTATAAATTGGATTATAATGCCGAGGTTATTCACATATCCCATTAAGTTTTTCACAAAACAGGGGTATTTTTAATATGCGGATATTTTTGCGTCTAATTTTGTGAAAATACCACAATCAAATGCACCTTAGCAAGGCGATTTTTTAAACCTGTTCTTTTAGAACCTTAATTTCATCACGTAATTTTGCGGCTACAATAAAATCTAAACCTTTTGCGGCAGCTTCCATTTCTTTTCTTTTTTTACGGATGCGTTTTTCAATTTCTTCTTTAGGTAAATATTGCAAATCTTGCTCGGCAGCCACTTGCTTGGCGTTATCATAATGGTAACTAGAAACTGCAGATTTAGTTAACGTGTCTTCAATTTTCTTTTTAATTTGTGTGGGTACTTTATTGTGTTTGGTGTTGTATGCAATTTGAATTTCCCTTCTTCTGTCTGTTTCATTAATTGTTTTTTGCATGCTATCTGTAACCTTATCTGCATACATAATGGCCAAACCATTTACGTTTCTTGCAGCTCTACCTACAGTTTGTGTTAATGATTTGTTGTTTCGTAAAAAACCTTCTTTATCTGCATCTAAAATGGCAACTAAAGATACTTCTGGTAAATCTAAGCCTTCACGCAAGAGGTTTACGCCAATCAATACATCAAATAAACCTTTACGCAAATCTTGCATAATTTCTACACGCTCTAGAGTGTCCACATCAGAATGAATGTACCTGCAACGAATATCTACTCTTGTTAAATATTTGGTAAGCTCTTCTGCCATTCTTTTGGTTAAGGTAGTTACCAATGTGCGTTCATCTTTTTCAACTCTGAGTTGAATTTCCTCTATTAAATCATCAATTTGATTCAAACTTGGCCTCACCTCAATTGGTGGGTCTAACAAACCTGTTGGTCTAATAATTTGCTCTACATAAATGCCTTCAGATTTTTGCAGTTCGTAATCTGCAGGAGTTGCAGAAACAAAAATAGTTTGGTTTTGTATGGTTTCAAATTCTTCAAACTTTAACGGACGATTATCCATAGCAGCAGGTAATCGAAAACCATATTCTACTAAATTTTCTTTTCTACTTCTGTCTCCACCATACATGGCATGGGTTTGTGGCACAGTTACGTGGCTTTCATCAATTACCATTAAATAATCATCAGGAAAATAGTCTAACAAACAGAAAGGTCTCGTGCCGGGTTCTCTGCCATCTAAATAACGCGAATAATTTTCAATACCAGAACAATAGCCAAGTTCGCGAATCATTTCTAAATCAAATTCTGTACGTTCTTGTAGACGTTTAGCCTCAAGATGTTTGCCTATTTCTTTAAAATAATCTACTTGTTTTACCATGTCATCTTGAATTTGATGAATGGCATTTTGAAGCACATCTGGTGAGGTTACAAATAAATTTGCAGGGTAAATATTTAAATTTTCAAAACGTTCTAATACGGTTTGACTTTCTAAATCAAATGCTTCAATTTCTTCAATTTCATCACCAAAAAAGTGAACACGATAACCATTATCTCCGTAAGATGGATATATGGTTACTACATCTCCTTTTACTTTAAAGGTTCCACTTTTTATTTCTACTTCTGTTCTAGAATATAAACTTTGTACCAATTGGTGTAAAAACTTTGTTCTAGAAAGTAACTGCCCAACCTCAATAGGAATTACATTTTTCTTAAATTCAGTTGGGTTACCAATACCATATAAACAAGAAACTGAAGCAACAACCAAAACATCGCGTCTGCCAGAAAGTAGGGAAGAGGTAGTGCTCAAACGTAAGCGCTCAATATCTTCATTAATAGACAAGTCTTTTTCAATATAGGTTCCTGTAACAGGTATGTAGGCTTCTGGTTGATAATAATCATAATAAGAAACAAAATACTCTACAGCATTTTCAGGAAAAAACTGCTTAAACTCAGAATACAATTGTGCAGCCAACGTTTTATTATGTGCCAAAACTAGCGTAGGTTTTTTTACTTCTTTTACAAGGTTAGCCACTGTAAATGTTTTACCTGAACCGGTTACGCCTAATAAAGTTTGGAACTTTTCTCCACTTAAAACTCCTTCTGAAAGTTGTCTAATTGCTTCTGGCTGATCTCCTGTTGGAGAAAATTCTGATTCGAGTTTAAATTCCATATTGTAAAAATACGACTTGTTTCAGATTTTTAAAATACATTATGATATAAATTAAATGTCATTTTGAGCGTGGTCGAGAAATCTCTCAAATATTTTTGTTTAATTTTGTGTTATGGATTTATTTTCTTCGGATAAAATAACAAATATTTTACCTTATGATGGGGTTACCAATTATTATGGTGCTGTTTTAGATGCGGCTCAAAGTGATTTTTACTATCAACAATTATTAGATCACATTAATTGGAAAAATGATGAAGCTATTATTTTTGGTAAAAAGATTATCACCAAAAGAAAAGTAGCTTGGTATGGAGATTCTGAATATTCTTATACTTATTCTAAAGTTACCAAAACTGCTAATATTTGGATTAAAGAGTTGCTAGAGTTAAAAGCAATTGTAGAGAAAGAAAGTGGAGAAACCTATAATTCTTGTTTATTGAATTTATATCATTCAGGTGATGAAGGTATGGGTTATCATTCAGATGGCGAAAAAATGTTAAAAAAAAACGGAGCTATTGCCTCTTTGTCTTTAGGGGCAGAACGTAAGTTTTCTTTTAAACATAGAGAAAGTAAGCAAAGAATTGATGTTTTGTTAGAAAGAGGCAGTTTATTGGTAATGAAAACAACAACCCAAACGCATTGGTTGCATAGATTACCACCAACTAAAAAGGTAAATGCTCCACGAATTAATTTAACATTTAGAACGATACAAAAAGAGTACTAAACTCCATGTAAAAAGTTTGTATTTTTGTCAAAATTCTATCCATTGGAAAATAAAAATCAGCAATCTATAAATCTAAATAAATTTATAAGTTCTTCAGGTATGTGCTCAAGAAGAGAAGCCGAAAAATTTATAAAAGAAGGTAGAGTTACCATTAATGGCAAACCTACACAGTTAGGCAACAGAGTTGGTGAAAAAGATGTTGTAAAGTTAGACGGGCGTTTGGTAAAACCAAAGGATGTTACGCTGTATATTGCCTTAAATAAACCTGTAGGTATTGTTTCTACCACAGATGATAGAGAGCCTAAAAATATTATAAGACATATCAATTATCCAGAACGATTGTTCCCAATTGGTCGTTTAGACAAACCCTCTGAAGGATTAATTTTCTTAACCAATGATGGAGATATTGTAAATAAAATTTTACGCGCAGGGAATAATCATGAAAAAGAATATTTTGTAACTGTTGATAAAACCATTACGCCACATTTTATTGAAAAGATGAGCAATGGAATTCCTATTTTAGGCACAGTTACTCAAAAATGTTTTGTAGAAAAAGTTGCAGATAAAATATTCAAAATTGTATTAACACAAGGCTTAAATCGCCAAATTAGGCGTATGTGTGAATATTTAGACTATGAAGTAACCAAGTTAAAACGCACTCGAATTATGAATGTAGAGCTTGGGTATTTACAATCTGGAGATTGGCGAGAACTCACAACAGAAGAAATGAAAGAAATCAACGCTATGATTTCATCATCTTCAAAAACAGAGGAGGCTTCTTTAAAGCTTTCAAAAACAAAAAAAACTGTAGCTGTACCCAAAAAGAAAGTTCATAAAAAGTCAGCTCCAACTAAAAATGAGTTTAATAAAAAGAGTGCATCTTTCAGAAAATCATCACCAAAAAATAAAAAGAAAGGCGCTGGTTTATCATCTAAAAAGAAAAGAAGATTTTAAGTAGAATCTTTAAGAATCTTTTAGTTTTTCACTTCTTACAATAATGCTATCTTTGCCCACAATGAAATTTGATTTAAAAACTACTGACCCAAAAAGTCAAGCCAGAGCAGGAGTAATTACTACTGATCATGGCACTATAGAAACTCCTATTTTTATGCCTGTTGGTACTGTTGGTACAGTAAAAGGAGTGCATCAAACAGAATTAAAAAACCAAGTAAATCCAGATATTATACTAGGTAATACGTATCATCTTTATTTACGTCCTAAATTAGACATTTTAGAGAAGGCTGGTGGTTTGCATAAATTCATGAATTGGGATCGTAATATTTTAACAGATTCAGGAGGTTATCAGGTGTATTCCTTATCAGGAAGAAGAAAAATAAATGAAGAAGGAGTAAAATTTAAAAGCCACATAGATGGTTCTATGCATTTTTTTACACCAGAAAATGTGATGGAAACCCAAAGAACAATTGGGGCAGACATTATTATGGCTTTTGATGAATGTACTCCTTATCCTTGCGATTATAATTATGCAAAGCGTTCTATGCATATGACGCATAGGTGGTTGAATAGATGTATCAATCATCTGGAAAAATTGCCCTACAAATACGGTTACGAACAAACTTTTATGCCGATTGTACAAGGAAGTACTTACAAAGATTTAAGAAAACAATCTGCAGAGTACATTGCAAACTCTAATCAGCAGGCTAATGCCATTGGTGGGCTTTCTGTGGGAGAACCTGCAGAAGAAATGTATGCTATGACAGAAGTGGTTACTGCAATTTTACCTGAAGATAAACCACGGTATTTAATGGGAGTTGGAACTCCTATTAATATTTTAGAAAATATTGCATTAGGTATTGATATGTTTGATTGTGTAATGCCTACAAGAAATGCCAGAAATGGTATGCTTTTTACGGCTCACGGCACTATAAATATAAAAAATAAAAAGTGGGAAAATGATTTTTCTCCGATTGATGAAATGGGTATTACAGAAGTAGATACTTATTATTCAAAGGCCTATTTACGTCACTTATTTGCCGCAAAAGAAATGTTAGGTAAACAAATTGCATCCATTCATAATCTTGGTTTTTATGTGTGGTTAACGCGCGAGGCTAGAAAACATATTTTGGCAGGAGATTTTAGAGAATGGAAAGATAAAATGGTAAAACAAATGGATAAACGTTTGTAATATATAACACAGCTGCACTTTTGAAGATTATTGATTGGTACATATTAAAACGTTTTTTAGTAACTTTTTTATTTACGTTACTTATTTTAATTCCTATAGCAGTAGCCATAGATATTTCTGAAAAGATTGATAATTTTTTAGAACATGCAGATTTAGGGTTTTACCAAATTGTAGACGAATATTACAAGAATTTTATCATCTATTATACCAATACTTTTATGCCTTTGGCATTATTTATAGCGGTAATTTTGTTCACTTCTAAACTGTCTAATAATACTGAAATTATAGCAATTACTAATGCTAAAGTTTCTTTTACTCGTTTCTTGTACCCATATTTTTTAGGTGCCACGCTAATTACTATTTTATCATTATTGATGAATCATTTTGTAGTTCCAAAAAGCAGTAAAACTAGAAAAAAATTTGAGAAAGAGTATCTAAACAACAATAGACAAAAATATGAATTTAAATATGTAAATGACTTTAGTTTACAACTTACTGATAGTACCTATATTTTTATTAGAAACTTTAACACAGAAACAAGCCGAGGTTATGATTTCACTTCAGAATTGTATAATGGTCTAGAACTAAAATCTAAACTTTTTGCAGATAATTTACAATATAAGGATTCTTCATTTTTGCTGAGAAATTGGAGATTGAGAAAGTATTATAAGGATAGAGATAGTATTTTTTCAGGCAATAAAATAGACACTATTTTAAATTTTACTCCAAAAGATTTGATTTATAAATCTGCATTATCTCAAGAAATGCCTTCAGACGAATTGTATAAATTTATAGAGGTTTCTAAAAAAAGAGGTGTCAAAAATTTAAATGCATATTTAGTTGAATTCTACAAAAGAACAAGCTTACCAATAGCGTCTTATATTTTAACAATTATAGCGGTTGCATTGGCTTTTAGAAAAAGAAGAGGAGGTACAGGAGTAAATTTGGCTATAGGTGTAGGTCTGATGTTTATGTATGTTTTTTTACTTAAAATTTCTGAAGTATTAGGAGCAGTGGCAGGTGTAGATTCTTTAGTATATGTATGGATGCCAAATATCTTTTTCGGTTGTGTTGCCATTTACCTTTATTTAGATGCAAGAAAATAGAATAAAAAATTATCTTTTACTCCACCTTATTGTATTTATTTGGGGGTTTACTGCCATTTTAGGTGCGTTAATAACTATTGATGCGATTCCGTTAGTGTTTTTTAGAATGGGATTAGCAGTTTTATTTATATCATTATATTTTATATTCAAAAAAAAATCTTTTTACATTGATAAAAAAGGATTGATAAAATTCCTCTTTACAGGAATTATTATTGCTTTGCATTGGATATTTTTTTTTAAAGCTATAAAAGTATCTAATGTTTCTGTAGCTTTAGTTACTATGAGTACAGGCGCTTTTTTTACATCATTAATAGAACCTGTTTTTTTTAAAAGAAGGGTAAAAACGTTAGAAATAGTTTTAGGATTAATTGTTATAGCAGGCTTATACATTATTTTTAATTTTGAAAGTCAGTATAAATTAGGAATTATATATGCACTAATATCATCTTTTTTAGGAGCTTTATTCGCAGTTTTAAATGGCTTGTTTATTAAAAAATATGATGCTGATAGAATTTCATTATATCAACTTTTGTTCGGAACACTATTTGTAACAATTTATTTATTAACTACAAATAGCTTTTCTTTAGGGTTTTTTAATTTACCAAAAATGGATTGGGTATACTTATTTATTTTAAGCAGTATATGCACTGCCTATGCGTTTATTGCATCTGTTCAAATAATGAAATACTTATCACCATATACAGTAATGTTAACAATTAATTTAGAGCCTGTTTATGCTATCATTTTAGCTCTTTTTATTTTTGGTGGTAAAGAAAAAATGAATCCAGAGTTTTACCTAGGAGCTGGTATTGTTTTGGGTGTAGTTTTACTAAACGGAATTATTAAGAATAAGGCTAGCCTAAAGCAAAAGCTACAACAAGGTATAAAACTAAAAAAGTAATTTGAATTTGCTAAAAAAAGCATTTTTTATAGTATGTTTGTTTATTCAAACAACTAAATTTAAATCGCAACATTATGGAATATTTAGATTTCGAAATGCCAATAAAAGAGCTTAAAGATCAGCTAGAAAAATGTCAGATTATTGGAAAAGAAAGCGATGTTGATGTTACAGCTACTTGTAAGAAAATTGAAAAGAAACTAGCAACTGCTAGAAAAGATATTTATAAAAATTTAACGCCTTGGCAAAGAGTCCAACTGTCAAGACATCCAAACAGACCTTATACTTTAGATTATATTAAAGCTATTTGTGGTGATACCTTTATGGAATTGCATGGAGATAGAAATGTAAAAGATGACAAAGCTATGATTGGCGGTTTAGGTAAAATAGGTGACCAATCTTTTATGTTTATTGGTCAACAGAAAGGCTATAATACAAAAACCCGACAGTTAAGAAACTTTGGGATGGCAAATCCTGAAGGGTATAGAAAAGCGTTGCGTTTAATGAAAATGGCAGAAAAGTTTGGTATTCCTGTAGTTACTTTATTAGATACTCCTGGAGCTTATCCTGGTTTGGAAGCGGAAGAACGCGGTCAAGGTGAAGCTATTGCCAGAAATATTTTAGAAATGACTCGTTTAAAAACACCTATTATTACTATTGTAATTGGTGAAGGTGCTTCAGGGGGAGCATTAGGAATTGGAGTAGGAGATAAGGTTTATATGATGGAAAATACATGGTATACTGTAATCTCTCCAGAATCTTGTTCATCGATTTTATGGCGTAGCTGGGAGTTTAAAGAACAAGCAGCAGAGGCTTTAAAATTAACAGGATCTGATATGAAAAGGCTAAAGTTAATTGACGGAATCATTAAAGAACCAATAGGTGGTGCACATGCTGACAAAGAGGGTGCATTTAAGGCAGTACAAGAGTATATTCTTAAAGCTTTTGATGATCTTAAAGATTTAAATGATACTGATTTAGTGATTCAAAGAATGAACAAATATGCCAATATGGGAGTTTATAAAGAATAAATTTTGCCTTGTGTAAACTGTAATATTGAATTTGATGGTCAATTTTGTCCAAACTGCGGGGAGAAGAAAGATATAGATAAAATTACTTTTCATTCTATAATAACTTCTCTATTTTCTGGTCTATTAGATATGGACAGAGGTTTACTTTTTAATCTCAAAAATTTAACACTTCATCCAAAAACAACTATTATTAATTATATAAATGGCAAAAGACGTTATATTTTAAACCCTGTAAGTTATGCTATTATAACAATTAGTATTTATCTTTTCTTAGACTCTGTGTTGCCAAGATCAGAAAGAACTAAATTACCTAAAGTAGATATTTTCGAAGCTCAAAATATGGGAAGGAAATTGGGTTATTTCATTCGAGATAAAATGAAGTTTTTATGGCTAACTTATGCGATTTATGCTGCGTTTTTGACAAAACTATTTTTTAGAAAATATAATTACTTTGAACATTTAGCGATTAATTTATTTATTTTAGGACATGTAACTGTCGTTGCAATTCTTACAAGATTAGTGTATCATAAGGAATTGATTATTTTTAATTTTTTGGTATATATCTACTTTTCTATACTGCTTTATAAAGTGTTTAGAAACCCTAAAGATAAATTTGGTACAAGTATACTAGCTATTTTGGTTGTTTTTGTAAGTTTCTTATTTTTTCTTGGAGTTCCTTTTATTTTTGTTAACTATTTAGATAATACTTAAAATTATAAATATATCATTAGGTGGTATCTAATGAAAAAGGTATTTGGTCTAAACAATTCTGCAGTTTAACAATTATTAAAGTTTTTTATTAAATAAAATATTGATTTTTATTAAATACTAATAAGACTCTATCTAATAAAAATCTTGAGCCATGCACAAAAGCACTTTACAACAAATTATTTTATTTATAATTACTTCAATAGTTATTACTAAAGCAGGCATATATTTGGTTAATTTAAAGGATATAAATTCTTTCATTGATTTTGGGATAATTGCGTTATTCTTTATATCTTTTATTTTATTTATGAATTACCTTATAAGACTATCAAGTAAGTTACTAGTTTTTTAACATTAGAATTATAGTAAATTAAAACATTCATGGCAATTAAAAAAGCCTTACTTAAATTGTAAGACTTTTTTAATTAGATATTATTTGGGATTACTTAAATTTTTAAAGAATTGAATAAGGTTTTTAATCTTGGATCTGATGGTCTTGGTGCATTTGCATCGACAATATTGCCATCGGGATCTATTAAAATGAATCTAGGAATTCCCGTAATTTGGTAAGCCTGCTGAAAAGAATAATCTTTGCCAGACCATAATTGATAGCCACTCATGTTTTTCTTTTCTACGAAGACTCTCCATTTTTTCTCTGCAGCTTCCCAAGAGTTTCCATTTCTTCTAGATTCGTCTGTGGAAATACTAACAAAAGCAATGTTTTTGGTATGGTATTCTTTTTCCATTGATTGTAAGTAAGGAATTTGTTGAATACAAGGCCCACACCAAGTGGCCCAAACATCAATATAAACATACTTTCCTTTAAAGTCATCTAAAGACATTGCACCTCCTTTAATATTGGTATAATTTTCAAACTTAGGAGAAGGTCTTCCAATACCCATAGTTTTGTTTCTAGCAAATTCAGCATTAAAATACTCAACAAATTGCTCATTTTGTCTTGCCATGGAATTATATAAAGCACTGTCTAAGTTATTATATGAATTTAAAATACTATCATATTCAGATTTTAATCTATCTATTTTCTTTCGAAAAGCATTTTCTTCTAAATTCACAATTTCTTTTGGGTCTCCTAATTCTTGATTCTTTTTAATTTGCGTCAGAATAAAGTTTGAGTTAGAGGCTCCGTTTCCAGAAAATTTAAAACTTTCTATAAATTTATCAGCATCTCCATTTAAAGAAAGGTTAAAACCATTTTTCAAATAAATTGGAGCTACCTTATTTGATGAAGTTTGCATTGTATAGACTTCACCAATTTTATTTTTCAGTTTAATGGTATCCTTAAAAATACCTGTTGCATTTACTTTAATTTCCTTTATAGTCTTTTGCCTGCTAGCAATGACTATAATAGAATCTTTGTTGTTTTCTAAATTTATAGAGATACTTAGGTACTCTTTGGAATGCTCTTGGCTACAAGCTCCTAACATTAACAAACCAAAAAGCAATGTGCTTAGATTTTTCATTTCAAAAGTTTCAAATTTTTACAAATATAAAAAATTATCATTCATAAAATTTATTAAAATATAATTGAATGTAAAGAGGTTGATTTAAGATTCATTGACAAAAAAAAATCACAAACATTTTGTTTGTGATTTAATTCTATAAAATACAAATAAAATTATGCCAACATCGTAACGGGGTTTTCAATGAACGTTTTTAAAGTTTGTAAGAACTGGGCGCCAACAGCACCATCTACTGTTCTATGATCACAAGTTAAGGTTAATTTCATTGTATTACCAACTACAATTTGGCCATTTTTAACAATGGGTTTTTCAACAATAGCACCAACCGATAAAATAGCGGAATTTGGTTGGTTGATAATTGATGTAAAGTTATCAATACCAAACATGCCTAAGTTAGATACTGTAAAAGTACTTCCTTGCATTTCTGATGGAGAAATTTTCTTATTTCTTGCTTTGCCAGCTAAGTCTCTTACACTTGAACCAATTTGAGTCAAACTTAAAGTATTTGTGTGTTTGATAACAGGCACTAATAAACCATCATCTACAGCAACAGCAACTCCAACATGAATATGTTTATGGTATATAGTATTTGCATCAGTCCAAGAAGTATTTACTTGTGGATGTTTTGCTAAAGCCATTGCACAAGCTTTAACGACCATATCATTAAAAGAAACTTTAGTGTCTGGTATAGCATTAATAGTTTTTCTAGAAGCCATGGCGTTGTCCATATTTACTTCAATATTTAAACTGAAGTCAGGAGCAGAGAACTTAGAATTTCCTAAAGATTTTGCAATAGCTTTACGCATCTGAGAGTTTTTAACTTCATCAGACTGTTCAACACCAGCATTTACAAAACTTTTACTATTGGAGCTGGTATTTAAAACGGTTTCAACTACTTTCTCAATCGGAGTGTAATTTTCTACATCTTTTTTAATAATTCTACCATTTTCACCAGAACCTTTGATATCAGCTAAATTATACCCTTTATCAATAGCTATTTTCTTTGCTAATGGCGAAGCAAATACTCTGCCACTACTAATTGTATTTGAAGATATTTTTGATGTATTTTCTGATACTTTTGATTCTTGTTGAATGTTTTTTTTAGGAGCTTTAACTTCAACTTCTTCTTGATCAGTATTTTGGTTGGAATCTGATATAATTCCGCCATTAGCAACAATTTTAGAAACGTCAGTTCCTTCTGGACCAATAATTGTTAACAAACTGTCTACGGGAGTAGTTTCACCTTCTTGAACACCAATGTATAAGATTGTTCCTTCATAAAAACATTCAAATTCCATTGTTGCTTTATCAGTTTCAATTTCTGCTAAAATATCACCTTCTTCAACTTTATCTCCCACATTTTTTAACCAAGTTGCTACGGTACCATCAGTCATAGTGTCGCTTAAACGAGGCATAGTAACCACATTTACACCTTCAGGAATTGTAAAATTAGTAGTGCTTGAGGAATTAGTTGTTGTTTCTTCACTAACCTCTTCTTCAATTACTTGTGATTCAGAAACAGGTTTACTACTTAATAAGCTAGAAATATCTTCATTTTCTTCTCCAATAATTGCTAGAAGAACATCAACAGGGGAAGTTTCTCCTTCTTGTACTCCAATATGTAAGATTGTACCTTCATGGAAACATTCAAATTCCATTGTGGCTTTGTCAGTTTCAATTTCTGCTAAAATATCACCTTCTTCAACCTTATCTCCAACATTTACTAACCATTTTGCCACAACACCTTCTTCCATGGTGTCGCTTAATCTCGGCATGTTTATTACTGTAGCCATATATTAACTTATAAAAGGATAATCTTCTTGTTCATAAACCATATCATATAATTGTTGGGTTTCTGGGTATGGAGAATCTTCAGCGAATTTCTCACATTCATTTACCAACTTTTTCACACCTTTATTAATAGCATCAATTTCATCTTCAGTAGCATATTTTTTTTCTTTAATGATGTCTAAAACTTGTGTGATTGGGTCTATTTTTTTGTATTCAGATACTTCGTCTTTTGTTCTGTAATGTTGTGCATCAGACATAGAATGACCTCTGTATCGATAAGTTTTCATTTCTAAGAAAGTTGGTCCATCTCCTCTTCTGGCTCTTTGTATAGCTTCATCTACAGCTTCTGCAACTTTAATGGGATTCATTCCATCAACAGGTCCACAAGGCATTTCATATCCTAGACCAAGCTTCCATATATCTGTATGGTTTGCTGTTCTCTCTACTGATGTTCCCATTGCATATCCATTGTTTTCAACAATAAATACAACTGGTAATTTCCAATTCATAGCCATGTTAAAAGTTTCGTGCAAAGATCCTTGTCTTGCAGCACCATCTCCAAAGTAAGTAAGTGTAACGGCATCGTTTCCTTTATATTTGTCTCCAAATGCAAGTCCTGCTCCTAAAGGAATTTGACCACCTACAATTCCATGACCACCATAAAAACGATGTTCTTTAGAAAAAATATGCATAGAGCCACCCATTCCTTGTGAGGTTCCTGTGACTTTACCATACAATTCTGCCATAACACGTTTAGGATCCTCTCCCATACCTATGGGTTGAACATGGTTCCTGTAAGCTGTAATCATTTTATCTTTAGATAGGTCCATTGCATGCAATGCGCCAGCCAGAACAGCTTCTTGACCATTGTACAAATGTAAAAAACCTCTTACTTTTTGTTGTATGTATACAGATGCTAATTTATCTTCAAACTTCCGCCAAAAGAGCATGTCTTTATACCAATCTAAATAGGTTTGTTTGGTTACTTTTTTCATTCTAATTATTATTGTTGTTTTATTGATTGATTTAACAATCTTAAGCACAAAAATAACTTTTTTAAATAGAATAAAAAAAAGTGATTTAGGGTAATTTAACGAGAACGATTTCGAGAAGTTTTTTATTTGTCTTTTGCGATAACCAGAGTGGCTTTTGCGCCTGTTGCTAAATTCCATTCATTAGAAGAAATAAGCATACCTGAATCATTATACACTTTAAATCCAGCAGTATTTGGACCCGAGGTTCCTTGATTTAGAGCTCTAAAAGCAATTTTATTAATTCCAACATCTAAAGGAATGCTAAACTTTTGATAACTCTGTTTTAAAAGAATGTTTACAATTACTGGTATGTCATTAACATAAATAGTAACTCTATCTCCATCTGGATATTGAAAATCTCTACAGATGATATTTACACTTGCAGAATTTGTTCTAAAACTCCCTAAATCTTGGTCTATTTTTGGATATTGATATTGACCATTTATTTTTTTAAAGGCTTTTAAAAAACGTTCTTCACTTATTTTGGCTTGCGTAAGAATTCCTTTGTTATTAAAATCTTGTTCTTTTTGTTTTCTTTTTAATTCTTCTTGTTCTTTCTTATATGCTTTTTTGAAGCCATTTATTCCATCTACTTTTATAGATTTTGGCTTATTAACTACTTTTCCTTTAGCGGTAATAATAGTTTTTGTTTTTCCCTTTTCAGTATTAGAATTATCTAATTGGGCTTTAGTTTGAAGTGATAAAAATGCGACGTAAAGATAAAGTAGGGTGCTTAAAATTGGTTTCATATAATTTTTTAATTTATCTGAATTCTCACAAATATAATGCCGATTTAGACCAAGTAGTCTAATAATTTACTAAAATTTCGTTATAAGTTTTTAATTCGTAGTTTTACTATGCAAAAAATTAATATAATGATAAAAAAATTTAGTTACTTTTTTTTACTTATTTTTTTTACTGTTTCACAGAGTTCTTCTGGGCAAGATTTTGCTATTGATGGAATTACTGGGATCAGTTTTAGTGAGTCAGACCAAGATTACACTGCTCAAATCACAGATGATTTTACAGCCTACGGATTAGAAATTGCCCCTGAAAACCTTTCGTTAAGCTATAGCAA
>ENA-OSET01001012-OSET01001012.1-sediment-metagenome-genome-assembly--contig:-NODE-1012-length-30238-cov-49.479626_pt1 | contig 30238 bp, 33 predicted proteins | sample MGYA00237882_ERZ534229 | MGnify/ENA primary metagenome ERZ534229 (study PRJEB26408, sample SAMN06266212) | sediment metagenome | isolation source: Hudson Canyon methane seep mesocosm | place... | reverse complement strand
GAACGGCTAGTCTATCAAACATAAGGTTATTTTGTACCCGTGCCAGTCTTCGTTTATACCTGCTTGTGTTATTTGTTGTTGCCCATTGGGGCAGTGGCTCACCTGTTGTTTATCTGGCGCCGGCCTGAATTTCGTCAAGGCTTTTGGCAGCGTTATGGTTGGTTGCCTAACGAGCAGCACCGCCCGGTGTTGGTTCATGCCGCCAGCGTGGGCGAGTTAAACGCCATTGTCCCACTCATTGAACGCCTGCACAGCGAATTAATGCTCCCCGTGTTAGTCACCACTACCAGCGTTACCGCTCAAGCTCGATGCCAGCAGCTATTTGGTCACAACGAACGCGTGAGTCATGGTTTTTTACCCCTGGATCTAGGTTTTGCCAATGCCATGATGTTGCGTCGGATCAATCCACGCGCAGTGTTGTTGGTAGAAACCGAATTGTGGCCTAATTTGATTGCCCAGTGTGCCAGACGTAAGCTGCCAACGGTGTTGGTCAATGGCCGCATGTCGGCCCGTTCGGCCAAGGGTTATCAGCGTTTTAAAGTGTTGGTTGCGCCCATGTTACGCCAACTTAGCCACTTGTTAGTGCAAGATCAGGCCAGCGCCCAAGGTTTCATAGCGTTAGGAGCACAAGCCACGTCGGTGACTGTCTTAGGTAGTCTAAAATACGATTTACAATTACCTCCCGCAAGTCAGCAACAGCCTTTGGCTGCTGGGTTTTTGGGCCATGACTTGTGCTGGGTATGCGGCAGCACTCGCAGTGGCGAAGAGTCGGCGTTGCTGCAGGTTTGGGCGCAATTACCTGCTGAGCTAAGTGGCACCTTGGTGTTGGTGCCGAGGCACCCCCAGCGGTTTGAAGAAGTGGCAGACCTGTGCACACAGTCAGGTTTGGTGTGGGCACGGCATAGCCAGTTAGGCGAGCGCTCAAAAGATCACCAACAGGCCCACAAACACCAAAAACGGGTGTTGTTAGTGGATAGCATGGGCCTGTTGGTTGATTATTATCGCTGCGCCGATTTGGTGTTTGTAGGCGGCAGTTTAGCCGACACTGGAGGGCATAACCCATTAGAGGCGGCCGCCCTAGGTAAAGCGGTGGTGATGGGCCCCAATTGTTTTAACTTTGCCCAAGTGTGCGATCAACTCGAGCAGGCACAAGGCTTAATGATAACTACCAATGCTAGCCTGCTAGCAGATATCAGTGGATTGCTGAGCGACCCTGAGTTACGCCAACGTATGGGCGTTGCAGGCCAAGCTTTGGTGAACTCCAAAAAAGGTGCCTTAGATCGGCATTTTGCTGTGCTCAACAGCGTGCTGATTAATGTTTAAGTTACGCAGTTGGCATGCCTTTAGTGGCATCAGTTTCTTACTAGTGTTGTTGCCATTGTTAACGGCTGTAGGGGCATTTTTATCCTATACAGAACAGGCACAGTGGTCGCTGTACATGCAGGAATCTTACACGTGGCGGGTGGTTTGGTTTTCTTGGTGGCAAGCGACTTTGTCAACCGTCATTAGTCTGGTTTTAGCTTTGTTAGTTGCCCGCTCGTTAGCGCGCAGGACGCATTTTATAGGCCGCTGGTTAATGCTACGCTGTTTTAGTGTGGCTCTTGTCGTACCCAGTATTATTGCCGTTTACGGCATCATTTTATTACACGGTAAACAAGGTTATATGAATCAGTTGTGGCACTGGTTAGGTGGTCAACCACGCAGTTATGTGTACGGTTTAGTGGGCATTTTGTTGGCCCACGTGTTTTTTAACTTACCCCTTGCAGCGCGCATTTTGTTACAACGCTTAGAAGCCATTGCGCCTGAAACTTGGCGCTTATCCAGTCAACTCGGCATGAGTTCCACCGACCTTTGGCGTCATATCGAATGGCCTCATCTAAAAGGCGTATTGCCACAACTGGCCGCCATGATTTTTGCCTTGTGCTTTACCAGCTTTGCCATTGTTATGACCTTGGGCGGCGGTCCAAAAGCCACCACCATTGAAGTGGCCATTTTCCAAGCCATTCGGTTTGATTTTGACATGGCAAAAGCCGTGTACTTGAGCCTCTTACAAATACTATTTTGTGGTTTTATTTTATGGTGTGGCCTACGCTTAGGGCGGCCTATTGATATGTTCGCCAGTCAAGGTGTAGGCCATAGCCAGTTGTCGCTGCGGCCAGATACTCAATCATTAATGGGTAAATTACATGATACGGCAGTGCTGCTACTAGCCACCCTGTTGGTATTGGTGCCGTTAGTGGCGGTAGTGATTGCGGGCATCAACGATGCTTGGTTGCAAGTGCTGATCGATGTGCGCCTATGGCGCGCTTTTGTAAACAGTTTGTGGGTTGCCCTCAGCTCGGCCTTACTGAGTTTGTTGATGGCCTGGGGTTTGGTGTTGGCGCAGCGTTACTGGCGCCGTCATCATCCCTTTGCCGCAGAGGCCGTTGAGTGGACTGGTTCCATAATATTAGTGGTGCCACCGTTAGTGTTGGCCACGGGTCTATTTATTGGATTACGGCCCCATGTGGACGTGTTTGCCATTAATTTGTATGTGGTGGTATTGGTTAATTCCCTTATGGGTCTGCCGTATATGTTGCGGGTCTTGTCTGTGGCTTATATCAAAGTAAGTAGCGACTATGACCGCTTATGCAGCAGTTTGGCGATTTACGGTTGGCAGCGTTTACACCAAGTGGAGTGGCCTATATTGCGGCGCCCCATAGGTTTAGCTATGGCGCTGGTGGCGGCCATGTCGGCTGGAGACTTAGGCGTAGTGGCTTTATTTGGTAGCCCCGATATTCAAACTCTACCCTTGTTAATGTATCAGCGTTTAGGCAGTTATCAGGCCGACGCAGCTGGGGTGACGGCAGTGTTATTGCTGGGCTTGAGCTTAACTTTGTTTTTAGTACTAGAGCGCGTCTTAGGAGGCCCCCGTGATTGAGTTAAAACATGTTCGTTGTGGTATTGGTGAACAGCAATTCCACTATGACTTGCAGTTACCGGAGGGCGAAATTGTGGCGGTGATGGGCGCCAGTGGGGCAGGCAAGTCGACCTTGCTGAATTTACTCGCTGGGTTTGTCAAGCCAGATTCTCAGGTGCATGGCGAAGGTGAAATTTACCTAGGGGGTGAGCGTGTAGACACCCTTGAGCCGTCGCAACGGCCGATGACGAGCTTGTTTCAAGAGCATAACTTGTTTGCCCATATGAGTGTTTATCAAAATCTGGCGTTAGGCATTCGCAGCAATCTTAAACTCACGACTCAAGAGCAACGGCAAGTGGAGCAAGCCTTAGAGCAGGTGGGTCTAGCTAATATGGCCGGCCGGCTACCAAAACAACTGTCCGGTGGGCAGCGTCAGCGGGTGGCTTTAGGTAGGGCACTGGTGCGTCGTAAACCGTTATTGTTGCTGGATGAGCCGTTTAGCGCGCTAGACCCCGCCTTACGTCACGACATGACGATGTTGCTAAAAACACTGTGTCAGCAACATCAGTTGTCGGCCTTAGTGGTGACCCATGAGCCACGGGATGCACTGGCCTTAGCACAGCAAGTGGTGTTTATTGCGCAGGGTCGAGTGCATTGGCAGGGCACTAGCGAAGATTTTTTGCAGCAAACTGATGCTGGTATCAAAGCCTATTTAGGCGAAAACTGCTAGGCTATAGGATAATTTATAATGCCCCTCAAATTCGACATACCGCAACACAGTCCAAATACCAGTACTGGCCCCGTGCCTCAGCAGCCCCATGAGCTGGACCATAAACACCATATTGTGGTGGTGGGTGCCGGTATTTCGGGCCTCGCCAGTGCTTGGTTTTTACAGCAACAAGGCTTTTCTGTCACTGTGTTAGAAGCCGGTAATCAGGTGGGTGGCAACTTACAAACGGTGAGTCATCATGGCTGCCTATGGGAACGTGGTCCTAACTCGTTTATTAATAATCGCCCGGCTATGGCCATGTTGATACAACAAGTGGGTTTGCAGCCTCATTTAGTGCTCGCAAAGTCGTCGGCCCACCGACGTTTTATTGGTAAAAAAGGCCGCATGTTAGCGCTGCCGATGAGTTTGTTGGGTGCCATCACCACACCCGTGTTAAGCCTACTTGGTAAATTAAGGTTAGTCATAGAGCCCTTTATTGGCAAGGCCACTCAGGAAGAGTCGATTGCACAGTATGTGCGTCGGCGCTTAGGTCCAGAGATGTTGGATTGGCTCATTGATCCGTTTATTTCAGGCGTTTTTGCGGGCGATGCCAATCAGCTTTCAGTGCGAGCCGCAGTGCCTAAAGTGTATGCCTTAGAGAAGCAATACGGCTCCATGATAGTTGGCGCGGTGGCTAAAATGCGCGCCAAAGCCAAACAAAATAAGCTGGATCAAGGGTTGGGGGTTGAATCGCTGGATGGTGTCATGATGAGTTTTGCGCAAGGCTTGCATCAACTACCGCAGGTAGTGGCCCAGCAACTGGGCGCGGCGGTACAGTTAAATACGCAAGTGGATAGCCTCAGTTTCAGTGCTGAATTTGGTTATCAGGTGCGTTCTGGAGATCAAATCTGGCAGGCGTCTCAGGTGGTGTTAGCGATTCCTGCGGCACAGGTGGCGCGGTTAATCGATGACTTGCAACCTCTCGACACTGACTTACATACACGTGCCCAAGCCTGTTTGCAGCAAGTAGACTATCCTCCAGTGGCGAGTATCAGCATGGCCTTTAATAAACATCAGATTAGCCATCCGCTAAATGGCTTTGGGTGTTTATTGCCCACGAAAGAAACCAAACAAACCCTAGGGGTGCTGTTTCCCTCTAGTATTTTTGCCGACCGGTGTCCAGATGATCAGCATCTATTGACGGTGTTTATTGGTGGTGGTCGTGGCACTGAAGCGATGATGCTTTCGCCGGACCAGCGTCTACAGTTGGTAGTGCAGGAGTTAGCGGGCTATTTAGGCATACAGGGCCAACCCTTATGGCATGAAGAGAGCTTGTGGCCCCATGCGATTCCACAGTACAAACTAGGTCACCTACCCAAAGTCGCGCTCGTAGACGAAGCCCTGGCACAATTTCCGGGATTGCATTTACGCAGCAATTGGCGCGATGGGGTGGCCTTGGGTGATTGTGTAGAAAATGCGTATCAGTTGGCACAAGACATTGGCGCCAGACCACTATAACCAGAGAAATATTATGCAAAAGCCCGCTTACAGCCCCCAATTTAAACGCCCAGATGTGCGTATTGAACATCAAGAAACGGTGTATCAGGGGTTTTATCAGGTGCAAAAGCTAAGTTTGAAACACCGCTTATTTAATGGTGGCTGGAGTCGTGAATTATCGCGAGAACTGGTTTTGCGTTTGCCAGCTGTGGCGGTATTAATGTACGACCCAAAGCGTGATCAAGTGGTCCTGATTGAGCAGTTTCGTGTGGGCGCTATGGCCCATGAAGACGGCCCATGGCAGCTAGAAATGGTGGCGGGTATGATTGACACGGACGAAACACCCGAACAAGTGGCTGTACGTGAGTGTGAAGAAGAGTCGGGTGCTAAAATTGCGCTAGAATCACTAGAACTGGTGTGTAAGTACTTGGTGACGCCGGGCGGCAGTAATGAAAGCCTCAATATTTATTGTGCACCGGTAGATGCAAGCCAGATTACCGGCGTGCATGGGTTGCCCACCGAGGGTGAAGACATTAAGGTACAAGTCATTGATCGAGACGTATTATGGGGTATGCTCGAACAAGGCAAACTCACTAATGCGGCCACCATTATTGTTATTCAATGGCTGCAACTACACCATCAGCGCTTGCAGGAGCAATGGATTAATCCATGAGTTTACGTATTGCCCAAATTACCGACTGTCACTTGCAGGCCGATGAGACCACCTTATACAAAGGCGTCAATGCTGACCGTCATTTAGACCAGTGTCTAGCTTGGCTAGAGTCTCAAGCAGCAGTAGATCTATTGGTGTTAACTGGTGATCTGAGTCATTTTGGCAGCATCGAGGCTTATCAGAGGCTAAAAAACAAAGTAAGCGCTTTGGGCGTTGACAGTATTTGGCTAGCCGGTAACCATGACGATGGTGAAGCCATGCAACGTGTGTGTGGTCAAGCGGTACAACAAGTGCGCAGTTTCGATTACGAAGGCTGGCAAATACTGACCCTGGATACTAATGATGCAGCCGATGGCCAAGGTGGCGGCAGTGTATCGGCGGCTAACTTGAGGGCCTTGGAACAGGCCTTAGTCGCCAGTAAAGGAACCTCTGTGTGCCTGTTTATGCACCACAATGCGGTGGCGGTCAATTCCGCTTGGCAAGACGATATTATGTTGGCCAATGCCGCTGAATTTAACACCCTTGTGGCTGCTCACCCCCAGATTAAAGCCGTGGTGTGTGGTCATGTACATCAGCAATTCGATCAACGCTTGGGTGCCATTCGTTATCTGGCCACCCCATCGAGCGCGGTTCAGTTTAGTTGCGAGCAACATCAATTTCATGTGGACTCTGAACTGGGCCCAGGCTTTCGCTTATTAGAGTTAACGCCGGCGGGTGAATTGCACACCCAGGTGCACCGCCTAACCAAATTATAACCATACAGAGGCTCGATTATGGCACCGGTTTATATTTATTTACATGGCTTTAACAGCTCGCCGGCCTCCCATAAAGCCCAATTATTCAAACAGGCTGTGAGCCAGATGCAGCCTGAAGCTCGGGTGATGATCCCTGAACTGTCGCCTTGGCCTGCCCAAGCGATGCAGCAAATTGAAGCTTTAGTGGCGGATGTGATGCCCACAGCTAACGCCCCTCTGGTGTTTTTAGGCAGTTCGTTAGGTGGCTACTACGCCACTTACTTGGCACAAAAATATGTTGTTCCAGCGATCTTAATTAACCCCGCTGTGCGGCCCTACGAGTTGTTAGCCACCATGCTCGGGCGTCAACAAAACATGTACACCCAAGAAGTGTACCAGCTCACCAGCGAGCACATGCAGCAACTGATCGACTTGGAAGTACAAAATTTGACGGTAGCAAAGCAATTGCTGGTACTATTGCAAACCGACGATGAGGTGTTAGATTATCGTTTGGCCGCACATACCTACTTGGGTGCTGAGGTAGACATTGAGCAAGGCGGCGATCATGGGTACCAAAACTTTGATCAACGACTGCCACAAATCTTAGCCTTTGTGGCTCAGCAACATAACCAGTAACCCCCTAATCAAGTGATCACGGATAAGACGAAATAACACATGGCACAAGATAACTATACCGCAGACTCCATCGAAGTACTGAGCGGCCTAGATCCGGTTAAAAAACGCCCGGGCATGTACACCGACACCAGTCGCCCTAACCATCTAGCACAAGAGGTTATCGATAACTCTGTGGACGAAGCCTTGGCTGGCCACGCGGATCAAATAGACGTTATCCTACATAGTGACCATTCACTAACGGTGGTTGATAATGGCCGCGGTATGCCGGTAGATATACACGCTGAAGAAGGTGTGAGTGGCGTGGAACTCATCCTCACCCGCTTGCATGCGGGGGGTAAGTTTTCTAACAAAAACTATGAGTTTTCTGGCGGCTTGCACGGCGTTGGTATCTCGGTCGTGAATGCCCTGACGTCGGCCTTAGAAGTTAAAATTCGGCGCGGCGGTCAAGTGCACCGTATCGCCTTTGCCGACGGTCACAAAGTGAGTGAGTTAGACGTCATTGATACTGTAGGCCAGCGCAACACCGGTACTAGTGTCACTTTTGCGCCGGATCCACAATATTTTGATTCGCCAAAGTTCTCCGTGGCACGCTTGAAACATGTATTAAGGGCCAAAGCCGTGTTATGCAGCGGCCTTAAAGTGTCTTTCTTAGACCTGACTAGCGCCAATAAAGACAAACACCAGTGGCACTATGAAGCGGGCTTAGAAGACTATTTATTAGGTGCTAACGAAGGCTATAACTGTTTGCCGGCTACCCCGTTTGTGGGCAGTCGAAAAAGCGAGATCGAAGCCGTAGATTGGGCGGTACAATGGTTGCCAGAAGGTGGGGACCTGACCCAAGAAGGTTACGTTAACCTGATTCCTACGGCCCAAGGCGGCACCCATGTGAATGGCTTGCGTAGTGGTTTGTTAGATGCGCTGCGCGAGTTCTGTGAAATACGTACCCTATTGCCCCGTGGGGTCAAGTTAGGCCCAGAAGACATTTGGGATCGGTGTTGTTTTGTCTTGTCGGTAAAAATGCAGGACCCCCAGTTTTCTGGTCAAACCAAAGAGCGTTTGTCGTCCCGGCAAATTGTTGCTTATGTGTCTGGCGAAGTTAAAGACGCCTTTAGCCTTTGGCTCAATAAGCATACGGCAGAAGGTGAGTTGTTAGCCGAGTTGGTGATTAACCATGCCCAAAAGCGCCTGCGAGCAGGCAAAAAAGTAACCCGTAAAAAAATCACCCAAGGCCCAGCATTGCCCGGCAAATTGGCCGATTGTAGCGGCACCGATGCCAGTCGTGGCGAACTATTCTTGGTGGAGGGTGATTCGGCCGGTGGTTCTGCAAAACAAGCCCGAGAGCGGGAGTTTCAGGCTATTATGCCTTTGCGCGGTAAAATTCTTAATACCTGGGAAGTTGATTCAGGCCAAATACTCGCCTCCCAAGAAGTGCATGACATTGCTGTGGCCATTGGGGTAGATCCAGGGGCGGAAGACTTAGAAGGTCTAAGGTACGGCAAAATATGTATTTTAGCCGATGCCGATTCTGACGGATTGCACATTGCTACTTTGTTGTGTGCTTTGTTTGTGCGTCACTTTAAGCCGCTAGTTGCGGCGGGTCACGTGTATGTGGCGATGCCACCCCTGTACCGCATTGATATTGCCAAAGAAGTATTTTACGCCTTGGATGAAAATGAGAAACAAAGCGTATTGGATCATATCGAAGCCGAGAAAAAACGCGGCAAGGTTAATGTACAGCGGTTTAAAGGTTTGGGCGAGATGAATCCATCTCAGCTTCGAGAAACCACCATGAAGCCGGATAGTCGCCGCTTAGTTCAATTGAGCCTAGAGGCAGGAGATGGCACCATGGAAGTGATGGATATGTTGCTGGCCAAAAAACGCTCGGGCGACCGTAAGTCGTGGCTCCAAGAAAAAGGTAATTTAGCCGAAGTTGACTGATTCAATACGGCTTCTTTGCATTCCTTTGCAGAGTCTACACTCACACTTGCAAAGCAGCTCTTATAATGGAGTCATCCCATGAGGGACTTACATTACTTAGGAGCAAGGCCATGAACAAATCAATTAAGCGCGCACTCATCATCATCCCTTCAATTGCCTTGGCGGGTGTTTTTGCTACCGGTGCCGTCATGGCCGACGGTAAAGACTGCAAGCGTGGTAACGGCCATGACGGCAAAGGCCAAATGGGCATGGGCCATAAAGGCGGCAAAAAAGGCGGCATGATGATGCATCGCATGGCCGACAAGCTCGACCTTACCGACGCCCAGCAAGACGCTATTAAAGACATCATGCAAATCCAGCACCAAGGGGGCAGCGGCCAACACCAAGCCATGGCGGCAGCCTTAGCTGAGTTGGCGCAACTAAAAGCTGGCAGCGACGCCTACATTGCCAAAGCTAGAGCCATTGGCGCCAAACAAGGCGAGGCTATGGTACAACGCTTGATAAGCAAGGCCGGCCTAGAGCAACAAATACAGGCCCTGCTTACTCCAGAGCAACTCGAGATGTACCAAGAATTACACGCCGAAATGGCCGAGCACCGCTCAGAACGTATTCAAAAGCACAACAAAAAGCACAGTGACTAGTATTAAGCTGTAATACCGAGCCGTAGCAAGCCTCTTGCTGCGGTTTTTGTTTATTCTGCTAGGCGTCGGCCCACCTGATGCGATCATTTGGTCATGCACTAGCCGCCACACAAGACCTTAAGAAACAACTCAATAGTCATCAAAATGCATGGGTTATAGGATATATGGGCTATTAATTTCAATCGAGGGCAGCACATTCCAAGACAGGTGTGGTGATGGACGAGAATGAGAACCAGACTTCAGACCAAGGCAATGTCCAAGAGCTAGATTTTTATAGCAAGTTAGGTATAGCCACCTTGCTGATAGAGCAATCGCCATATCACAAACAATGGCCGCTGTATGATGCTGAAACTGAATTTGTGCCACCGTTACACCTTAATCAATGTAAGTTTTACTTCGACCCACAACAAAATCCTGTAGCTTTTGTCATATGGTCTAGTATTACATAGATCGCTAACACCGAATAACGAAGGCGGAGCCACGTATTAACGCCATTAAGCTGGTTAACCAGCAAAACAAAAAGAAGGAATTTCAACATGAGCAAATTATATAAAATGGTTAATGGATTTGATTCAATCTCTGGCGCAGCCTTTGGTGGTGGTGGTGGTGGCGGAGGTGCGATATTACTCCGTCTATTCTGCATACACAATATACCAACCCACATGTCCCGCTACCCAAACCTGGCCCTGCTCCACAGCCGGCCACCAGCCAAACACAGCCGTCAGCCTATGGACTCAAAATAACGCATATACACAGTCAACTAGCTGGTCAGATGATTATAAACAGTGCCTGGGAAGTGAAGGGCGCGCGGTTACATTGTCAGGCGACGGCGTCACGCCTGGCGACATAGGTTTAGGGTGTGCAGCAATTACAACTTACAGCCGCTGGTAGGTGTGTTAGTGGCTCATATAAATGATATGGGCCACTTTTAGGCGTGAGAACCTATGATTATTAAAAAAACCATTCTATTTGTCAGCATTCTTGTTGTTGCGCTATTCATTATAAACTCATCGGCAAGTTTTTTATTCTTTCATTGGGATCTACATGTACACCAAACAACCTGACTTACTCTTTACCAACTCTTTAGACGAAAATTATATTATCGATAAAATCGAAAATGATAGCTGGGTCGTGGCTGGGCTATCAGGACACGGATTTAAGTTTGCTCCAGCTTTGGCCGCAAGTGTACTCGATAGTATTGAGAGAAATAGTTTATGCCAAGAGCTAAGCAATTTTTCCCTAGATAGATTCCATATTAAAAATGTTGCATAGCGCACTGCGCTGAGCATCATTGGTATTTCTGTGGTGGCGCTTATTTCGTTGCTGGTGGTGTTACCCATATTATTTATGTACGACTTTATCTTAACCATGATCGTGCTGGGTATCGGCGTTCTTATGGCAGTGACCATTGGTTTGTCGCTTCGGCCGTTACGGCGCAGGGTGATGGCGGCGTATGGGTATGATGCGGGTTTCCAGTCCACCTTAATTGAAACCTTAAAAGGCATGAAAACCATTAAGGCCTTGGCTAACGAACCCTTCTTTCGTCAGCGTGCCAACCATTCCCTAGAAGTGAACTTGTACGGCGGTTTTAACGTGGCTAAGTTAAGCAACTTGGTCCGTGCCATTGTGTCCTTTCAAAGCCATCTCATTACCATTTGTGTGATTTTTTTGGTGCTCAAACCATGACCATTGGCCAGCTCATTGCGTTTAACATGCTGGCCAATAACGTGGTGAACCCCTTAGTGGCCTTGGTGTTTACCGCCAGTGGGTATGAGACCTTTCGGTTGGCTAAAAAGAAACTTAATGAACTAGAACCGCCTAATGATCCCGTGATGCCCTTAGCCGATGATGAACTCAACTTAGTGGGTGACATTGTGGGTATTGTGGGTGGTTCAGGTTCGGGTAAATCCATCTTAGCGGCCCTCATCATGGGTTTTTATAAGCCAGACAAGGGCAGTGTACAAATCAACGGTTACGACCTGACTTTGTTACCCAAAAAACAACTCAGAAGCCGTATTGCCTCAGTGCAACAAACCAGCTTCTTGTTCCATACGTCGGTATTACAAAATATTCATTTAGGCCGATTAAACGCAGGTGGTAGAAGACATACAACAAAGCCTAACTGATTCTGGCAGTGATGAGTTTGTAGACTCCATGCCCCAAAAGTTTATGACCAATTTAAGTGAAGATGCCGACATCATCGCCCATAGGCTAAACACACTCACCTATTGCAATCAGCTTGTGGTCATGACCCAGGGCGAGATTGAAGCCCAAGGCAGCCACGAAGAGTTGATTGAAGGCGACAACAGTTATAAGGCCATGTGGTTTTCGATGACATAGCGGCAAATGGTTTAGGTTGTTGTGGTTCCTGAGGTAGATTGCATTGTAGAGAAGGTAGGGGAGATCAACAAAATCCGCGTTTTTTGCCTTCAACTAGGATATAATTCCGCTCTTTTATGCGCAGCTATAGCACTTCGTTAAATAGCGGCAATCCGGAAGTCATTGCATGTCCATTAATCCCCTGATTCGTAACTTTTCCATTATCGCTCACATCGATCATGGTAAATCCACCATTGCCGACCGCTTCATTCAGATGTGTGGTGGCCTGTCGGACCGTGAAATGGAACAACAAGTGCTTGATTCCATGGACATTGAGCGCGAACGTGGTATTACCATTAAAGCCCAAAGTGTGACCTTGGATTTCCATAGTAACGACGGCAAAACCTACCAGCTCAACTTTATCGATACCCCAGGGCATGTGGATTTCTCTTACGAAGTATCACGCTCGTTAGAGGCCTGCGAAGGGGCTTTGTTGGTGGTAGATGCGGCGCAAGGCGTAGAAGCGCAATCGGTGGCTAACTGCTATACGGCCCTTGAGTTGGGTTTAGAAGTAGTGCCGGTGCTAAATAAAATGGACTTACCCCAAGCCGACCCAGATAAAGTTAAACAAGAAATTGAAGAAGTCATTGGTATTGATTCCAGTGACGCCGTCGCCGCGTCCGCCAAGAGCGGTATGGGCATGAATGATGTACTAGAGCAATTGGTGGAGCTAATTCCAGCACCAGAAGGCGATGAAGATGCGCCGTTACAAGCGCTTATCATTGACTCATGGTTTGATAATTACTTAGGCATTGTTTCTTTGGTGCGCATCAAAAATGGTGTCCTGCGTAAGAAAGACCGCATTGTTGTTAAGTCCACTGGTTTGCAATACGGCGTGGATGGTGTAGGTATCTTTACCCCCAAGCGTAATCAAACGGACATTTTGCGGGCCGGTGAAGTGGGTTACGTGGTGGCGGGCATTAAAGACATTCACGGGGCGCCAGTGGGCGATACTTTGACCCATGTAAAAACCGCCGATGTCGAAAGTTTGCCTGGTTTTAAGAAGGTGCAACCACAGGTTTATGCTGGACTATTCCCGACAAGTTCAGACGATTACGAAGACTTCCGTGAAGCCCTAGCTAAGTTAAGCTTGAATGACGCCTCCTTATTTTACGAACCAGAAAGCTCTGACGCTTTGGGGTTTGGTTTCCGTTGTGGTTTCTTGGGCATGTTGCACATGGAAATTATTCAAGAGCGCTTAGAGCGCGAATACAACCTCGACCTGTTAACCACAGCGCCTACGGTAATTTACGAATTGGAACTCAACAACGGTAACGTGGTCTATGTAGATAACCCGTCCAAATTGCCCGACATGGGTGGTGTGGCGGAAATGCGTGAGCCTATTGTTGAGGCTAATATATTAGTGCCACAGGAACATTTAGGTAATGTAATTACCTTGTGTGTGCAAAAGCGTGGCGTGCAAAAGAACATGCAGTTTACCGCCACTCAGGTGGCATTAACCTACGACATGCCCATGAGCGAAGTGGTGTTGGACTTCTTTGACCGGCTCAAATCAGTGAGCCGTGGTTATGCCTCGTTGGAGTACAATTTCGTACGTTTTGAAGAAGCCAAGTTGGTGCGTTTGGATATTCTTATCAATGCTGAGCGAGTCGACGCATTAGCGGTGATCATGCACAGAGACAATGCCCAAGGCCGTGGCCGTTTATTGTGTGAAAAAATGAAAGAGCTGATTCCGCGACAAATGTTCGACGTGGCCATTCAGGCGGCCATTGGCGGCAATATTGTGTCTCGTACTACCGTTAAGGCGTTGCGTAAGAACGTAACGGCTAAGTGTTATGGTGGCGACATTAGCCGTAAGAAAAAGCTGTTAGCCAAGCAAAAAGAAGGCAAAAAACGCATGAAGCAGGTGGGCAGTGTAGAAATCCCACAGGATGCTTTTTTAGCGGTGCTTAAAATTGATAGCTAATCAGGCTGTTTAGGAACTAGAGGTAAGGATATGATGAATTTTGATTTTGAGCTGGTGCTTGCCGGGCTAGTGGCTCTATTTGGAGTGGGTTACGCCATTGACGTATGGCTGTGGAAGCCTGCGCGTGTTGCGGCTTTAGCAGCCGCAACACGCTCTGCGGGTGCGGCATTGCCCATGGCAGACCAAACCAAACTGCTGAAAGAGAATTTGTTTGCCGAGTACAGCCGTTCTTTTTTTCCAGTATTAGCCTTAGTGTTAGTGCTCAGGTCATTTTTTATGGAACCTTATCAAATTCCGTCGGGTTCGATGTTGCCGACGCTGACCGTGGGTGATTTTATTGTAGTAAATAAGTTTGAGTACGGCATTCGTTTGCCCGTACTTGGGACTAAGATATTAGACAATAACCAGCCCCAAGTGGGCGACGTGATGGTGTTTAAATACCCAGTAGATCCAGCCGTTAAGTTTATTAAGCGCGTGGTGGGCGTGCCCGGCGACACGTTGCACTACCGTGATAAGGTTTTATATGTGAATGGCGAGGCTTTGTCACAAACTTACATTAAAGATCAAACAGCCTCCACCGAACTATATGCAGAGTTAATTGGTGGCGTAGAGCATCAGATTTGGCGTAATAAAAACGCCGGTGTGGATTGGTCTGTCACCATCCCAGAAGGCAAGTACTTCATGATGGGCGACAACCGCGACGGTAGCAATGACAGCCGTTATTGGGGTTTTGTGCCAGAAGAGAACATTACCGGTAAAGCCATTGCCGTGTGGTTGCACTGGGAGAGCTTCTTTAGCTTGCCTAACTTTAGTACTGTGGGCGGCATAGAATAATATGAAAGCCCCAGCAGCGGCAGCTTATCAGCAAAAAGTAGATACTTTGTGTAAGTTGATTGGTTATTCCTTTAATGACGCAACATTGTTGCAGTTGGCGCTCACGCATCGGTCTTGTGGCAACCGTAACAATGAACGGCTTGAGTTTTTGGGTGACTCCATTGTTAACTTTGTGATCGCCCATGCGTTGTTTGAGAAATTCCCTAAAGCCCGCGAAGGCCAGCTGAGCCGCTTGCGAGCGGGTTTAGTCAAAGGCGTTACTTTGGCGCAGGTGGCCATAGAAATGCAAGTGGGCCCTTGCCTTAAGCTGGGTGCGGGCGAACTTAAAAGTGGTGGCCAGCGCCGGGAGTCGATTTTGGCTGACGCCACCGAAGCCATTATTGGCGCCATCTACCAAGATGCCGGTATGCAGGTGTGCGAAGAGCGTATATTGGCGTGGTTTGCGCCCAGGTTAGAAAACTTAAGCCTTACCGATACACAAAAAGACCCTAAAACCCGTTTGCAAGAGTACTTGCAAGCTAAAAAAGCCGATCTGCCTATGTACGACCTAGTGGATGTACAGGGGCAGGACCACGAACAGGTGTTTACCATCCAATGCCACACGCAGCTGTTGGACAAACCCACTCAAGCGAAGGCCTCAAGCCGTCGTATAGCAGAACAAAAATCGGCCACGCTGGCGTTGCAGCAGCTGGGTCAAGAAGCGGTATAGATAGACCATGACAGATTTAGACAGTTGGCTCGCACAACAAAATGACAGCAGCACCAAGTGCGGTTATGTGGCCATTGTGGGGCGGCCTAATGTGGGTAAATCCACGCTTTTGAACCATATTTTGGGTCAAAAAATCAGTATTACCTCGCGTAAGCCGCAAACCACACGCCATCAGATTTTAGGCATTAAAACCGAAGGCGATATCCAGGTGGTCTATGTAGACACGCCGGGATTGCATTTAGACCAAGCTGATAAAGCCATCAACCGTTACATGAACAAGGCCGCATCTAGCGCTCTAAAACATGTGGACTTAGTGATTTTTATGGTCGACCGTACACGTTGGAATGATGCCGACGAACACGTCTACGAAAAGGTGAAAGCGGCGAATTGCCCCGTCATTCTGGCCATTAACAAAATTGATATTTTAGATGATAAGCAGTCCTTGCTCCCCTATTTGCAGGAGGTTCAGCAGCGCTTACCAGACGCCGTTTTGGTGCCGATTGCAGCGCACACAGGCGCCTCTGTGGATCAGCTAGAACAGTGTGTGTTGGACCAGTTGCCTAATGGCCGGCACTTTTTCCCTGAAGACCAAGTCACAGACCGCAGCGCACGATTTATCACTGCAGAATTGATCCGCGAAAAAATCATGCGTCAGCTGGGTGATGAATTACCGTATCAAATGACGGTGGAAATTGAAGAGTTTGCTCAAGATGGTCCAGTGTTGCATATAGGCGCGCTAATTCTGGTGGAGCGCAAAGGCCAAAAACGTATATTGATTGGCGATAAAGGCGACCGTATCAAAATGATTGGCCGTGATGCTCGGGTCGATATGGAGCGTATGTTCGAATGTAAGGTGATGCTTAAGTTATGGGTTAAAGTCAAAAGTGGCTGGTCCGACGATGAGCGTGCATTGCAAAGTTTGGGTTACGACGGCCTCGATTAAGTTTGGGATGTGCTTATGTTGGTAATGGAGCAACAACCGGCTTACGTTTTACATAGCCGACCATGGCGCGAAACTAGCGTCATTGCCGATTTATTGACCCTCCACAGCGGCCGAGTATCGGTGATTATCAAAGGCGCCCGTAAAGCCAATGGCAAACAACCGGCCAAGCGCGCCCTAGTGCAACCATTTACCCCCTTGCTGGTGGCTTTTACGGGCCGCGGTGAATTACGCACGGCCACTTCTTTGGATGCCGCTGGCCCTCCCTTATTTTTGCAAGGCAGGCCCCTTTATAGCGGTCTTTACGCTAACGAATTGTTGCTTAAGTTGCTGGCCGTGGATGATGCTTACCCTGCGTTATTTGCCTACTATCAAACCTTGCTAGAAAACTTGTGTATAAAGCAGTCGGTAGAGCAGAGTTTGCGTCCGTTTGAAGTCCATTTGATGGATGAACTGGGGTATCATGTTGCCTTAGATAAAGAATTTGAAACCCAAGTACCAGTCTTGCCAGAGCATTGTTATCGGCTAGTACCATTACAGGGCTTGTGCCGAGTTAAACATCAAGACGGCAATGCGCAGCTAATACCCGGACACGTATTACTCGAATTGGCAGCGGGGCGGTTTAGTGAACCCAGTTGCCTAAAATATGCTAAGTATATTGCCCGGGCGAATATCGATCAGTTATTGGGTGGCAAGCCGCTCCATAGCCGAACACTTTTTCAATCCATGGCTGTGGCACCGCCACCAAGCCAAGGGTTAATCGACAATTAGGAACATGGAAAATGGTTGATCCCAATCGAATTTTATTAGGTGTTAACGTTGATCACGTGGCGACCTTGCGTCAAGCGCGTGGTACGCGGTACCCCGATCCGGTGAAGGCTGCCTTGGATGCCGAACAAGCGGGTGCCGACGGTATCACCGTTCATCTGCGCGAAGATGCGCGGCACATTCAAGAGCGTGACGTGCGAGTAATGGCGCAAGTATTACAAACACGGATGAACTTGGAAATGGCTGTGACTGATGCCATGGTTGATTTGGCGGTAGAGATTGCGCCGGCTTACGTGTGTTTAGTACCAGAAAAACGTGAAGAACTCACCACCGAAGGTGGTTTGGATGTGTCTTCGCAAGAAGCTAAAATCAAGGCGGCGTGTTTACGTATGCAGGCTGTGGGTACACAAATATCGCTATTTATAGACGCCGATCCTGCCCAGATTGACGCCGCTAAGCGTACTGGGGCAGAGCTCATTGAGCTGCACACGGGCGCCTACGCAGACGCAGTAGGTTATGCAGCGCAACATGCAGAGCTGGTGCGGATTGCTAAGGGCGCAACCTATGCTGCCAGTATTGGTTTGATTGTTAATGGCGGCCACGGTTTGAACTTGCAAAACGTTGAAGCCATTGCTGCGATTCCTGAGTTTAATGAGCTTAATATTGGCCACTCACTAATCGCCAATGCATTGTTTGTGGGTTTGCCACAGGCGGTAATGGACATGAAGGCGGTAATGCTTGCGGCCCGTGATCTTAGCCGCCCGAGTCGAGTTTAGGCGCGCTTATGGTAAAGGCAATTGGCACGGATATTGTGGCTACGGCGCGTATTGAAGCAGCCCTAGAGCGCAGTGGACGCAAGTTTGCTGAACGTATTTTAACCAGCCTGGAAATGGCAGACTTTGACGCCAGCAATAACCAAGCTGGTTTTTTAGCTAAACGCTTTGCTGCTAAAGAAGCGGCCGCCAAAGCCTTAGGTACTGGCATTGGCCGTGGCATTTCGTGGCAACAAATGCATATTGAGCACGACGAGTTAGGAGTGCCCTTGCTGATTTTACAAGGCGCAGCCAAGCAACGACAAACGGATCTGGGCAGCCATAAAACCCATATCAGTATTGCCGACGAATTAGACCAAGCCTTAGCCTTTGTTGTGCTGAGCTAGCAAAATAGAGACGAGACAAACATCATGCACAGCTCTGCTGATTTTCCGACCATAGAAGACTACGTGGGTAACACGCCATTAGTGCGTTTGCAGCGACTACCAGGGCAAACCAGTAATGTAATTTTAGCCAAGCTCGAGGGCAACAATCCGGCCGGTTCGGTAAAAGATCGCCCCGCCATGAGCATGATTACCGAAGCAGAAAAACGCGGCGATATTAGCCCTGGCGACATATTGATTGAAGCCACCAGTGGTAATACAGGTATTGCCTTGGCCATGGCGGCGGCCATTAAAGGCTATCGACTAAAACTCATTATGCCCGATAACATGAGCAGTGAACGCAAGGCGTCTATGGCCGCTTATGGTGCACAGCTGATTGAAGTCACCAAAGAAGTGGGGATGGAAGGCGCTCGTGATTTAGCCTTGGCAATGCAAGCCCGTTGCGAAGGCAAGGTGCTCGATCAGTTTGCCAACCCCGACAACCCCTTAGCCCACTACCGTACTACAGGGCCCGAAATTTGGCAGCAAACTCAGGGTCGCATTACCCATTTGGTGAGCTCTATGGGCACTACTGGCACCATTATGGGGTTGTCGGCTTATTTTAAAGAGCAAAACCCACAAGTGCAGATTCATGGGTTGCAGCCTAATGCCGACTCAGCGATTCCGGGTATTCGGCGTTGGCCTAAAGAATATTTGCCGAGCATTTTTGACGCTGCCAAAGTTGATGCAGTGATCGACATGGATCAAGCCGAAGCGGAAGCAACCATGAAGGCACTGGCTACAGAAGAAGGTATTTTTGCCGGCGTGTCCTCTGGCGGCTCCGTGGCCGGTGCTTTACGTTTGTCGAAACAAGTCGAAAATGCCGTTATTGTTTGTATTATTTGTGATCGTGGTGATCGTTATTTATCTACCGGAGTATTTGGTTAATTATGGCTCGTTTATCCCCACTTCAGCGCAAGCTCAAGCTTAAAACACCTTCTGCGTCGGCCAAGCAAAAACGTGCGCAAGCGCAGGTGGATGTGAGTGTAGTCACACTGCCTATGGGCAAGCACATTGATATAGAATTACAAAATCTAAGCCACGACGGCCGTGGTGTTGGCCGCTGGCAGGGCAAAACTGTATTTGTTAACGGGGCCTTACAAGGCGAGACGGTAAGCGCCGAAGTGACCGCCGACCACAAAACCCACACCGAAGCGCAAGTACTGGAAATTCGTCAAGCCAGTGCCGATCGTATCGACCCGATTTGTCCGGTGTACGATACCTGTGGTGGCTGCCAATTGCAGCATTTACAGCCGGCCGCTCAAGTGACGTTCAAGCAAGCCGCTATTGCTGAACAGTTGCGCCGTATTGGTTCTATAGAAGTGCCTGAATGGGTGGCACCTATCACTAAGGCAAGTCAAGGTTACCGTCGCCGTGCCCAATTAGCCACGCGCTATTTTGCAGACAGTCGTACCTTGCTAATGGGCTTTCGCCAGAGCGGCCATAAACACATAGTGCCCATTGATCGGTGTCCTGTACTGGAGCCTGCATTGTCGGCCTTGTTAACGCCGTTGCACGATGCCTTAGTGCGTTTGAGTCAGACCCAGTGGGTCACCCACATTGAATTATTGCAAGCACAAGATTTAGTGTGTGTGAGTTTGAAGGTTTCGTCTGGACTCGGCCCAGACGACCAGCAGTTGATGTCTGCCTTTGCCGCTCAACATAATGTGAGTTTAGTGTGTCAGCAAACTGATGTTGATGACTTATGGTTACACGGTATTCCACAAGATCTAGTGTATACCTTGTCAGTAGAGGGCGACGCTAATCCTTTAACCATGGATTTTTCTGTTAAGGATTTTGTGCAAGTGAATGCCCAAGTCAATCAAGCATTGGTGGCGCAAGCCCTAGATTGGCTTCAATTGGATGCTGAAGATCAGATATTGGATTTGTTTTGTGGGGTAGGAAACTTTTCTCTACCGATGGCCAAAGCGGCACCGAGCGGGGCACAAGTATTGGCCGTGGAAGGTGACTATGCCATGGTTAAACAGGGCCGCAGCAACGCCCAAAACAACGGTTTAGGCAATGTGGACTTTATACAAGCCGACTTATTTGAAGCCAGTGCACGCAAAAAGTGGCAAAAGAAGGCTATTAACAAGGTATTGCTAGACCCGCCCCGTGCTGGCGCTAAGGGCATTGTCCAGTTACTAAAAGGCCAGCCCCTTGAGCGGGTAGTGTATGTGTCTTGTAATCCGGCCTCTATGGCGCGGGATTTAAAGGACCTACAAAGCCTAGGTTTAACGGTAGCCAAAGTCGGTTGTGTGGACATGTTCCCACACACCACTCACTTAGAAGTGATGGCCTTACTCATAAAAGAATAGAGTGTGAAATGGTACAGGTACGCGCAGTACACCCGACCCACGCGGACGGCAACATTGATATCCAAGCTTGGATGGCAGGTATTTCTGAACAGGTTGAACTGTTAGACACCAGTCGTCTACAGCGGGCCTGTGAGTGGACGCAAGAGGTGCGTGATCGTGCCAGTGAGAGCGAAGATCTTTGGGCCACAGCCGAAGTGGACTGTTTCCGTACGGGCCTCGAAATGGCCGAAATACTCACCACCCTGCAGGTCAACGAAGAAACCTTAGTGGCTGCCGTATTGTATCGTGCGGTACGTGAAGAAAAAATAGCCCTTAAAGAGGTGAAAGAAGCCTTTGGTCCAGTCGTGGCACAACTGATTGACGGCGTGTTACAAATGGCGGCGATTAGCAACTTGCAAAGCCCCACCCGCGACAATATTTTGGGCCAATCTGATGGCCAGCTGACTAATGTACGCAAGATGTTAGTGAGTTTAGTGGACGACGTGCGTGTTGCCCTAATTAAGTTGGCAGAACGAACCTGTGCCATTCGTGCGGTAAAAAACGTAGATCGTAAAAAACGCTATTTGGTGTCACGCGAGGTGTTTGACGTTTATGCGCCACTGGCTCATCGTTTGGGCATTGGTACCATTAAGTGGGAGCTTGAAGACCTCTCATTTCGTTATTTAAAACCTAACGCTTACAAAGAAATTGCCTCCTTTTTGGATGAGCGGCGTATGGATCGCCAAGACTATATTGAACGTGTATTAGGTAACCTAACAGAGCAACTGACCCACGCTGGCATTGTGCCGGATATCTCTGGTCGCGCCAAACACATTTATAGTATCTGGCGTAAAATGCAGCGTAAAAACATTGAGTTTTCTCAAGTCTACGACGTGCGGGCTGTGCGTGTATTGGTGCCTGAGCTAACCGATTGTTACACCGCGTTGGGTATTGTGCATGGCTTGTGGCGCAACATACCCCAAGAGTTTGACGATTATATCGCCACCCCGAAAGAGAACGGCTACCGTTCCTTGCATACCGCTGTGATTGGGCCAGAAGGGAAAGTGGTGGAGATACAAATTCGTACCTTTGCGATGCATGATGAAGCTGAGCTGGGCGTGTGCGCACATTGGCTGTACAAAGGTACCGACCTTAACAGCAACGGTAATTCCTACGACGACAAGCTCTCTTGGTTACGGCAAGTGCTGGAGTGGCATGATGAAGTGGGCGATGGTAGTGAATTTGTGGCCCAAGTGAAGGGCGACGTAGAACAAGATCGTATTTATGTGTTCACCCCCGATGGCCATGTGGTGGACCTGCCGACTGGAGCCACGCCCATCGATTTTGCTTATCGAGTGCATACCCAAGTGGGTAATACTTGCCGTGGTGCTAAAATACATGGCCGTATTGTACCGCTAACCTACAGCTTACAAACGGGCGACCAAGTGTCTATTATGACCGCCAAAGGTGGGGCCCCAAGCCGTGATTGGATGAACCCCAACCTGGGTTACGTACACGCGAGCCGCACTCGGTCTAAAATTAGTCACTATTTCAAGCAGCAAGACAAAGATAAAAACTGTACTGCAGGACGTTTGTTGGTGGAGCGAGAAATGCGCCGCATGGCCATTGCTGGGGTCGATTATGGCAAGCTATCAACCAGCATCAACTTTAAGTCGGCAGACGATATGTATGCTGCGCTAGGTGCCGGCGACTTGCGCTTGGCTCAAATTGTTAACGCCGCCCAGCAGCAGGTTGAGCCCAGCTTTAAACCCAAGAAACAATTGGACTTAACGTTGCTTGCGGGTAAATCTAAAGCGGCCTCATCTAGCAGTGGTGATATTCAAATAGCTGGGGTGGGTAACTTATTAACCACCCTAGCCAGTTGTTGCAAGCCTGTACCGGGCGACGCCATTATGGGTTTTGTCACCCTCAATCGTGGCGTATCCGTACATCGACAAGACTGCCTTAATATCATGAATATGGCGGAACAAGATCGTCAGCGTATTATTGACGTGGATTGGTCTAGCCAGAGTGAACAGACTTACCCCGTGAATATCTTCATCGAGGCCATCGACCGCCCAGGTTTGCTGAGCGAGGTGATTATGGTGCTTGGCAATGAACAGGTGAACTTGGGGAACGTTAATACGCAAGTGGATAAAACCACCCATTCGGCCACCATCGCCATGACCATTGATATTCCTCGGTTAGACTTGTTAGGCCGAATTTTGGACAAGATTAGTCAATTACCTAATGTATTGGACGTAAGGCGACGAAAAAATGGTTGATGCCAGCAACAGTGCCAGTGAACCCATGCAGCAACTGCTGGAGATTATGGCGCAGTTACGTCACCCAGAGGGCGGTTGTCCATGGGATTTAAAACAAGACTTTCGCAGTATTTTGCCCCACACCTTAGAAGAAGCCTATGAAGTAGCTGATGCCATAGAATCGGATGACCGCCTACAATTACGTGATGAATTAGGTGATTTGTTATTTCAGGTGGTGTTTTATTGCCAGTTGGCACGCGAAGAAGGCAGTTTTGAGTTTGCCGACGTGGCGCAAACCATGGCCGACAAGTTAATTCGTCGTCACCCCCACGTGTTTGGCGAAGAGGTATCAGCAGACTCAGGCACCATGGACGCAGAGCAAGTATTACAACGCTGGGAGTCGATTAAACAAACGGAGCGGGACGCCAAACAACAACATTCGGTGTTGGATGATGTGCCTAACGCTTTGCCGGCGATGCAGCGTAGTGCCAAGTTACAAAAACGTGCGGCTAATGTAGGTTTTGATTGGCCCGATGCTACCCCCGTATTAGCCAATATGGCCGAAGAACTGGAAGAAGTTCAGCAGGCGTTTGCTAGCGGTGATCAACAACATACGTTAGAAGAGTTGGGTGATTTAATGTTTGCTTGCGTTAATATGGCGCGCCACTTAAAACAGGACCCTGAGCAAGTAATGCGTGCGGCAAATGCTAAGTTTGAGCGCCGCTTTCGATTCTTAGAAAAGCAATTTCTGGAGGCTGGTGAAGCGCTAGAAGAAGTTAGCCTTGAGCGCATGGATGCCGGCTGGGACGCAGCTAAACTACAGGGCTTATAATACGGCCTAAGCTGTGTATAACGGATATCAGTCACATTAGCTATTGGTCGCGTGGCGTTGACGCGCTCGATTCGGTACACTACGCGGCCACGTTACATTTGCCTCGCCACATAGGGTCTCTTCGCAAGCAACTACAAACACATGAGAGTTGCTTGCGAAGGTATCTGAATTTAGTCGAATATGGATTGACTGAGCTACGAGTGAATGACCAAAGTATTTTAGTTTTTTTGGAGTTAAATCATGAAGTTAATCCTTTTAGGAGCACCGGGTGCAGGCAAAGGCACGCAAGCACAATTTCTGACGGACCACTACGGTATTCCACAAATTTCCACCGGCGACATGTTGCGTGCAGCAGTAAAAGCAGGCACTGAGCTTGGCAAAATTGCTAAGCAAGTGATGGACACCGGCGGCTTAGTTTCCGATGAGTTGATCATCAATTTAGTCAAAGAACGTATTGCACAAGACGATTGTACTAACGGTTTCTTATTCGATGGTTTTCCTCGCACTATTCCCCAAGCACAAGCCCTTAAAGATGCAGGCGTGGCGATTGACGCCGTGGTAGAAATTGACGTTGCTGACGCTGAGATCATTCAGCGTATGAGTGGTCGCCGAGTACACCCGGGTTCGGGCCGTACTTACCACCTGGTGTTTAATGCGCCTAAACAAGAAGGTAAAGACGACGTTACTGGTGAAGACCTAGTACAGCGTGTGGATGATAAAGAAGACACCGTGCGCCAGCGCCTCAATGTTTATCATGAGCAAACCGCGCCATTGGTTGATTTTTACAAATCCTTGATCGCCACCGAAGGCCCTGCTGCGCCGGCGTACCACTATATTGCCGGCGTTGGCAGTGTGAGTGATATTAAAGCGTCCGTGTTTTCCTCGCTCGATAAGTAAACGTCACCATGACCCATATACTGGCTCTAGACACGTCGGGAACCGCCTGCAGTGTAGCATTGTGGAGCGATAACGGATTGTTGCTAGGGCTAGAAGAGCCAGCCGAGCGTCAGCATACCCAATGCTTGTTGCCCATGGTCAAGTCCTTGCTGGCCCAAGCCGATGTGCAAATGGCTGACCTCCAAGCTATCGCTTATGGTCGTGGGCCGGGATCCTTTACTGGTATTCGTATTGCCGCGGGTGTGGCCCAAGGGTTAGCCTTTGGCTTGGACTGTCCTGTGATCCCCGTTTCTACCCTCGCTGCGCAGGCCTTGCGCGCCCACTTGCAGCTTCAACAGCCGCACAATTCCGCCTACGCATGCAGCTTGGATGCGCGTATGGGGGAAGTGTACTGGGGTGAATATACTATTGATGAAAATCATCCTGAGCTGGCTTTAGCCGTGGTCGAAGAACGCGTCTGTGACCCACAGCAGGCGCAGGTGATGAGCGCATCTTATGTGGCCTGTGGTAGCGGCGTGGCATTAACCGCGATGCCAGCAGGTATATTGACGCAGGCGCTGCAAGTGTTGCCTGAGCTGGAGCCTAGAGCCGAAGAAATGGCCCGTTTGGCCGGTGCAGATTTTGCACTGGGCCGGGTGTGTCAGCCAGAACATGCGTTGCCGGTTTATTTGCGAGACGAAGTGACCTGGCAAAAACTACCTCGTTACCAATAGGGGCTGGCCATGGATTGGATGCAAGCCAGTATTATCGCCTTAATTCAGGGCATTACCGAATTCTTACCGATCTCAAGTTCGGCTCACCTACTGTTTCCTAGTTTATTGTTTGGCTGGCCCGACCAAGGTTTAACCTTTGACGTGGCGGTACATCTGGGTAGTTTGTTAGCCGTGGTGATATACCTGCGCGATGACTTGATAGCCATGACCCAAGGGTTGTGGCAGTGGTCACAACAAAAACGCCTTAATCGCCATGCGACCTTAGCGCTGATGCTTATTCTTGCCACCTTGCCTGCGGTGTTTTTTGGTCTGGTACTCAAAGATTGGATAGCGGTGAATGCCCGCGCATTGTGGGTGGTGGCCGCCACGACCTTGGTGTTTGGTTTGTTGTTGGGCTGGGCCGATTGGCGCAGCCGTAGAACCCATACCATGGCGGCCATGAGCTGGCGTCATACGCTGCTTATCGGTTTGGCACAGGCCTTGGCGTTGTTGCCTGGCACCTCTCGATCGGGCATCACCATGACCGCAGCATTAATGTTGGGTTATCAACGCCAAGCCGCAGCCCGATTTTCGTTTTTAATGTCTATTCCTATTATATTGGCCGCCGCCTTGCTGATGAGCTTAGATGTGGCCACCGGCGATGTGGCCATCGCTTGGCTGCCGATGACTATTGCCTTTGTGGTGTCGTTTGTTAGTGCCTGGTTATGTATTGTGCTGTTTATGCAGATCATAAGCCGTATGGGGATGTGGCCGTTTGTGGTGTATCGTTTGTTATTGGGAGCAGGCCTGTGTTGGTTACTGATAAACAGCCAAACATAGCTATTGTGGCGACGGGTTTTCAAAGCCAAGAAAAGGCTTTGGCCCAACTACTGCAACTGCCGCTGATTAAAAAAGCCAATACGGGGTATCAATTGCTGCTGCGTTTTACTAGTGACGGCTTAGGCCTGGAGCCGGTGGATGGCCGTAGTGGCGCGGTGAGAGTGGATTTTGCGGCTGGAAAATCACGCCATCGCCGTGTTTATGGCGGCGGCAAAGGTCAACAAATAGCCAAGGCGGTTGGCGTGCAAGGCGCCATACGGCCTAGGGTGCTAGATCTAACTGCCGGCTTAGGCGGCGATGCATTTGTGTTGGCCAGTTTAGGTTGTCAGGTGGCGCTGGCTGAGCGTCAGCCTGTGGTACGAGCCTTATTGGCCGATGGGCTCGCGCGTGGGGTATTGGATATTGATGCAGGTGACATTGTTGCCGCCATGGCGTTACACCAAGGCGATGCATTAAGCGTGATGCAAGCATGGCAAGGTGTTGCGCCGCAAGTGATCTACTTAGACCCTATGTTTCCACATACGGGAAAATCTGCCCAAGTTAAAAAAGAAATGATGTTATTTCGCCAGCTTGTTGGCAGTGACGACGATGCCGGAATGATGCTAGCACCCGCCCGAGCCCTAGCATCCCATAGAGTAGTGGTAAAACGGCCCAGAATTGCGCCAGATCTAGATGACCAAAAACCCACCTACCGACTGGAAGGCAAAGCCAATCGGTTTGATATTTATGTCAACCAAAGTTTTACTAAATAACGCAGATCTCGTCTATGCCAAGGCTATAGTCCTGTGCAATCCACTACCCCGTCTTTGCGAAGGCCGCAGGCCTGCGGCAATCCATAGGCTAATAATGCGGCGGCGGTTGATTTGCCTCTGGGCCACCTTGCCCCACATCAGCCGCCTGTTGCAAGTTTGTCATTTGCTGGGCTAACAAACTTACCGCGCGATCCAACCGAGTCAGGTCTTTTTGTTGCTCACTCACCACCGCATTTAAGCTGTCGATAGTCTGTTCCTGAAAGGCGAGTTGTTGCTGTAATTCGATGATATCGGCGGCATTATTCATGATAATCTCAAGAAGTTGCAAAAAATTGATGTTTTATAAATCAAGTGTTTGATTGGTTGTGAGTTTTTCTATAACCTTGCGTGATTGTACTGCTTTCTGGTTGTCTGTGATATGGATATAGGTGGCCCTAAGTAGCACATACATGATTATAACTACCACAATAATAAGAGATATCGAGTCACTATGAGACGCACATTATTTATCTACAGCTTCATTATTAGTTTATTAGCCGCCCTAGCATTACCTTTTATTTTTGACGAAGTGGTGCAAGGTTCCAATATAGTCGCCACTCAGTTCGAGCTTGTGGTTGCCGTAAGTTTTACCATGTTTTGGGTTGCGACTTTGGCCACCGGGGTTAAGTTTATTACATCCGACCTAGAAGACGAGGTCCAGTGGGATGAGATGGACGATGATCCAAATCGCGAGTCTGGTACGGTAAAATGGTTTAACGTTACCAAAGGGTTTGGTTTTGTAACCCGCGACCAGGGCGATGACGTGTTTGTCCACTTTCGCTCGATTCGAGGCAAAGGCCATCGCTCGTTATTAGAAGGCCAGCGTGTGCGCTTTAGCGTCACCGAAAGCGACAAAGGGCTACAAGCCGAAGACGTCTCTATCGTTGGTTAACACCCACGGGCTAGGCCAGCCTAGCCTTGCTTGACCTGTTGTATCCCAATATGGAATAGGAAACAATTTATGCAAACGGAAATGCTCATCACGACCATTATAACATTGAAAAGGAGATTGAGACCTTGAATTCCCGAACGTCTCTAATTCCATTTATTAACGAATGGGTGGGTTTTAACGCTCAAAAAACAGGCCCTTCTATCGGATAAAACCGTCGAACGAGCAGAGCTAACGTTTGCTCAAACGCCTATCGGTCATGATGACTTGTCGAGCGACAACATATGACCTAGCTTCAATCCAGTACACATCAACCTTAGTGTTGGCTCTATCGATTGTGTTGGGCGGCGTGCTTGGTATATTTGTATTATTAATGTGTAACGCGGTTATGCGTAAAGACTAAGTTCTTACCACTATGTAAACGCAAGGCAGGAGCCAGACTATGTCCTACATACAACAACTGTCTTGCTCCATCGACGCGGGCCTGGGCCCTGCGGCCAAGATTGGCCTGATCGTATTACAAACCGACCAGACTATTGAACATGAATTTCGTCAGTTACTCAATATTGATGGGGTTGCCTGCTACCACTCGCGTATTGCCAATGCCATGGCCGTGACGCCACAAACACTAGCGCAAATGGCCGCCGACTTACCGGTTGCCGCAAGCCTGTTACCTGCTGAATTTGAGTTTGACGCCATCGGTTATGCCTGTACCTCGGGCGCCACTGTGATTGGCGAAGGTGCCGTGGCTGCGGCGATTCAACAGCACCACCCTAATGCCAAAGTAAGTAACCCGTTAACGGCGTGTAAAGCCGCATGTGAGGCCCTTGGATTAACTCGTATTGCCTTGCTTACGCCCTACACCCCCGAGGTAACTCAGGCTCTTGCTGATAAGCTACACAGCTCGGGTATTGACATAGCCACTACCGGATATTTCAACTTAGAAGACGACTTTACCGTAGGTAGAGTGACTTCGGCGAGTATCTTAGAAGCGGTGTTAGCACTGGGCCAAAACACCGATTGCGAAGGCGTATTTGTGTCTTGTACTAGCTTGCGGGTGGCGGGCATTATTGCCCAAGCCGAGTCCATACTGGGCAAACCGGTGATCTCCAGCAATCAAGCGCTAGCGTGGCACTTGTTGAGTTTGGCAGGCGTCGCGCCACCGGCATCTCTCTTCGGTGGTTTATTTCAATATTCACTCTAGCAGGACAAAGGCCATGACCAAAACACTCCCTCAGCATGCCAAAGTAGTGATCATTGGTGGCGGTATTCACGGTTGCTCGGTGGCCTATCATTTGGCTAAAGCGGGCTGGACAGACGTGGTTCTGTTGGAACGTAAGCAACTGACCTGCGGCACCACATGGCATGCTGCGGGCCTAGCAGGCCGTTTACACGGTGGCCATGCCACTACGGCCTTCTCGCAATATGGCGTGGACCTTTATCCTGAGCTAGAGCGAGAAACCGGCCAGGCCACAGGTTTTGTGCAATGTGGTTCCATTTCTGTGGCTAGCCACCCCGAACGGTTGCGCGAACTACGCCGCCAAGCCGACTTTGCGTTACTCAATGGTATTGAAGCGGCAGAGTTAAGCGTGGATGAGATTCTCAAACGTTGGCCCCTGATGAACCCAGACGGCATTGTGGGTGGCATTCACGTGCCGAGCAACGGTTACATTAATCCCATCGATTTGACCATGGCTTTGGCTAAAGGCGCGCGTCTACACGGCGCACAATTGTTTGAACAAACCAAAGTGCACGATGTGGTTGTGTCGAACGGCAAGGCCACGGGTGTGGTTACCGAGCAAGGGGTGATAGAGGCTGACTTTGTGGTGAACTGCGGCGGCATGTGGGCACGGGAGTTGGGCCGGCAAAGTGGCGTTAGTGTGGCCACCCATGCGTGTGAGCACTATTACCTTGTGACAGACACCATCGAAGGCCTTGCACCCGATTTGCCGGTACTGCGGGCCTACGACGATTGCACTTATTTTAAGCAAGACGCCGGCAAACTGTTGTTTGGTTTTGCCCATAACAAGGTTAAGCCTTGGGGTATGGAAGGCATTAGCGAAGACTTCTGTTTTGATTCCCTGCCGTTTATAGATGACGACGTTATGGACGTGTTGGAGCTGGCCATGAAACGGGTGCCGGCACTGGAAACGGCGGGCATTCGTACCTTTTTTAACGGCCCAGAAAGTTACTCCTACGATGGTAATTTCACCTTAGGCGAAGCCCCAGAGGTGAAGAACTACTTTGTTTTAGCCGG
>ENA-OSET01001011-OSET01001011.1-sediment-metagenome-genome-assembly--contig:-NODE-1011-length-30265-cov-27.479197_pt1 | contig 30265 bp, 27 predicted proteins | sample MGYA00237882_ERZ534229 | MGnify/ENA primary metagenome ERZ534229 (study PRJEB26408, sample SAMN06266212) | sediment metagenome | isolation source: Hudson Canyon methane seep mesocosm | place... | reverse complement strand
ATTGGATGACTCTTCATTGTTAATCGAGCGTGAAGCAGCGGCTGATTATCGTGAGCGAACAAAACCAGCGCCACAACCTGAGCCCACACCACCAACTGGGGGGCAACCAACACCTACTCCGACTGGTGGAACAGGCCCGACTGGAGGGGCACAGCCTCAACCCACACCAGGCGGCGGGGCACCTACACCACCACCGGTTCAAACGGCAGCTAAGAGGCAGTTCTACGGCAATATAGAACTCGACCCAGTGAAAGCAAAAATGGACTTCGCCACGATAGTTGATGAGGTGGTTCAACAGTTCACAGCGAAACTAGGTGTGGACGTGTCGATATCTGTCGAGATTCAAGCTCGCTCAAAGGATGGGTTTGATGAAGCGCTTCAACGCACCATCAAAGAGAACTGTAATGTGCTGCGGTTCAGTAGTTCAGAGTTTGAAGAGGACTAAAACCCGCCAGGAGGTATTGTTTGATTGGTAGAATGATCCCTAAATTGGCTTTGTATTGGAAAATTATGTTGTAGGTTATGGACATTAAATACTTCTCTGAGTGGTTCAGTGGCAAAAAAAAAGAAGTACTGCATTTATGTGAGATTGGAGACTGGGTACTTTGTCTGGACGAAAAAAATAAGAATATACTTTTCACGCATAAGGGAGGGCTTCGGTCCATTGGCCAAAATGAGTTTGGTCTGGTGCACGATTATATTAGAAGTCTTCAACAATTCGTAGATGGAGATGTTGAAAGCTTATTACTTTACCTCCTCATTGATGCTCAAATGGATGAGATTGAACGCGCTGTCATTGAAGAAAAAATAAGTGACGGATTAAAGAAAATGGATGTAGTATTTCTCCTATTACACACTGGAGTGCCGCGAAGATATAAAGACGAATAAACAGCCATTAAATGAAAAGTTAAGTCGAGCCAAATTTCCCATCATATCCAATGAGAGAGTATTTCAATTTCAAACGAGTTAGCGGCATAGCGGAGCATACTAGGTATTTCTTTATGCTTTGCTTTATCAAAAGTTTACCCAAGTCGGCATCCCGGACAAATTATATATACTAACGATAGTGCCACGTTCACTAGCCAGTCGTTTCTCTCCAGTTATCTTTTTAGCTTCGGCCTCAGCTCTGACTTAGTAGGTGTTAAGAAGTTTCATGTCATAAGCGAGATTCAAAAATATCAAAGAGAAGTGGAGCTTGGAAGTAGGACTTAAGTTTTGATTGCATAGACAATAGTAAGATGCTTGATAACCGAGATCAGATTGGACGTTTTGAGTTTGGCGGAGTTCGTGCTGTTATGATGAGACTGAATGCGCTAGAAGCTGCGTGTCACAGAAACTGTCACAATTAGCCACAACGTACTTTTGAATAGCGGGGAATAAAAAAGGCAAACCAGTAACTAACTGATTTGCCTTTCTTTTTTTGGTAGCGGGGGCCGGATTTGAACCGACGACCTTCGGGTTATGAGCCCGACGAGCTACCAGGCTGCTCCACCCCGCATCGAAACTGATGCTTTCATTTTACTTGTTCCCATCTGGTTCTCTTCTCGAAGAGTGGGCGCAAGGCTAACCGTTGGTTAGACTTTGATCAGAGGTCTGTCCCTCAACACGGCGCGTATGGTATATAGCGAGGTGGTGCGCGTCAAGCGCTTATGTCATTTAAATTGAAAGATATTTTTTACAATCTTCCTGTCTGAATGTTCATGTGCTTTTTACTCTGCTTTATTTAGCTTTAATCTACACTTAAAGCGAGCAAGAAATGATGTTGAGGTCCTGGGTTTGCCTACGGTTGATCAGTTAATCGCTACCGCTCGACGAAACGAGTCGATTGCGCGTAATTTATTTGCGATAGAAGTCGAGATAATGAACATCACCCGTTGTTCGGACTTTTTCGAGCAACTTTTGGTCATGGTGAAAGATAAGTTCGCAATTGAGCACGCTTGGGTGGTGCTCGCTAATATTCCTGCCAATACGCACTTGCTAGAGAGTGCTGCCTTGGTCGAAGCCGAAGAGTTCATGTTTCAAGCCGCACCAATGATTGATTTTTTGCAAGCGACCAAAAGTAGCCGCAAGCCGTTGCTGGTGAACAGGCAATTGGGGCAAATGCGTTCGTTAATACCGACGCCGCTTAAGCCAACCATAAAATCGCTCGCAATTTTACCGTTTGTAATCGACCGCAAGACAGTGGGTGCCTTGATGTTGGGCTCTGCCGATACGGCCCGCTATTCACCCGATAAAGACAGTTTTTTCCTCGAGCAGTTGTCAGTGAAAGCGTCACTGTCGCTGTCTGGTGTATGGGCGCGTGAACGGGTTAACTTTTTTGCGACGCGCGACCCGCTTACGTTATTACGTAACCGACGTGAATTAGAGGACACCCTTGATCACGAGCTCAGTCGCCATGCGCGGCAACGCGAAGACTTGGCTTTAATGTTTATTGACTGCGACGACTTTAAACAAGTCAATGACAATCATGGGCATGATGTCGGTGATCTTTACCTTAAACATGTAGCCAAACAACTTACTGAACTAACACGTAAAAGTGATTTGGTATTTCGTTTTGCCGGTGATGAGTTTGTGGTGTTGTTGCCTAATCAAAAGCAAGAAGGCGCCGACATTATTGCCTCGCGCATCAAAGCGCACTTTGTGAGCTGCCCAGTCAGATTTGATAATGAAATGGTGCCGGTGCAAATAAGCTATGGCGTTGTATCAACGGAATCGATGAGCAAAGTTGATGCGAGCTCTTTGCTTAAAAAAGCCGATGAACGCTTGTATGAGATGAAGGCTTTAAAACCCTCAAAACGGGATGAAAAGTGTTCGCCTGTGCATTCAGCCAAAGCCTAATGTGTGCGAGCATTATTTTGCTTTGCTGTATGCAAGCGGCGTCTGGCCACTCCATTCTTTAAAGCTTCGATAAAAACAGCGCATATCGGAAAACCCTAAGTTCAGTGCAATGTCATTTGCAGACAAGTGTTGGTTTTTCAAAAGTTGTTTGGCGCGCTCAAACCGACATGCTTTTAACAGGCTTTGATAATTGGTACCTTCGCGCGCTAGCCTGCGTTGCAGGGTACGTTCCGATAAATTAAATTCCTGCGCGATGAGTTCTTTTCGTGCCACGCCCTGTTGCAAATGCGCTTGGATAGATCGGCGTACACTCTCACTAAAATTATCATCACTCACGGTTACTTGGGCGAGTGCTGAGCGGGCTTTACCTTCAAGGAGCGCTAACTGTGATTGCACACGACGCGTGAGTGGCAGATGCACCACACTATTAGGTAATACGATCGCATTTTGCTTGCTAGTGAAGTTAACTGGGCAGCGAAAAAACCATTCGTAACGTCTTACGAGGTCTTCAGGAGGTCGGGCACGGCAGAGCTCGACCTTGATAGGGGCTGCATTTGAGCCAGTTAGCCAGCGTGCATACAGCACCCAGCTAGCGAGGACATTATCATTCATTTGGGCAACTACATTACTTTGCGTGTATTGACAGTGCCAACTCAATTCATAGGCCCGCTCGCTGCGTTTAAGTTGCGTGCTACCCATATCACCCACTAAACGCTCAAATGGTGGGATACGCTGAATAGCTTGCTCTAAGTTTGCACAGTTCAAGGCGATTAACCCCAACTGCGTGTAAGACTCTGTTTGAACAAATAAACTGCTATTTAGCCCAAGTAGTGGATCTTCGGCATGCGCCATTAGGGTCGCGATGAGTGTTTGAAATTGTTCGCCTTGAATACGGCCGCCGGAGGCCCGCTCTAGATGACTGGGTAATTCGGTTTGTTTCAGTATGCGAGGCACATTTAAACGTTGCGCGCGCGCATAGCGCAGGTACTGTTGAACCGCAGCGATGGATGCAAACCCAAGGTGTTTCATCTAACTGTAAGTCTGTCCGAAAATGTCAGTGAAAAGATTGGTCGATCTTATATGATGTTAGCCATAACAGAAAGGCTAAGAGCTTTAGCTTTTTAGATATTTAGTGACGGTGAGAAATAGGTGACACAATGCGACGTTGGAATGGCTGGGGTGATGAAGCAAATCAGATGGAATTGCCACCCTCTGCGGATGAATTTTTGGGGGCCCTAATTGGCGCGGCTAAACCACTGGTCGATGCAGAATTTAACGAAGTATTGGCGCAGGTGCCGGAAAGTCGGCTGGCTGAGCATGCGTCAATTGACCGCTCGCCGGAGCAACGCTTACGTCATGCCAGGGGGCAAAGCTTGCCCGATTGGCTCGCTATGCGTAGCGGTAAGTTTGAATTTTTCCCTGACGGTGTCGCATTTCCTGAAACTAAAGAGCAAATAGCGGAATTAGTTAATTATTGCTACGCAAATGACATTGTGCTGATTCCCTACGGCGGGGGCACCAGTGTGGCGGGGCATATCAATCCGTTTTCCTCTGAAAAGCCTATTTTAACCCTTTCGCTTGGTAAAATGACGCGTTTGACTGATTTAGATACCGCAAGTCAAATCGCAACATTTGGTCCCGGTACCCCTGGTCCATTGGTTGAATCTCAGCTGCGTGCCAAAGGCTATACCTTGGGCCATTACCCGCAAAGCTTTGAATTATCGACCGTTGGCGGTTGGGTCGCCAGTCGCTCTAGTGGTCAGCAGTCATTACGCTATGGACGCATTGAACAAATGTTCGCAGGTGGCGCAATGGAAACACCGAAGGGTCGTTTAGAACTGCCAACCTTTCCTGCTTCGTCGGCGGGGCCTGATGTGCGAGAGATCGTAATGGGGTCTGAAGGGCGCATGGGGGTTATTTCAGAGGTAAAGGTTCGTGTTACCCCGCTATCTCCTCAGGAAGACTTTTATGTTTATTTCTTTCCCAGCTGGGAGCAGGCCAAAGCTGCTGCACGCATGATGGTGCAAACTAAAGCGCAACTGTCGATGCTGCGTCTCAGTAACGCGATTGAAACAGAAACACAACTGGCGCTAGCGGGACACCCAACACAAATAGCTTGGTTGGAGAAATTTCTGGCGTGGCGTGGCGTGAAAGACGGTAAATGTATGATGACCGTTGGCGTCACAGGTATGCCTGCACAATGTCGCTCCGCCCATAGCCAAGTGCGTCGTATCGCGAAGTCATACGGCGCCGTTTACACTGGTAATTATTTAGGTAAAAAATGGGCAGCAAAGCGTTTCAAAATGCCCTACCTTCGCGAAGCGCTCTGGGAAAAAGGCTACGTGGTTGATACCTTAGAAACATCTACCGACTGGAGTAATGTAGACGTTTTATTAAACCAAATCGAAGGCAATTTGCGTAACGGTTTAAAAGGTGAAGCGGGTGATGAAAATGTACATGTATTTACGCATCTATCGCATTTTTATGCACAAGGCTCAAGTATCTATACCACCTACGTATTCCGTTGTGCTGATACCTACGAAGAAACCCTCGCTCGCTGGCGCAAACTCAAAACAACCACCTCTGAATTAATTGTTCAGAATGGCGGGACCATCAGCCATCAACACGGGGTCGGTAAAGACCATGCGCCATACCTTAAAACAGAAAAAGGCGCGTTAGCGATGGACGTAATTTCGGGTATTTGTTCAAATTTAGATGAGAAATCTTTACTCAATCCCGGCACGTTGATTGATGATTTGCCAGGATCTAAGTCTTAAGAGGTAAGTTGCCGTGACGCATCAAACAGCACTGGGTACATGGACCGAGAGTGAGCGCACTAAGCACATTGACGAGCTTATAAATTCGCCTTGTATTTGGGATCTTGTCGTCGTGGGTGGGGGCATCACGGGTGCGGGTATATTCCATGAGGCTAGTGCAAGGGGTTTGAAGGTGTTGTTGGTTGAGCAAAAAGACTTCGCATGGGGTACCTCCTCAAGATCGTCAAAAATGGTACATGGCGGTTTACGTTATTTAGGCAAAGGTCAGATAGGCTTAGCGAAAGATTCCGTGCAAGAGCGACAAAAATTGCTGACCGAACTCAAAGGGTTGGTGAATCCCTTACCATTTATGATGGGGCATTATAAAGGCAAGTTCCCCGGGCCTTGGGTTTTCGACAAATTACTTGCAATATACGATTGGTTAGCCGGCAGAAAACAACGCAAGTTTATTGATAACGCACTCACCGAATTTTGGGTGCCGGGTTTAACCCAAAGCCATTTGCTCGGTGCGACCCAATTTGGCGATGCCGTGACCGACGACTCGCGTTTGGTTATGCGAGTCTTGCATGAGGCCCGCGAATGCGGCGGTATTGCAATTAATTATTTAAAAGCACTGAAACCGGTAACGAGCCCCGATACCAATGTCGTGAGTGGCCTAATGCTCGAAGACGATGTGAGTGGTCGCGTTTTTCAAGTGTCTGCGCGTGCGGTAGTTAATGCCAGCGGCGCATGGACCGATGAATTACGACAATGCCTCGGCAAGGGAGCGGTTATTCGTCCACTTCGCGGTAGTCACTTAATTGTGCCATTTCACCGATTACCGGTGTCTTTTTCGGTTAGTTTTTTCCACCCAAAAGACAAGCGCCCAGTATTCGTATTTCCTTGGGAGGGCACCAGTGTTATCGGCACGACCGACTTAGACCATCGCGAGAGCTTAGGTGGGGAAGCCACTATTGAGCAGGTTGAATTAGATTACTTGCTTGAGGCTGCAAATGCGCAATTCTCTAGTGCTAATTTGGGGTTAGATGACATCATCTCAAGTTGGTCAGGTGTTCGGCCTGTGGTCGTTGAGGAAACGGCAGAAGCAGCGTCTGAGAACGTTGGAACAGACGCCGAAAGCACAGCTACAAAGCCGTCGGACGAAACCCGTGAACATGCTATTTGGGATGACCAAGGGTTGATCAGCATTGCCGGCGGAAAACTCACGACTTATCGGTTGTTGGCGCTTGAGGTGTTGCGAAAAGCGCAACCGTATCTAGCCGATCGTTTATCGTTAAATAGTTTAGAGACGGCCACTAGGTTTAAGGCTGTTGAGCTCACATCATCGAAGGTAAGCCCCATGCAGCTTGAGCGTCTCATTGGTCGATTTGGACTATCAGCCGGTGACATACTCGCATCGGGTGCCCTGAGGCATGTCGCAACAACCGATACGTTTTTAGCTGAATTACAATGGTCTTGTCGGCACGAAACGATCATCCACCTTGATGACTTGCTCTTACGAAGAGCGCGTCTTGGGCTACTACTTCCGGAGGGTGGCCTTGCCTTAGCTGAGTTATTTAAGCGGTTGTGCCAACGCCATTTGAACTGGGATGAACAACGCTGGAGTGCAGAGTGGTCGCGTTATCAAGATATTATTCAAACGCATTATGCCTTGCCGATTGAGGCCAAGAACGAGACCGTTACCGAGGCCGTGAGCGCATGACCACGCAAACAATATTGAGTATTGATAACGGTACGCAAAGTGTGCGCGCCTTATTATTTGATACGCAGGGCAACCTGTTAGGCAAAGGTAAAAAAGAGATTGAACCCTATTTTTCTGCTCATCCTGGTTGGGCAGAGCAAGAGCCCGCCTATTATTGGCAAGCGTTAGTAGAGGCTTGTGCGCAACTTTGGCAATCGATAGAAGCGCAGGGCATTTCAAAAGACAGCATTGTGGCTATGTCGATCACAACACAGCGTGGCACGATGGTAAACGTCGATCAACAAGGTAAAGCGTTGCGTCCAGCGATCACCTGGCTTGATCAGCGAAATAGTGAAGAATTAGGCGAAATATCATCCTTTGTACGTGGGCTCTTTAAGCTTGCCGGCGCGACGGATCTTATCAAACGGTTTCGCCAACGAGCGCAGTATCTTTGGATTGCAAAGCACCAACCCTCTATTTGGGCGAAAACGCACAAGTTTTTAAATATATCGGGGTATTTACACTTTCATTTATGCGGTGAGTTTGTCGATTCACTCGCTTCGCAAGTTGCGTACCTGCCGTTTGATTATAAGAAGCATCGCTGGGCGGCGAAGAACGATTGGCGCTACCGCTTGTTACCCGGCTTCACGCAAGCGCGCTTGCCCAGCCTATTCAAACCGGGTGAAAAACTGGGTGAAGTCACTGGGCTAGCGGCTGAACAAACCGGTATCCCTCGCGGATTACCTATTATTGCAAGCGCATCTGATAAAGCATGCGAAATTCTCGGCTCTGGTGGGCAAGGCGATGATGTTGCATGTATGAGTTATGGCACGACGGCGACTATCAATACCACCAGCAAGCGTTATGTTGAACCTATAAAGTTTATGCCAGCCTATCCGTCCGCAATTCCAAATTATTACTGTTCTGAGGTAATGATTTTTCGAGGTTTTTGGATGGTAAGTTGGTTCAAAAAAGAATTTGGGTTGCGTGAGCAAGGTATTGCTGATGAGCGAGGCATAAACCCCGAAGACCTATTTGATGAACTGGTGAATGATGTACCGCCGGGCTCGATGGGTCTCATGCTACAGCCTTACTGGAGCCCAGGGGTGAGAGAACCCGGGCCAGAAGCGAAGGGTAGTATCATTGGCTTTGGTGATGTCCACACACGTGCGCATATGTACCGGGCTATTCTTGAGGGCCTCGCTTATGGCCTGCGGGAAGGAAAAGAGCGCTTAGAAAGACGTAACAAGCAGAAAATAACGCTGTTACGTGTAGCGGGTGGTGGGTCGCAAAGTGATGCGGCAATGCAATTAACGGCCGATATTTTTGGTTTGCCGGTTGAGCGGCCGCATACCTATGAAACGTCTGGTCTGGGCGCGGTAATTAATGCAGCAGTTGGGGTTGGCGTACATAAAGATTTTGATACAGCGATTACGCAAATGACCCGTGTTGGTGAGCGGTTTGAGCCGATAGCCGAGAACAAAGCGCTCTACAATCGTTTATATAAAGACGTGTATCTCAAAATGTACAAGCAGCTCAAGCCACTTTATAAGACCATTCAAGACATTACCGGCTACCCGGAATAATGAGCAAAAAAAAACGGGTAGATGCACGCTGGCAACTACCCGATTCGAATTTTTTACTGCTTTATCCGTGGTTATTTGAGTGGCCCGAAAAAAAAGCGGAGGTACAACATGACCCTCCGCTTAAACGGGGATACTACTCAGTTCCACCCCCTAAATTTATCGAGGTTCTGGCCTCGCGTGTAGGGGCATAAGGTAAAAAGCTGTTGAGCTGTGTTACGCAATTGTTACCGAGTGTGACTCGTTGATTAGAAGACGAACAAAAAAGCGAAACGTGTGCGTAAATTTCGCTTGATTAGTGTTAATGGGTAGCCTTGACGCGATACCTATATGGTATTTTTATTAGACTAAGAATTAGGTTGTATACACCTACCACTGTTGCAAGGTATGGTTCAGTTGCCCTCGCTTAGTTAAATGGTTTGATAGCCTTTCGGTAAATCCGGATAAAAATATTTTTTGCGTTGATTTCCCTTTCAAAACTTCTGCGAGATAGTCAAAGCAAGCTCTATCAGCTCCGTTTTGCTTGCCGGTTCACGAATACTAATGCTTCTAAACCCATTATTTGCATTAATGGATGGGCTTTGATCAAACTCAAGGTTGGTGTACGTGATATCGAATTTTAGCTGTGTCTTGGCGGTCCATTGATGAATATGATTCAAACCAAACTGTTCGTAAGCACGACCACTCAAGGGGATTGATGGTTGGCCATAGCCTAAGTCAGACAAGTCAACTTTTAATGATTCACCAAATAATTTACCGTATGTAATACCAAGGTTAAGCTGGTCTGCGTTTCCCTTGAACAAACGAATCTTTAAGCCAAGTTTGGCAATTTTCCACTGGTAATATTCATCAAGAGGCAGTGAATTATCAGTACCATTGATTTTTCGGTCCCAGTCATAGCGAGAAGCTGCCAAAGAAACCCTGGCCCAGTAGTCTAATTGATAAGCAACCCCTACAATATACTCTGAGCGAAAAGTGTTAGTAGTCGTCTGTAAGTCTCGAGATGACTGAGTTTGCCCTTTGTAATCAATTGTTGCCTTAGACAAATACGCTTTTGCAAACACGGATGTTTTTTGATTTGCGACTTTCGCGCCGAGGACTAAACCAGGTAGTAAACCGCTTTCCTTGTTTAAGGGTTGGGAGGACGAAGAACCTTCAGTATAGCTAACACGTTGAACGCTAGTGCCAAATTCAAGTGTAACCGAATCATAGGCATAACAGGCCTGTGTGACATAAAAAAAGGAGAAGCAAAGTGCTCCTCCTTTTTTGATCAGATCGAAGGTCATTGCGTAATTAGAACGACCCTGATGCTGTATTACTTGTCCATGTACCCGACACTGTACACTCAGAGCTAAAGTCAATCTGGCCACTGGTACCGTTGCTGCTGCTAAAGGCGATTGAACCGCCATCAGGTGAAGAGCCACAGTTACCATAGGTTATATTGGTTACGGTGATAGAGACACTGCCGTAGCTTTCGTGGCTAAAGGTTGCATTGCCGTTGAAACCTGTGCTGGCGTTGCCTGAGAAAGAGTAATCACTGATTTGGTGGTTGCCACCGTCTGATCCGGCAAACACTGAGGAGCTTGTGCAAGTCCTAAAATCGCTCGCGTTGCTGCAGCGGGTAGAAAAGTTAAGCGTTTGTGTTCCAAATCCTAAACCGGAAACCGTCACATTATTATATTCCACAGCGAACGCGGCTGTTATGTCGCCAATATCATCATACTCCATTTTTACCGTTCCGCTTATTGAATATGTACCATTATTGCAGGCATTGAATGTGGTTGTATTCACCGCAGGCCCGCTACCACTGGTCGCGCCAGGGCCCTCGAGGGAAACCTCAGCGCTTCCTCCATTGGGACAAACCTCTGCTGACACATCGACGCCAGAGGGTAATAAGGCGAGCGCAGCTGCATTCGTCGCTAAATTGCGGACTAATTCTTCTAGGTCAGTACCTTGATCAATAACCACGGAGGAAGGGAGCGCGGATGAGCTTGCTGCCTGCCCAACTGCTTCGCCAGCGGCTTCACCAATCGCTTGAACATTGTCTGCATCTACCTCTGCAGGCTCCGTGTTACCTTCAAATGTTAAACTTTCGCCAACGGCAGGACTAACCTCCGTGGGCGTGTTACTGCTGTCACTACTGTCACTACTGCTCGAACAGCCATAAAGTGTTGCCGTACAGATAAGAATAATCGCATTAGTACAAATCTTCGTCATTGTTTTCTCCTTCTTGTTCTCTGTTATGTGCAAGAACGTTAATTTAAGAATTGGCCAGGTCGATCATTATTTTTAAGTGCTTTTTATCACTTACAACATCACTGATCGTCTTAAACTCTCCCAGTTGTTCTGTTTTTTATCATCACAAATCACGCCGAAAATTATAATCGGAATATTTGGGATATGGCAAATAGATAGCTTGTAAGAGAGGATTTGCTCACTAATACTTCGGCGAGGATTAAAGGAACTCGTGAAATGCCAGCGAATTACCATGCCAGTTGGTTCGCAATGGCACTTGTATACATATTAAACCTTCCGTTCCCAAGCGAACCCGAAAAATAATGGGTATGGCGATCACAGGCTTAGTTGATTTAGCGTGGATAAATCAACTAAGCCTGTGATCGCCACTCAGACACGACTAGGCTGTTATGTGTTTCATTTTCAAGTAAAGTCGCGCTGAAGTCGCTTAGCTGTTGTAAACATGCTTTGCTGGCTTGATCTTCCACGACACAAATTGCAGTGGATAGGCTGATTGAAATAAAGCCTGCGCTGGTCTGAAATGATTGATGGTTCAATCCATGGTGTATACGTTTGTATGTACTGGCAGTACAATTTTCGCTATTTGCGAAGTGCGCAATGACCACGAATTGATGCGCATTCATTCGGCAAACTTCATCCATGGGGCGCACAAGGCTGCGAATTTTCTTCGCTACAGATTGTGCCAGCTCATCATGTGTTTTTGATCTATAGTTGCGTGTAATGTCATCCCAGTTCTGAATGTTAAGCAACATGTAACTGGTTGCACCGCCGCGCGCCTCGGTATGTTTTAATACCCGAGCCAAGGTTTCTCCCGCTTGCAATGCCGTACCAACGCCCGTAGCGGGGTCTTTCATTTGGCTGGCCTTTAGGTGTGCTAACTCAGCTTGCAATGCATATTGTTCTTTAAGTAACGAATTGCGTTGTGCAATTGCGCGGCCGGCAGCGCGCACGCGAGGCACGAGTTCTTTTGACAGCGCCGATTTGAAGATGAAGTCATCAATTTGGCCTTGAAAAGCCTCGTCGAGGGCTTCAGGTGATTCTTTACCGGTGACAATAAGTCGATACGTGTAATGGGGTCCACCCATTTGCCAAGCGTCTATACTGTTACTTAACTCTAATCCACTCATTTCTGGCATTAGCCAATCTGTAATGAGTAGGTCAGCCACCTCATCGCGCATTAAACTGAGGGCTTCTCTGCCACTTTCGGCAATACGAAGGTTCGCATAACCCGCATCGCGAAGCATTTTAGCGATGAGCGCACGACTAAAGCGCGCGTCATCTACGATGATGATAGATAAAGCTTTGTTCGGCATTTCAAGTCTCTTACACACTTTTCCCTAAACTTCTATTTAACAAAACGTGTCAAAATCAAGCGTTGTTACTGGCTTTTCCTTAGCACTGGCCATTTTCGCACCCACTTTTTGATTTAGGGGGTGCGGCAAATTATCCGCTAGTTATAATAGTTTTCAATGAATCATTATGAAACGGAGTATGCCATGCCATCTTTCGACACGGTCTCAGAAGTAGACATGCATGAGGTGACAAATGCAATCGATCAAGCAAAACGTGAACTAGGTAACCGTTGGGACTTTAAAAATGTTCAAGCCGATATCACATTTGATAAGGAAAAAATTGAGTTCGCGGCGGAGCAGGACTTTCAGTTAGACCAGTTAATTGAGATGCTAAAAATGGCATTTTCAAAGCGTGGTGTCGATGTACGAGCCCTAAATGATGGGTCTGATAGTAAAGCCGGCAAGCTCGTTAAGAAAACTTACGCCTTGCAGCAGGGCATTGACCAAGCCACGGCGAGAAAAATGGTCAAACTAGTGAAAGACTCGAAGATCAAAGTGCAAGTGGCTATTCAGGGTGATAAGGTGAGAATGACTGGGAAAAAGCGCGATGATCTGCAGCAAGCAATGGCGATTCTAAAAGAATCGGATATTGATATTCCTATTCAATTTAACAACTTTCGAGATTAATTTCGATAATCTGCAGACCAACTCAATGACCAAAGTTAACCCAAAGGATGTCTAACGCGCGTCTAGGCTGGCGTCAGTCCTTTCAGGCTTTTTTGCACCCGCGCGTGGTGTCGATGTTGTTTTTGGGCTTTTCGGCAGGTGTGCCGCTTTTACTCATATTTTCCTCTCTGTCCGTTTGGCTTAGCGAGGCCGGCGTTGCACGCTCAACCGTTACGTATTTTAGTTGGGCGGCCCTGGCATATTCGTTCAAGTTTTTATGGGCACCCTTGGTGGATCGCTTGCCTTTGCCCGGTTTGACGAGGCGATTAGGTCGACGCCGTGCATGGTTATTACTGTCTCAGTTGTCAGTTATCTTATCTATTGTGCTGATGGCTATGGTCAATCCTGTTGAAGAAGCGGCGTTGACAGTCATGGCCATCGCCGTCGTTATGCTGGGATTCTCCTCTGCAACCCAAGATATCGTTATTGACGCTTATCGTATCGAATCGGTTGATGTTGATCTGCAGGCGCTAATGTCGTCCACGTATATTGCAGGGTATCGCATTGGCATGTTGGTGGCGGGTGCTGGTGCTTTGGTGCTAGCAAGTTCATTTGGATCTTCCGCCGGTAGTTATAACTATGAGGCTTGGCGGTCAACGTATCTCATACTGGCGTTGATCATGACGATTGGTGTGCTAACCACTCTCGTGATTCGAGAACCTAACGCTAATAAGCCCGTTCAGGAGCGTTTCACCGGGGCACAATACATACGATTTTTGAGTTTATTTATGACCAGCATTATCGTATTTGTCGGCGTATATCTGTTGGGTTCAAACGTTGTTTCGTCGGCAAAAAATAGTATTGCTGCACTCTTCGCAAATGCGGCGCTTGCAAATTTTTTAATAGAATGTCTGCGTTTAACGGCTGGTATTACGGTTGTCGCATTATTTATCCGATGTTTGTCAGGCACGCGCTGGTACGAGAAAGAGCTGATTCATCAGTCTTATATCCTGCCAGTATCAGAATTTTTTAGTCGTTTTGGGTTGAAATTAGCTTGTTTGCTATTGGTATTTGTCGGCTTTTATCGCGTCTCCGATATTGTTTTGGGTGTGATCGCGAATGTGTTTTTCATTGAAATGGGTTTCACCAAATTGGAAATCGCGACCGTGGTGAAAACATTTGGTCTGTTCATGACTATCGTAGGTGGATTTTTAGGCGGGCTTTTGTCTGCTCGCTATGGCGTTATTCGTATGCTTTATGTCGGTGCGATACTCACGGTGGCAACCAATCTTTTGTTTATGTTACTTGCCAGTGCAGGCAATAATATTGAGCTACTTTACTTGGTGATTTCGGCAGATAATTTAACCGCGGGGCTTGCGAGCGCAGCATTTATTGCGTTCTTATCGAGCTTAACCAATATTTCCTTCACAGCGGTGCAATATGCAATTTTTAGTTCTTTAATGACCTTGTTGCCGAAAGTAATCGGGGGTTACTCTGGCTCAATGGTTGATAATCTTGGTTATTCAGACTTCTTTTTACTAGCGAGTATGATGGGCTTGCCCGTTCTGCTGCTGATTCACTGGATTCAGCGGCATGCACGGTTTAAAAATTTGTGAGTCGTCAGATGTTTCATTCGTCTTAGGGAATATGTCACGCAAATACTGATAGGGCAAAATCCATTAAAAAGGGCGCTTTAAGCGCCCTTTTTAATCATGCTTTGAATTAGAACTGCGGCCTTTTGATGTATGTTTGTGCAAAGTTCTTGAGTTTTTCAAAGCTTTTTTGGCTTTGTACCGAGGAACTTGGTTGGGTCATGCGCAGTGATGCAACCGGTTTGGTCTTATCATCGCCATAGGCATCTTCATTTGCACAGGCTTTTGGCATTAGCTTTGGGTTAGCCCGCAGCCTTTGTGAAAACGTCAGATGTAACATAATCTTGCCCTTATCAATTCAATAAAGTCGCACTCGGGTATCGGTTTGCAGTAGTGGTAACCTTGCACGAGATCGCAGTTCATATTTTGGAGAAGCACTGCCATTTGATGGTTCTCTACGCCTTCTGCAACGACGTCAATACCCAATGCATGCACCATGTCGATAATGCCTTTGACGAGGGTTCTATCCTCATTTGAACTGATAATTTCATCGATAAAACTCTTATCAATCTTCAGCACTTCGATGGGTAACTTACGTAAGTAGCTCAGCGACGAATGTCCGGTACCGAAATCGTCGATGGCGGTACGAATGCCAAGCTTCTTAAGTTCATTAAGAGTCGATACGGCCAGTTCAATATCATCCATAATCGCCGTTTCGGTAACTTCAAGCTCAAGCATTGAAGGAATCGTTTTTACATCTTTCAAAACAGCGGCAACGTCTGATTGCAACAAGCCTTTTTGGAAGTGTTTTGCGGATATGTTTAATGCGAGTACGAAGTCTGGATCAAGGTGCGGCATCCAATCATTAAGGTGTTCGCAACAACGTTTAATTACCCATTGGCTAATTGGTATGATCTGGCCACTTTCTTCCGCAATGGGAATAAATTCCATCGGGTTGCGCGAGCTACCATCTGGCATTCGCCAGCGAATGAGGGCTTCTGCGCCTCTAATAGAGCCGCTCTCTAGGCAAATTTTTGGTTGAAAGACTAATTCAAATTGATTTTCTTTCAACGCTATATTGATCTCATTCCGGATTTTCATGCGATGTTCGCAGCCGGAACTTGTTTCTGAATCATAGAGCTCGTAAGTATTTTTGCCTTTCTTTTTCGCCTGCGTCATTGCGAGATTCGCAGAGGTAATGAGACGGTCACTTTGTTTTGAGTGATGGTCGCTGCTTGCGATACCGATACTGACACTCATGTAAATATCTTGATGGCCAATATGAAACGGCGCAGCGAAACAAGATAAGATGCCGTTACAGAATTCGTACGCAGATGCGTAATCTGTTTGCCGATTCATAATGGCAACAAATTCGTCACCGCCGTGGCGTGTAAGCACGCTGTCACGTGGCACTTGTTCCTCTAGGCGTCTAGCTACTTCTATTAACAGCGCATCACCGACACTTTGGCCTAGGGAATCGTTAACGTCCTTGAAGCCATCTAGGTCGATAAAGAGTACTAGTGTTTGCTGTGCTTCTTTTAAGTTGTTTAAGCTTTTCCGAAGGCGTTTTAATAGGGAATGACGGTTCGGCAGGCCTGTCAAGAAGTCGTGGTAGGTACGGTGTTTGGCTTCGTTTTCCTTCAACTTTAAAGCGCTGATATCTCGGAAGCTCCACACTTGTCCAACAATTTCGTTGTCATGCCAATGTGCTTTTGAATATGCCTCGATCCATCGGCCATCATGCGTTCGAATTTCTAAGCTGAATGTTTTCTCTGGGAATGCCAGTGAGCTGAGCATGGCACTTACAAATTTTTGATTTTTAAGGACGACGGTTTGGCTATGGTCAAGAAAATCGCTCAAGTGGGCGAACCCAGTGCTAATGGCATCAACTTCAAACATCTGGTCAAAGTTGGCATTGGTCAGGCGGATACTGCCTTTTTCATCGAGCATAATTAGCGCATCATAGGTAGAGCTGAGACTGGCTTGCAGCAGAGAATATGACTGCTCCAGATCTTTTTTTGTTCTACTCAATTCAGAAACTTGCCTATTGAGCTCTGCATTGCGCTGAATCAATTGTTGGTTCGTAAATTCGATTGACTGCTCTAACACTTTTCGCTTTTGTTCTGATCGGTTATACGTGCTACTGACGGCTTCTATCAATGGCTTGATCTCTTCGAGACGGGCGCCATTTGTAAGGTGCTCTTTCATCTGCTTTTGAAGTAGGCTGTGGTGACCCATGTTTTATCCCGCACTATTCTTTATTTATCGTTGTTATAATTCCACACAGCGAGTTAACGATCACCGATAGATGATCGTCGCTTTTGGCGCAGATTATCTAGGGCTAAATCTCGTCATACTCAACGCATTGCTCTTGGTAAAGAAAAATACGTATCCATGAGGAACTGATCTTTGTCTATTAAAGATAGAGGAAGTCTGGAGGGGGGATTGTAAAGAAAATTTACCGATGTGTTTTTTGTTGTTAAGCAGCAGGGACTAGTTCACATTTTTTGACGATTTGAAACGAAGGGCCTCTTCACGGCTTCGCTGGGTAAATGATAGTACGGGCGCCGTCTTTACATTATCTCTACTTGGGCCATTGCAAATGGGTGCTTATTTTTTCTTGATCCGCCCATCTGTTGTCAGATCATGTCCCTCCGATTGCAAGCGTTGCGATTGAGCCAGGTAAGCCTCGCTCTGCGGAGGAAATGAAATTTTTTGCTTCGCGTTAATCACTCTGTGCCACGGGATCGTTGAATCGTTCGGCAAAGATTTCAGTACAAAGCCCACATAACGCGCATAACCGGTTAAACCTGCTTGTTTGGCCACTTCCCCATAACTCAGTACTTCACCGCTTGGTATAGCGTGAACGACGCTGAGGATCATGTCTGTTTTCTCATTCTGAGTCATGGTTAGGTTGACCGCTAGTAAGGCTTAAGTAAGCGTTTGTTTATACGCGCAGGCCACCATCTACCTCTATTACGCGCCCGGTCATGTAATCGTTCTCTAGGATTTGCTTTACCGTAAGAGCGATATGCTCTGCTTGACCTGCTTTGCCAAGCGGAATGATCTTCGCCATATGTGCTTGCGCCTCTGGTGGCATAGACGCAGTCATTTCAGTCTCGATAAATCCTGGGGCAATGGCCATGCTGCGAATGTTATAGCGTGCTAATTCTTTTGCCCAAGTCGTGGTCAATGCGACGACGCCGGCTTTGGCTGCACTGTAATTACTCTGGCCAATATTGCCTGCACGCGACACGCTTGAAATATTAATGATGCAATTGGGCCGTTGGTTACTGACCATCAATGCTGCGGCTTCGCGTCCGCACAGGAATACGCCGGTAAGGTTGACGTCAATCACTTGCTGCCATTGGCTGAGTTCAAGTTTTTTACTGACTTTACCGTCCTTAACTTTCAACAACATGCCATCACGCAGTATGCCTGCGTTGTTAATTAGACCATCAAGCTGTTGGAAATCATTCTGGATTGCAGTAAAACATTGTTCTACGTCAGTCTCGTTTGCAACATTGCATACGTAGTATGCAGCTGTAACGCCTTTATCTTTGAGTTTGTTGGTGAATGCAGCGAGCGCCTGTTGATTCACATCAATTAAGGCAATTTTTGCGCCTTGTTCAGCGAGTGATTCTGCAATGGCAGAGCCCAAACCTTGTGCGGCGCCAGTAATTGCGATAACGGCATCTTGAAGTTTCATGTATTGTCTCAATAATAGGAAGAACATAAGTTTAACAGTCTATCGAAGTTTATGCCTTGTGATAAAACTTCCGGAGTTAGTGTATGCGGTCAATATTTTTTCTGTTCGTGTTGATGCCGGTCATCGAAATGTTTCTGTTGATCAAAGTCGGTGGGGTGATAGGTGTTTGGTATACCATCGGCCTTGTTTTGTTTACGGCAGTTATCGGTGTGACTCTGCTCAAAAAGCAAGGACTACGCACCTTGTTTAATGCGCAAACAAAAGCCGCGCAAGGTGAAATGCCATTGGTTGAAATAGCCGAGGGCTTTATGTTGGCCATCGCTGGTGCGTTGTTACTGACGCCCGGTTTCGTGACCGATACGATAGGCTTTTTGTTGTTGACTCCAGGGGTGCGTAAAGTCATCGCGAGAAGGCTTGGCGCGCAACTCATTCGCCCTGTCAACATGGGTGGGCAAGGTGGTTTTTACTCTTCATCAATGCGACGTCCAAATGAAGAGCGATCGGGCGAAACCGTCATTGACGGTGAGTTTGAGGAAGTGAGCAGTAAAACGCGGGATACGGATAAGCGTTTGCCATAAAAAAATAAAGTTTTTCCCTTGAAAAGTTTTGATAGGCCCCCATCTTTTAACCACGCAAAACCTTTGATCTCGATTGTTTTTCTAAATAATTGAAAGATAGGGATATTTTATAATCGGATTGATAACCTGTTAGGAGAATCGTTGAGATGAAAATCCGTCCATTACACGATCGTGTTGTAGTACGTCGTAAAGAAGAAGAAACCACATCTGCTGGTGGTATTGTTTTACCGGGTAGCGCTACAGAAAAACCATCTCAAGGCGAAGTAGTTGCCGTGGGCGCTGGTAAGCAGCTAGAAACTGGTGATGTACAAGCGATGGCTGTCAGTGTTGGTGACACCATAGTATTCGGTCAGTATTCAGGCAACGCAGTAAAAATTGATGGTGAAGAGCTATTAATTATGGCTGAGAGTGAGATTTTCGGCGTAATCGAAGGCTAAGCCTTGTGCGTCTCTCTTTTTAAGAAATTAGGTTTATAGGATTAGGTAAAATGACAGCTAAAGATGTGAAGTTCGGCGATTCCGCACGTCAAGGTATGTTGGCCGGTGTAAATGTATTGGCTGACGCAGTAAAAGTAACGCTTGGCCCGAAAGGTCGTAATGTTGTTCTCGATAAGTCTTTTGGTGCGCCAACGGTCACGAAAGACGGTGTTTCCGTTGCAAAAGAAATTGAACTTTCAGACAAGTTCGAGAACATGGGTGCACAGATGGTGAAAGAGGTTGCCTCACAAGCCAATGATGTTGCCGGTGATGGCACCACTACTGCAACCGTGCTTGCTCAAGCAATTGTAAACGAAGGTTTGAAAGCGGTTGCGGCGGGTATGAACCCAATGGACCTAAAGCGCGGTATCGATAAGGGTGTACAGGCGGCGGTTGAGGCAGTCAAAGGCATGGCGCAGCCTTGTACAGACAGCAAAGCAATCGCACAGGTCGGTACAATCTCTGCGAATAGCGACGCTTCTGTGGGTGATATTATTGCGCAAGCAATGGATAAAGTGGGTAAGGAAGGCGTTATAACGGTCGAAGAAGGCAGCGGTTTTGAAGATGAGCTAGATGTCGTTGAAGGCATGCAGTTCGATCGCGGTTACTTGTCTCCATACTTTATTAACAACCAAGACAACATGAGCGCTGAGCTAGAGAGCCCTTTCATTTTGTTGGTTGATAAAAAGATCTCGAACATTCGGGAGTTATTGCCTGTTCTTGAAAATGTAGCGAAGGCGAGCAAGCCGTTGTTGATTATCTCAGAAGATGTTGAAGGCGAAGCGCTTGCAACATTGGTTGTAAACAACATGCGTGGCATCGTTAAAGTGGCTGCAGTTAAGGCGCCTGGCTTTGGCGATCGTCGCAAGGAAATGCTTCAAGATATTGCTATCTTGACCGGTGGTACCGTGATTTCTGAAGAAGTTGGTTTGTCGCTAGAAAACGCAACGATTGAAGATTTGGGCACAGCTAAAAGCGTTAACATTAGCAAAGAAAACACAACCGTGATTGATGGTGCCGGTCAAGCGGCAGAAATTCAGGGCCGTGTTGAGCAAATTCGTCGTCAAATCGAAGAAAGCAGTTCTGATTATGATCGTGAGAAACTTCAAGAGCGTGTGGCAAAACTTGCTGGCGGCGTTGCCGTAATTAAAGTGGGTGCTGGCTCAGAAGTGGAAATGAAAGAGAAAAAAGCCCGCGTTGAAGATGCACTGCATTCGACACGCGCTGCGGTAGAAGAAGGTGTGGTTGCCGGTGGTGGTGTTGCGATGATTAGAGCATTACAAGCGATTGGTGACCTGCAAGTTGAGAATGCCGATCAAAACGTAGGGATTGATCTTCTGCGTCGTGCGATGGAGGCGCCATTGCGTCAGATCGTAACAAACGCTGGTGGTGAAGGCTCTGTTGTGTCTGATAAGACTCAACAAGGCGAGGGTAGCTTTGGTTACAACGCAGCCACAGGCGAGTATGGCGATATGTTAGAAATGGGTATTCTTGACCCTGCAAAAGTGACGCGTACGGCATTGCAAGCAGCGGGTTCTGTCGCAGGCCTGATGATTACAACAGAATGTATGGTGACTGATGTTGTAGAAGAGGGCGGTGCTGCGCCAGCAATGCCTGATATGGGCGGCATGGGCGGCATGGGCGGCATGATGTAAGCCAAGTTGTCTCATGAATAAAAAAAGCCTCGCTTAGCGGGGCTTTTTTGTAAGCAAAAATAAATTAAAGATGCAGTTATTGTTTGTTTTATATTTTCTTTGAGTGCATGCAATTCTTGGATGAGGCACCATATTGTTTGACAGCTTCGCTGTAATTGTCGACTTATTTGAGGGTTCAAAAAGTTGTGCGGCACAATCCAGCATCGTTTCTCTTTTCAGCATATGTAATAACAAGCTTTTCTCAAATGCCGAGTACATATTTTTTAGCTTCGAGCGCTTTTCCGAGCGCATGAGGTGTGTTTATCTTTAGGCTTTTTATGAGGATGTTAATTAATCGTCACCTCATACGCAGTACTAGTCCTAAAATTAGTGTAATTCTGCTAGAAATTAAATCGTAAATAGTCTGTAATTACGCGAATTTTCCAGTATTTTTCGTGCGCTTGTCTCACGAAAAAAAATAAGGCCCCTGTGTTTAAGCAAACGTTAGCCTATCTGGCGCTCTTTTTAGTGTCACTTGTCATTTTTTTAGTTGCATTTCTGCCTGCAAGTTTCGCTTGGCAACACGTGATCGGTCCAAAAACGAATTTGCAATCGATTGGGTTACAAGTCAAAGCCGTTGAAGGGACTATTTGGCAGGGGCGCGCGCAAGTATTATTCCGTTTTGTAGAAGGTGTGGCAGAGTGGAATCTGTCCGTATCTGAGCTATCCCAATTACGGTTGCCCTTGGCGCTAAAATTAGACACGAACGCGGGGAGTATGGAGTCGAAAGTTGCACTCTCGCTGGCGGGTGTTTCTGTAGAAATTCCGAGAATGGATATCGAGATCGCCTCGTTAAACAAGTTTTTGGAGTTGCACCGTTTACGAGGCAGCGGTGACTTGTTGGTACGTAACTTAAAATTACGCATCGAAGATAAAATGGTGCAAACGGCGTCAGGAAACGTTAATTGGACAGGCGGTGATGTCCGTTACCCTGCTGGTCGAGAAATGCATGAACGAAACATACTGCCTATTTATGGCACGTTAAGTTCTCCGAACGTTGGCAATGTTTCCTTGGGTCTACGCGATCAAGAAGCCTCTTTTGATTTTTTAAGTGCGTCGATTGATGAAGCGGGTGTTGCATTCATCGAGGTAAGGCGGCGACTGCTGGATATTGCGGATGAACCTTGGTCGGCATCGTCAGAAGAAACAGATGTCGTCTTTAAGGTGAAAAAACCTTTGTTGCAGAAGTTTTGAGCGAGAATAAGATTTGACGAAAGAACGCAGCATTGAGTCCGTTTGGGTAAGTCGTATACAGACCGTCTTGTTTGTTGCGCTGTGTATTTACGGTGCGAACCTGTGTGCGCAGCTAATATGGTTTTTGGCGGCGCCGGCCGACCAATCAGTGCTTTACACCAACAGCGCGGGCATTGCAGAAGTAAGAGAGCGCAGTATTTCGCGGCCAATAGGGCGCTATAACTTGTTTGGTAAACCGGGTGAGTCGACAGAAAAAAAGGAAGTTCCCGTCACGGCGCCAAAAACTCGTCTAAGGTTAATATTACAAGGGGTAGTTACGGCTGACGAAAATAATACGTCGGGAGCTATAATTGAGGAAATTGGCAAGTCTACCGACTATTACAAAATAGGCGATAAAGTGGCAGGCAGTGCAACTTTAGAAGAGGTATATTCTGACCGCGTTATTCTGGAGCGATCGGGGCGTTATGAGACTTTATCTTTTGATGAAGCAGCCGCGGCAGCCAAAGGTGTTAAGACGGTTAAATCAGTACCGAAAGTGGCGAAGAGAAGAGGGTCGATTGATTCGCCTGAGCAGTTTTTAACCGAGGCCACGCGGCGATTAAATAAAAATCCGAAGCAAGCGCTCGCCTCGGTTGGGTTGGCCTTGAGTGACGAGGGCGGCTATGTCTACCAGGGCAATAATTCAATGCTGTCCGGTTTGAATTTGCAAAAAGGAGATGTGTTGATGTCGGTGAATGGGCACACTCTTGGAAATTTAAAGCAAGATAAAGATGTAATGCAGTCTTTATACGAGCAGGGTAATGTTGAAGTTGAAGTAGTGCGTGATGGCGCCAGCTTCTATGTAAATTACCCTTTACGTTAAATGCGGTGTTAGTTGAAGCTATGCAATCGCTTAATGATGAGTTTAAGAAAGTATGATGTGTTTACGTAGGTGTTTTAGTGTCACCTTAATGGCCCTAATTATGACATTGGCCGCAAGTGTCTTTGCTGAGCAGCAGACATGGAAAGTTAATCTCAAAGATGCTGATATTCGTGCTTTCGTTACACAAATTGCAGATATAACTGGTTACAGTTTTGTGATTGACCCACGGGTAAAGGGCAAGGTCACCGTTGTATCGAACGCACCAATGTCACAAGATGCTGTATATGAGATGTTTCTTTCTGTCTTGAGCGTGCATGGTTTTGCCGCCATTCCGGGGGCAGGTGTAATTAAAATTGTTCAGCAAAATAATGCGAAGCAAACCGCCGATAATCCTGCTTATTTAAATCGTGTACCCTCTGAACAAATTGTCACACGAGTCATTCAAGTGAAAAACGCGAACGCGCTTGAATTGGTGCCTATTCTACGCCCTATGGTAGCGAAATATGGGCATCTAGCAGGTGTTGCGGCTGCAAATGCGCTCATCGTGAGTGACCACGTTGCAAACATAAAGCGTATCAGCAGAATTATCGATGAGCTCGATAGCCCCTCTAAATACGAGCTCGAAGTTGTGCAGCTTGAAGAGGCTTGGGTGGGTGATATGGTCGAGTTACTGGAAGAGTTGGCACCGTCTGAATTAGGCAAAACAGCGAAAGCTAAGAGTTCGGCGAAAAAGTTTAGTGTGGTAGCCGATCAGCGCAGTAATCGGCTTATTTTGCGAGGTGATGAGACCTTCCGTACTAAAATGCGGGTGTTGATTGCAAAATTAGACCAGCCTTCATCAACCGGTGGAAAAACTAAAGTGATTCGCTTGAAACATGCAGATGCCGAGGATATTGCTGACCTTGTAAAAGGATTAATTGGCGATATTGCAACGGAAGAATCAGCGGAAAAAGGCAAGGCTGCACCGAAAAGCGAAGCAAACGTCTACGCCGATGAGGGGCTTAATGCGCTCGTTATTCGAGGTGAGCCTTCTCTTCTGCAAGAGTTAGAAGGCATTATTGACCAATTAGACGTGAGAAGAGCGCAAGTATTAATTGAAGCGGCGATTGTCGAAATCGAGGAAGGGGTTGATGATAAGCTCGGCGTGCAATGGGCACTGTATGATCAAGGCTCATCTGTGCCAGGCGCTTTAACAAACTTCAGTAATATTGGCGGACTGACTACCGCTGGTATCCTTGCAGCCCTGCTAGAAAAAGACAGTAGCGACGATGGTAACTTTAGTCCTGAGGCGATCGGTTCACCAGGGCCGGGTATTACCCTGGGTGTCGGTGAGACGCGAGACAGTGGGGTGAGTTGGGGGGCGCTAGTACAAGCATTGGAAGGTGACAACGCGGTTAATGTCTTATCTACCCCGAAAGTGATCACATTGGATAATCAAGAGTCATCCATTTTTGTCGGTCAAAATATTCCCATTCTGACCGGTTCATCAACGTCAGGTGGCGCAGGTACATCCGACCCATTTCAGACGATTGAGCGTGAGGATGTGGGGGTTGAGTTGATCGTCACGCCAAGTATTAGTGAAGGTGAATTAGTAAGGCTTGAAATCGAACAAAGCCTCAATAACTTAACGTTGTCCTCGACAACAGTAGATGTCATTACCACGAAACGAAAAATTAAGACGAACGTACTCGCCGATGATGGGGAAACCATCGTGCTCGGCGGCCTAATTAGTGATGATGTAAAGACGTCTGAGCAAAAAGTCCCTTTGTTAGGTGATATTCCGTTCCTTGGTGCCTTATTTAGAAGCACGTCTACGGAAGTTAGAAAGTCTAATCTGATGATATTCTTAAGGCCCACGATTTTGCGGGACAAAGCAGACGCTCAACGCGTAACGCAAAGTAAGTTTGATGAGCTTTGGGAGCTGAATCTTGAGCTGAAAGCAATGAATGGTGCAACGCCTGAGGAATTGCAGCGTTTAGAGAAGCCTGAGATAGACGGTTTATACACCGAGATGCAACTGCGCTAACCGAGTTGTAAAAGTCAACGAGTCGTTTAGACATAAAAAAACCAGCGCATTGGCGCTGGTTTTTTTCGATACGCGTAAATTTTTTCGTAATCTTTTACGTCGCGTTACGCTAGGTTCTTTGCGACGAAGTCCCAATTAACGAGTGTCCAAAACGCTTCCAGGTATTTCGGACGAACGTTACGGAAGTCTATGTAATAAGCATGCTCCCAAAGATCGACCGTTAGCAAGGCGGTCTGACCGTCGGTCATCGGTGTCCCTGCGTTAGAGGTGTTCACAATTTCTAAGGCGCCATCCGCATTTTTGACGAGCCATGTCCAACTCGCACCAAAATTGTTGACGGCTTTGTCGTTGAACTGTGCTTGAAAATCAGCGAATGACCCGAAGGCATTATTGATCGCGTCTGCAACCACGCCGGTCGGCTCGCCGCCGCCATTCGGGCTCAAGCAGTTCCAATAGAATGTATGATTCCATATTTGTGCTGCGTTGTTGAAGACGGGTCCGCTGGATGCCTTGATAATGTCTTCAAGGCTTTTGTTTTCAAATTCGGTACCGGGCAGCATGCCGTTTAGCTTATCAACATAAGTCTTGTGGTGTTTGCCATGATGAAATTCAAGTGTCTCTTTTGAAATGTGTGGTGCCAAAGCATCAATAGCGTATGGCAACGCAGGTAATTCAATAGCCATTTATGTCTCTCCTAAAATTGACTCAAGGTTTGTCGCTGCCCTTCTCTGAGGGCCTGTGATTTGTGGTTTTTCTTTTGCGCTGGATAATAGCACCAAGCGCAATATCGATCTATGCTCTACGCCCTTTGCCTATCTATATTCGAGCGGTTGGGGTATTTGGATCAGGCTTAGCTTTTCAACTGGTAGTTGCCGGCACCCGGTAAATAGGCTGCGACGTTGTTGACGCGCCATACCAGTTCTTCGTAACTGTCTGCTTGAACGTTCACGTGGCCTAGCTTTCGGCCGGGGCGTTCTTCTTTGTCGTATAGATGAATATGGGCGTAGGGCAATGCCATAATGGCGTTGATATCCCCTTTATTGCCAATGATGTTCAGCATACAGGTTGGCCGTGTTGCTTGGGTATCGCCAAGCGGTAGCCCGCTGATTGCGCGCAAATGGTTCTCAAATTGGCTCACATGGGCGCCCTCAATGCTCCAGTGCCCGGAGTTATGAACGCGCGGTGCCATTTCATTTGCAAGCAAACCGTTGGGTGTTTCAAATAATTCTAGCGTGAGAATACCCACGTGACCGAGCGATTCGATAAGTTCTTGTATGTAAAGTTTCGCTTGCCGCTCTGTTTCTTCTGCAATATGCGGAGCGGGAGCAGTGGAATACCGAAGGATCCCCTCATGGTGTTCATTTTCAGCGAGTGGGTATATCTTTACTTCTCCGGTACTGGCGCGCGCCGCAATAACTGACAATTCCCGTGAAAAATTAACAAATGCCTCGACAATTAATGGTCGGCCGCCAATCGCTTGCCAAGCTTCCTTTGCTTGATCAGGGTTCTTAATGATGAATTGACCTTTGCCGTCGTATCCGTCGGTGGTTGTTTTGCTAACTAGGGGCGTACCTAATTCAGCAACGGCTGTAACGAGTGCGGCTTCGCTCTCAACAATTCGATATGCCGGTGTTGGGATTGCCAGTTCAGTGAACAAAGCCTTTTCTTTCGCTCTGTCTTGGCAAATTTCGATCGAGCGCACGGGTGGGTAAATGGTGACCTTTTCTTCAATGTACTTTAGAACCGGCAGCGGCAAATGCTCGAACTCGTAGGTAACCAAGTCAGAGGCTTCTATAAATGTCTGCAGGGCAGGGTTGCTTGGGATGGCATCAACATCAATTAGGACTGGGTCGAGACCCACGCTCGGGTTACCTGTGGTGTCGTAGAAACCAAAACGCATCTCAAGTGGCAAGCCTGCGAGTGCCAACATGCGTGCAAGTTGCCCTGCGCCAAGAATCCCGATGTTCTTCATTTGTTCGCCTATTTCTAATCTTGTCGCCAGTTTATGACGGTGTTCTAGGATCGTCTTGCGCGAGCACCGTTGCGCTTTGTTGGGCGCGGAATGCTTTGAGCTTCTCGTTTATTTCTTTGTCATGCAGTGCCAAAATCTGTGCAGCAAGCAAGCCTGCATTTTTTGCTCCGGCTTCACCAATGGCCAACGTACCGACCGCAATGCCCCCGGGCATCTGCGCAATGGAGAGTAGAGAGTCCATGCCACTCAAGGCTTTCGACTGAACGGGTACGCCTAAAACGGGTAAGCTGGTTTTTGAAGCGACCATGCCAGGAAGGTGTGCGGCGCCGCCGGCACCTGCAATAACCACCTGTATGCCGCGTTGTTCGGCTTCTTCTGCATAGCGAAACATCAAGTCCGGTGTGCGATGTGCCGAAACGACTTTTACCTCGTATTCTGCACCTAACGCATCGAGCATGTGCGCCGCATGTTCCATTGTTGGCCAATCTGATGTTGACCCCATGATAATTCCGACTTTCGCCTGCATTGTTTGCCTCTCCGCTTATTGCTCGGATAAATGCTGAGCCTGCCTCATGCTCAGCAATAAAGGGCATGAGCGTGCGATTAGACCGCAAAAAAAGAGCGCCTATCTTAGTGATTGTGCTTGATCCATGCAAATGCTATTTCCTCGTATCAGTCCTCGCGTTAGAATCATCCATCTTGACGCATTGTTTAAAGTATTAAACGTCACTGAGGAGCGGTAATGGAAGGGTTGCGAGCGGAAAGAGATGAAGCCAAGGCGTATCAGAATAAGGCGGGTAAGACGGGCCAGCGTCAGTCAGCAGCGCAAGCCGGAAGAGCGCCTTCTCAGCCGCCTAAAAGTAAAGGAAATGGTTTGCTGGCCAGCAGTGTGTTAGTCATTTTAGTCCTTTTAAGCGGTTTTTTGTCATGGTCTGTTTTTAATCAACAGCAGACGATTTCTCAGCTGGAATTAGAGTTAGCGGATACCGTTAATTTCATCACGGCCAGTAAGTTGCTGATGGCGCGATTTGAAGGCGAGTTGAGTGATACCGGTGCAGAAGTTGCGCAAAGTGGTTCAAGTGCAACTAAAAAGTTGGCTTTTCTTGATTCCGAAATGCGCAAATTATGGGGAGTGGCCGGCGATCGAAATAAAAAAGCCATCGCGGAAAATAAGCAAATCGCGTCGGAGCTTCTGTCAGCTATGACCGAACTAACGAAGGAGCAGGCAGGCTTCGCCTCACAAATGAAGGTGGGAAATAAAAAACTGCTCGACATTGGCGTGTCAGTAGCGGCGTTAGACACCGCGTCAAAATCGTTGCTAGAAGATGCGAAGAAATTAGGTGTTCAAGTGTCGAATAATACCGGTGACATGGCGATAACGCGTCAAGTTTTAGATGATGAGCTGATCTTAATAAAAGAAATTGTTTCTACCTCTCCACCTGAGTTGCAGGGCTTGCAAGCGGATATGGCTGAGAACAAATTAGCGATTGCCTCGATCGATGCAAACCGAGGTCAATTAAATGCACGCATTGTAAGCTTAGAAAAAAGCATTAATGCACTGAAGCGTGAACTGTCAGAAAACGCGCTGCCTTGATGAAGAGTTATGATTTGTATCGCAAAATATCGCAGTGAGACCTGCTAAACTAAAATTTCCGGATAGCTTTAAAGATACGAAATGCGCACTGTTTATCAACTACTGTTGAGCTTACTAATCGCTTCAATGCCTGCGTTAATAGCAGCCGACACAAAAGCCCCTTACTCTAAGCCCTATCATAAGCAGGGCAGAGGGTGGTACCCGTCTATTTATTGGTCGACGGGCCGTAACTTCGGTTCATTTTATTTTCCCAATCAAACGGGTAAACCCTTTGAGGAGTTAAGGTCAAATCAATGGGACTCTGAAGCGAACGGATTGATTTACTTTTATCGGCCTTACAGTCAGTGGGCAGATGAAGAACTTGAAGCGCCTAGTTATTACATCAACGATGAACTGATTTTTAATTTGCGCTCAGGAAGCTGGACGGTCATTGAATTACCAGCGGGCAGCTACGATTTTGCAGTACGCAAAAGTTTTTTGCCGATGATTGGGTTTGAAGCGTTTGATGATAAGTTATTGATGGCCTTCGATTTAAATCTCCAAGCAGACGTCGGCCTTGAGATTGATCCCGGTAAAATATTTTATATCCGCCATTCCGAGGTGTCGTTACCAAAACGCTTGCATTCCGAATTAGAGCCGGACGATGAAATGGTGACTGCCGATGTTCAGTTAATTGATCGTGATTTAGCTCTCGAAGAAATGCCGCATACTCGATTTTTAGAACACTCTTTCTGGCATTCATCGGATGCTGAGCGCGTCGAAGAGTTATTGAATGGTACCATGCAGGACTATGGCTGGTTCTCGATTATATGGCCCTGGTCAAATAATTTTTTGTGGGGTTTTCCAATTTGGTATTTACCGAGCGATATGTACCGAGAACTGCGCGGTGAAGATAATATGACGCTCGAAGAAGAGCTGTATTACTATGCGGACGACCCGGAAGAATACATAGCGGTGCTTGAAGAAATGCGTGCGCCTCAACGTAATTGGTTGGCGCCTTGGCGTGAACCTACGCGCACGCTGTCATTAAATGATGAATTGATCTTAGAAAATCTTGAGAAAGCAGCTCGAGAGGGCAAGATTAAGCCCGCCGGCTACACGCCAGATTATGTAGACTCAGATTATGAGGAATTCTTCTGGTTTTGGCCCTTCGATAAAGAGGCCCCCAAGGTAAAGGCTTTGCCTGAGCCCTCGAAGCGAATGTCTGATAAACGTCGCGAAGAGATGTTGCGGATTAGTTTCAGCTTGGAATAACGCTGTACAAAAATCAGACGGATTGTATTTAATCTAGCCGTTTTTTTTCTTTTTTTCTTGTACCTAAAAATGTTTAGGAAAAATGAGGCTTTGATGATTGACAGGGCTGGGTAAATCATTAAAATGCCCAACTCGATTTGAGTAGGGTGGTTAGCTCAGCTGGGAGAGCATCGCCCTTACAAGGCGAGGGTCACAGGTTCGATCCCTGTACCACCCACCAA
>ENA-OSET01001009-OSET01001009.1-sediment-metagenome-genome-assembly--contig:-NODE-1009-length-30283-cov-4.489373_pt1 | contig 30283 bp, 31 predicted proteins | sample MGYA00237882_ERZ534229 | MGnify/ENA primary metagenome ERZ534229 (study PRJEB26408, sample SAMN06266212) | sediment metagenome | isolation source: Hudson Canyon methane seep mesocosm | place... | reverse complement strand
AACCTGCTGGCGGGATATTTTCTTCTTTTCCATGTTGCTGCCATAGACCCGTGCGGGGGCGGGGGTCAACCAGTGTCAGAAGGCGGATATGAAAACTCGGAAAAAGTTCTGAGGTTCACGTGGAAATCGGCAATTATAAAACAGTATTGTGGGTTCAGCTGCAAAAATGTGGGAAAGCGCCCCGTCAGTCAGGTCTGACGCATCACGGTCGCATCCAGATCTGCCCGACGATCCGTAGGGTGTCGGGCAGGCAGATTGACTTATTCGAAAGATATCAATTGCTAGTGGGCGCTTAAGTAACCTTGACCGTCAATTCGTCGAGGCCCTGAATTGTCAGAACCATTTCGTCACCGCGCTGAATGGGGCCAACTCCAGACGGTGTACCCGCCATGATGACGTCACCGGCGGCAAGCTCAAAGTAGTCGGACAAGTAAGAGATCATTTCTGGAACTTTCCAGATCATCTGATTCATGTCGCCAGTCTGTTTGACGTCACCGTTTACTTTCAGTTCGATCAGCCCAGCGTCCAAATGACCAACATCGGCGGCAGATTGCAGCGGACCAACGGGACCCGAAAGTTCGAAAGCTTTACCAATTTCCCAAGGACGGCCCATTTTCTTGGCCTGTCCCTGAAGGTCACGCCGCGTCATATCCAGCGACGGCGCATATCCCCAAACGTGATCAAGCGCATCCTCAAGTTTGATGTTGGTGCCGCCGGACTTCAGTGCAACCAACAGCTCAGCCTCGTGATGGACGTCTTCGCTTTGGGCCGGGTAGGGGAACTCTCCGCTGGCATCCAGATTGTTTGGGTTCTTTTGAAAGAAGAATGGTGGCTCGCGGTCTGGATCGTGACCCATTTCAACCGCATGGGCGGCGTAATTCCGACCAATACAATAAACACGTCGAACAGGGAATGCCCCACCGCCGGCCACTGGAATCGCCGGTGTTGGCGGAGTTGTTATCACAAAATCAGTCATTTAGACCTCCCAAATCAGTTTTAGTTGATGCATTCATAACGTGATAATTTCAACAAATCAATCGCAACCAATCCGTTTTGTGTTGAAATGTGTTATCCAATCGGTAATGGTTAGTGAGAATTTCGTGGAATCACGGAAGATTGGTTAGTCATCAGGATGTCGCTTTGCAAAACTCAGGCCGAACACTAAACACATCACCGTCCGTCGAACGGTTGCGCAACTTTATTGCGGAGGGTGGTTATGAGGCCGGCAGTAAGCTTCCGGCAGAACGTGAGCTGACCGAGAGTCTTTCTATGACTCGAACTGAGTTGCGCAAAGCTCTTGATACGCTGGAACGCGAGGGAGCGGTATGGCGGCATGTGGGTAAAGGCACGTTTGTCTCTGATGGCAGTAGTGCGGAAACTGAAGATGCGCTGATTAATTTAGGTCGTAAATTGACGCCGTTCCGGATGATGCGCGCACGTTTGGTGATTGAGCCTGCAATTGCCCGCGAAGCTGCGGTAAACGCGTCCGGTGACGACCTCACGTTGATGCAGCGGGCCATGAAAAGAGCCCGATCGGCAACGACCTGGGCCGAGTACGAAGAACAAGATGACTTACTGCACCACTTGATTGCGCAAAGCAGTGACAATTTGCTGCTTGTATCGATGTTTCAACAACTTAATCAAGTTCGCCGCGCGGTGGCCTGGGGCAATGTTGTTCGCGAAACAACGCGTCCGTCACCAGAGCACATTAGTTTTGATGAACACGAGGCGATCGTAACCGCGATTGCGAACCGTGATTCTGAGGCTGCCTATAGCGCCATGCGCAATCACCTGCGTTCGGTCTCGGATCGTCTGTTTGAGGAGGCATAACACCAACAATAAAGATCGGGGACCCGCACAAGTGCGAAACCCCGGCGCCAGAATAAAAATGACGTTCACTGGGAGGAGAACTATGAAACATTTTGTACAGAAGATGACGCAGACGGCACTGGCAGTGCCGCTGGCGATCGCCATGACGTTTACTGCGGCTCAAGCGGACACGCTGAAGATCGCACTGGCCGAAACACCATCAGACGAGTTGGCCGCCTTCTTTGTCGCGCTTGATCGGGCTAAAGCCAACGGTCTTGATTATGAATGGACAGCATTTTCTGACGAAGAACTTGCAGTTCAGGCGATCTTAAGCGGTCAAATGGACATCGGCTTTGGTACTCCGTACTCAGCCATGCAGCGGTCAAAAGCCCCGATCCGGATCATTTTCCAGCTCTCCAAGCTGAAGTTCTTTCCTGTTGCAGTCGAGGAATACACCGACCTGTCGCAGTTGGACGGACAGCCAATTATGCTGCATTCGCGCGGCGGCGGAACCGATTCAATTGCCAACGTGATTGAGGATCGGATGAGCATGTCTTTTGGTGATCGTTCGTATGTACCAGGGTCGTCGAACCGGGTTGTTGCCATGTTGGCAGGTCAAGCTGACGCCACGATTTTGGACCTGTCCAACAAGAATAAAATCATCGCCGAAGCGGGCGATCGGTTTAACGTGCTGCCAATGTTCGACGTGGACGCCAGTGACGAGGCGCTGTTTGCCAATCTGGACTGGATTAAGGACAACAGCGAACAGGTCGGTATCCTTGTCGAAGCGCTGGTAAGCGTTTGGCAGGACATGGCTGAAGACCCAACCGTCATCAGTCGTGAAACCAACCCGGATGGGCCAATTGGCCAGCTTCCTGCTGAGATCCTCGCTGAACTTGATGGGTTCTACACCGAAGCGGTTGCTGGTGGACTGTATGATCCCAACGGTGGCGGTCGCATCGCTGCCAAGGCAGACCTTGATTGGTATGCAGCAGCGGGCCAATTGGACGGAAACCCAGAGGAAATGAACATCGAGGATTTCTGGTATCTTGCTCCGCTTGATGCCGCGATGAAGTAATCCACTGTGGTTACCGATCGTCGGACTTGATCGGTAACCACACCTACACATTCCCTCTAAATGTCGAGGCGACATGAAATATCGATCCCTCTATATCAAAGTGATCTCAGCGCTCCTGGTTTTCGGCGCCTGGGAAATCGCGGGACGCATTCCGATCAGTTATGCATTCCCAACCTTCTTCGAATCTATGTCCGCATTGGCGCGGATGACTTTCGACGGCAGTATCTTTGTTGCCTATTCTGAAACTCTAAAACCACTGGTTATCGGTGTGGCCATTTCAACTGTGCTTGGCATCGGGCTGGGTCTTTGGATTGGACTAAGCGAACGGTTCGAATGGCTTTTCTCGCCAATCTTTATCGTGATGCAGGCAGCACCTCTGGCAGCGCTTATTCCGCTGCTTGTGATGGCATACGGAATTGGGCTGACATCAAAAGTCTTTGTGGTCTGTATCATGGCTATGCCGGTGATCGTATTGAGCACCAGCAGTGCCGTGCGCAACACGCCAAGCTCAATGCAGCAAATGGCGACGTCGTTCTTGGCCAAAGATCATCATATCTTGCTTAAGATCATCATTCCGGCGGCCTCTCCGGTTATCTTTTCCGGGCTTCGCCTAGGGGTGTCGGCTGGCTTCATAGGCGCAATCCTGTCCGAGCTGAAGATCACACCAACCGGTGTCGGAGACATCATAAGCTATAGCCGCTCAATTGCTGACTACCCGAGCATGTATGCAGCTATTTTCTCGATTATCTTGTTGGCAGTTCTCTTCCTGAACCTGCTCGAGAAAATCGAAAACCTACTCTTTAAAGGAAATGATCGTGGATATGTCACAGACTAATAGTGATTTTGCGGGTGTTCAGCAGCCTGAACAGGACATCGCCGTTTCCGTGAGGGGCGTCTCGAAGAACTATGGTGCGGTCGAAGCGCTAAAAGACATGTCGCTGGAATTTCCGCGTGGTCAGCTGACCTCGTTGCTTGGACCTTCGGGTTGCGGGAAAACGACCCTGCTAAAGATCATTGGCGGGTTGCTAAAACCAGACTCCGGCGAGATTGTCGTCAACGGAAAACCCGTCGTTGGTCCCGGCCCTAACCGCGCCTTTGTTTTTCAGGACTTTGCTCTTTTGCCCTGGGCCAACGTGCTGCGAAATGTGGCCTTCGGGCTGGAATTGCGCGGTGTCGCAAAATCAGAGCGCGAAGACAAAGCGGCCAAATATATCAAGGATGTGGGCCTAGCAGGGTTTGAGCAGGCGTATCCGCATGAACTTTCAGGCGGAATGCGGCAGCGCGTTGGCTTGGCACGCGCCCTGTCCGTTGACTCCAAAGTCCTGCTACTGGACGAGCCGTTTTCGGCAGTTGACGAACAGACACGGCGCAAGTTCCAAGAGGATCTTCTGTCTCTGGTTGCCAATGAGAACAAGACCTTCATTTTCGTCACCCACTCGATTGAAGAGGCGGTTTATGTTTCTGATCAGATCGCAATCCTGCTGCCGCGGCCTAGTCGCGTATCCGAGATTATTCGGCCATCAAGCTTTCGCTTGAAAGGGGCCGAAAACATCCGGCGAGACCCGGAGTACCTGGATATCGTTGATGAAATTTGGGCGTCACTACGCAACTACGTCGAATAGGGGATCGCCATGTGGATTCGAGGATACAAACTACCAGCGATGTCGTCGCTTTTGGTCTGGGGGCTCCTTTGGGAAGTCGTCGGCCAATTGGGAATGACATTTTTCATACCACCACTGTCAGATGTCTTTGTCACCCTGTTCGAAATCATCGGAACACCCGCTTTTCTGAAAGCGTTGAGTGAAACCGCGCAGGCCTTTTGTGCCGGGGTTTTCTTCTCTGTTGCGATCGGCATTCCGGTGGGCATTTTGATGGGGCGCAGCCGGTTGCTGGATGAGTTGCTACTACCGTGGGTGAACATCTTTGTGAGTGCACCACTGACGGCGTTGGTTCCAGTGCTAATGGTTCTTTTCGGCTTCGGCATGAAATCCATTATCATCACGACCACACTGTTCGGTATCTGGATTATCATCCTGAATACCCGCGCTGGGGTGCGTCAGATCAACCGGTCTCTGGTGGAAATGGCCACCAGCTTTGGTGCGTCGCCGATGGATGCCTTCTTGAAAGTTTATTTCTGGGCAGCGTTGCCGGAAATTCTGGGCGGTGTCCGGATCGGTGTCATCCGAGCCGTGAAGGGGGTTATCATCGGGCAACTTCTGATCTCAATCGTAGGATTTGGTGCATTGTTTGAACTCTACGCTTCAAACTTCCTGATGAGCCACTTCTGGGCGGTGTTGATAGTCCTGTTTACACTGGCTTTTTCGATCTCAGAATTCTTGGGATACCTGGAAAAAAAGGTGGCTTACTATGCCGCCAGCCGCTGAGTATCGTTAATTTGATATCCTAGCCCTGATCTAAAGACCAAACGGTAATAATACGAGGCTCAACTATGTCTGCGACTTTGCAAACACTTCTTGCACTTCACGATACTGCGCTTCCGGCGATTGGGGCTCCTGGCCAGGAATGGCTTTCTTACGGGGGCCTACGGGCCCTCGGCACTGAAGTTAGGGCACAGCTGCGGCGCGCTGGCGTTGGCGTTAACGACAGGGTCGCCATTGTTCTTCCCAATGGGCCAGAAATGGCGACTGCATTTGTGACCATTGCCCAGGCGGCGGTCACGGCTCCGCTTAATCCGGCTTATCGATTAGAAGAATACGAATTCTATCTTTCTGATCTTAAGGCCAAAGCACTGGTTGTCGGGCAGGGCGACGACAGCCCAGCGGTAGAGGCGGCAGGCAAGATCGGAATGACGATCCTGCGATTGCACGCTGACACGGCTGGACCTGCCGGGACATTCGAATTGACGGCAGAGGGCCCAACGGTTGAGACTGCGGGCGACGCGATACCAGATGCCGATAGCACCGCGCTGATCTTGCACACCTCTGGCACAACATCGCGGCCCAAGATCGTTCCATTGCTCCAGTCTAACCTGGTGGCATCTGCCCAGAACATTCGCGACTCTCTGGCCTTGTCCCAGACGGACCGTTGTATGAACGTGATGCCACTGTTTCACATCCACGGATTAGTTGCGGCTGTTTCTGCCTCACTGGCGGCAGGTGGGTCCGTTTGGTGCGCGCCCGGGTTTGATGCCCTGAAGTTCTTTGGCTGGATGAAGCAGGCGACGCCCACATGGTATTCGGCCGTTCCAACCATGCATCAGGCGATCCTGACCCGCGCGGCCCGCAATGCGGATGTGATCGCCGAGACTCCTCTGCGGTTCCTGCGATCCTCGTCGGCGTCCCTGCCTGCCCAAGTGATGGTCGCCTTGGCCGAAACTTTTGATGCCCCGGTGATCGAGGCCTACGGGATGACAGAGGCGACCCATCAGATGACCAGCAACCCGCTTGCACGCGGAACACAGGTGCCGGGATCGGTTGGCATCGCTGCCGGCCCAATGGTGCAGATTGCCCACGAAGTTGAAAATGCTTTGCTGGATGGCACTGGCGAGGTGGTCATTTCTGGGGCCAACGTGACGCTTGGATATGAAAGCAATCCAGAGGCCAACGAGAAGAATTTCTTTGACGTGGATGGCACCCGGTGGTTCCGGACTGGCGACCAGGGCGCAATTGATGCCGGTGGCTTCCTGCATCTGACGGGGCGGTTGAAGGAAATTATCAACAGGGGCGGTGAGAAAATCAGCCCACTGGAAGTGGACGGTGTCTTGCTGGACCATCCGGCCATTGCGCAGGTTGTGACTTTTGCGATGCCGCACCCAAAATTGGGTGAGGAGGTCGCCGCCGCCGTTGTGTTGCGCGATGGTCAGGATGCCACAGATCAAGAGATCCGGACATTTGCGGCTGCGCGAATTGCGGACTTTAAGGTCCCTCGCAAGGTCATCATTATGGACGAGATTCCAAAAGGCGCGACGGGTAAGATGCAACGGATTGGGCTTGCTGAAAAGCTGGGCCTGGCACCAGCTGAATAATCCCAAAGGATAGTACCATGAAGATTTGTATCTATGGCGCCGGCGCTATTGGTGGTTACATGGGGGCGAAATTGGCCCTGGCCGGTGTTGATGTCAGCCTGGTCGCACGCGGTCCACATTTGGCGGCGATGCGGGACAAAGGTTTGACCCTGCTGGAACACGGGGCCGATCCGGTCACTGTGCCTGTTACGGTCAGTGACGATCCAGCCAGCCTTGGTCATCAAGACTTTGTAATCGTGACATTAAAAGCCCACTCCGTACCGGGTATTGTGCCAATGATGCAACCGCTTTTGGGGCCGAATAGCACGGTGGTCAGTGGCGTTAACGGTGTTCCGTGGTGGTACTTCCATAAGATTGGTGGCCCATTGGAAGGCACGCGGCTGACCAGCGTCGATCCCGGAAATGCACAGTGGGATGGTATCGGACCGGACAATGTACTGGGCTGCGTTGTTTACCCGGCCGCAGAAGTCAGTGAGCCGGGCACAATTCGCCATATCGAAGGCAATAGGTTCTCGCTGGGTGAACCTGATGGCTCTAAATCAGACCGGGCTGTCGCCTTGTCGAACATGTTAAATTCGGCGGGCCTGAAGGCGCCTGTGCGGCCAAAACTGCGCGATGAAATTTGGGTGAAATTGTGGGGCAATCTGTCATTCAATCCTATCTCGGTTCTTACTGATGCAACCCTGGATGTATTGTGCACAGACCCCGGCAGTCGCGCGGTGGCGCGGGCTATGATGGTCGAAGCGCAGACAATTGCCGAGAAACTGGGTGTTAAATTTCCGATCGATGTGGATAGACGGCTGGATGGTGGTGCAGCAGTGGGCGCTCATCGTACCTCTATGTTGCAAGACCTTGATAGTGGTCGGCCGATGGAAATTGACGCTTTGGTTGGGTCTGTTAAGGAGCTCGGTCTTCGTACAAATACGCCGACGCCGACTCTTGATAGCGTTCTGGCACTGGTTCAGCTCCGCGCCAGGTCTGCAGGATTATACAGCTGATCTGTCATCATGCGATTTGCTGAGTTCGTGAACGCGACCAAGTAAGCGCACAGGAACCCGACAAGTCATTTCACAAATGCAAAATGGCCTGCCCTGATACTGACCAGGGCAGGCCATTTCTTCATTTCAAGCCAAAGCTCTAGATATCTGCCATGAAGACAGTCTTATTTTCTTCGGCGGACCGTGTGATCGCCTCTAAAACTTCGATGTTGTGAACCATTTCATCGGGGCTGAACGGGTATGGGGCGCGCCCCTGCGCAGCATCGACGAATGCCTCAAGATTCCGCGTCACGGCGTCATCCCAATCATAGGCTGTTTGCTGAATCGGTGTCCCCGTGCGCGATCGTAAAAACTGTACCTTTCCACCTGGGGTATCCGGGTGAGTGTCATTGAGAATTTCGATCCATTCTTCGGTTCCGAAGACATGCATCCGGATGAAATGGGGGGTATGCAATACAGCGCTAAGCGTTGCGGTGACGCCGCTTTCAAAGCCAAGCTGCGCGGTGACAACATCGCCAGTTTCCCAGCCCAAAGATCGACTGGCCGTCATGGCCTGAACCGTCTTGACCCTACCGAAAAACGAGATGAACAAATCGGTTAGGTGAATACCCATTGCTGTCATACCCGCCGCTGGCGAGACGGCTTTTGATGTGCGCCAATCATCTTTGGGCGTGCCGATCAGCTTGTCGTGGCTAAAGGCGGCCTCGGCATGCATGATGGTCCCTAATTCGGCTTTGTCCAACGCACTTTTCAACGCCAAAAGCGCGGGTTCAAAGCGGCGTTCGTGACCGATTCCCAATTGCACACCGGCTTTTTGGCAAGCAGCCATTGACCGGCGGGCACTGTCGGCGGTCAATCCAAGTGGCTTTTCGCAAAATACATGTTTGCCGGCATTGGCGCAGGCGATGACCTGTTCTTCGTGCAGTGGATTGGGGGTGGTCAGAATAGCGGCGTCGACGTCGTCGTGATTGATTGCCTCTTCCAGAGACGAGAATATCTGCAAACCCATTGCCTGAATATTCGGATGGTTTGCCTCGACGGGCTCGACCACTCCTGCGATATGAATGGTCTTATGGCTTTTCAGGCGGTTGGCAAAATGCTTACCCCACCAGCCGAATCCAACAATGGCGACGGAGAATTTGTTCGTTGCGGCGCTCACAGGCTGGCTCCAATTTTCGAGAACTGGCCTTTGTGAAACAACAAGGGATTCTTGTCGTCCTTGCTGATGCGGCATACGCGGCCCAGATAAATCTCGTGATCTCCGCCGGCAAAGCGGTCGACAGTCTCACACTCTAAAACAGCCGAAGCCTGAGCCAATACCGGGATGCCATTCAGCCCCGTGCGCCAATCAACACCAGCGAATTTATCTTCGGATGGACGTGAGAAGTTCAGAGCCAGGTCTTTTGACTGGTCGCATAGAATGTTGATGGCAAAAGACGAGTGAGAGCGGAAAGCGGTCAGGCTGGGCGCCTTCAGCGACAGGCTCCATAAGATGAGCGGTGGATCCAGCGATACTGACGAAAATGAGTTAGCGGCGAGCCCGACGGGGGCGCCATTGTCGCCGATCGTTGTGATAATTGTCACCCCTGTTGCGAACTGGCCCAAGACATCGCGAAGGGCTAAAGGGTCGATGCTCTCGACGCTGAGATCTGTAGCAAGCGCGTTCATTTTTCTATCCTACTGATACGTTTCAACCACAAACATTCATGAGAAATGTCATTTTAACAACTTATGAGATCTTATATCTGCTCTCAGTTTTTTTGATGCCGTGATTTTTCCGTGACGGAAGAGTGCTACCAAGGCTATCTGAATATCTGATAACATACATTAGAAACCATCATTATCTCTGCAGGCTGTCGTCTGACATATTTGAAGAAACTCGAGGTCATGTCCGGAGACGCAGATGCAGTTATCATTTTTCACAATGCCCATTCACCCGCTGAACAAGCCTGTATGGCAAAGTATTCAGGAGGACCGTGAAGCATTTATCCTGGCCGATGAGCTTGGCTTTGTGGAAGGATATTGCGGTGAGCACACCACGGATCAGGCCGAAATCATCACCTCGACCGTCGCCTTTCTTGCCAGCCTGGCCTATGAAACCAAGAATATCCGGTTGGGCACTGGCACAGTAAATCTGCCCAATTCGCATCCCGCACGGGTCGCTGCTGAGGTGGCGATGCTGGATCATATGCTGAAGGGCCGTTTTAATTTTGGTATTTCGCCCGGCGGGTTGATGTCGGACGCCGAAGTGTTTGGTAACCTTGATAAAGATCGCAACGCTATGTTTATCGAGTGCATCAACATGGTGCTACAGATCTGGGAAGGCAAAGCACCTTACAACTTGCAGGGCGACTATTATTCGGTGACCACCGAGAAAACCATGATGCCGGAAATCGGACAGGGCGAATTTATTAAACCCTACCAGGATCCGCATCCGCCGATTGTCGGCACCGTTGTAGCCCCGTACTCTAAGGGTGTTACCGCCATGGCAGCACGTGGATGGGAGCCGATTTCTGCAAACTTCTTGCTGCCCAAATGGGTCGCTACCCATTGGCCAAACTATGCCGAGGGCTGTGCCCAGGGCGGGCGGGAAGCCAAGTTTGAAAATTGGAGCGTGGCCAAGAACCTCTGTGTCGCCGACGACATGGCAACGGCTAAACGCTATGCTCGTGATCCTAACAGCCCATATGTATTGTATTTCAAACAACTGCTGACCAAGCTGCGCTCGGGCGGACGATTGAATCTGTTCAAAGAAGATCAGAACATGAATGACGAGGATGTGACGCTGGATTACGTGTTGGATCGTCTGGTCATTTACGGTGATCCGTCAAGTGTGGCCGATCAGGTGCTGGCCTTCCAAGAGCAGACCGGCCCCTTTGGTAAGTTGGTCTATGCGGGTCAGGATTGGCTGGACTATGATCTGGGCCGCCGTTCGATGATCTTAATGGCAGAGCAGGTTCTGCCCAAAATCAACACAGCAATTGGGGCGGGTGAACAATGAGCAACCTGGTAACAGGACAGGTGACCACCGCAAGCGGGGTCCGTATCTCATATCAAATCGACGGAGCGGAAGGCGCGCCTTGGATCGTGCTTTCTAATTCCTTGGCAACGGATCGGCGGGTGTGGGATCCACAGATGGAGGCACTGACCAAGTCGCGGCGTGTTTTGCGATATGATGCCCGTGGCCATGGTCAAAGTGGTCCGGGTACACCGCCCTATAATCTGGGCTTGCTTGCAGATGATGTTGTTGCGTTGATGGACCATCTTGGTATCGAAACGGCTGAATTCATGGGCATTTCACTTGGTGGTATGACTGGCCTGGCCTTGGCAATTGCACATCCGAAACGGGTCAGTAAGCTGATTTGCTGCGATGCTCGAGCCGATTCTCCGGATGCTTATAAAGCTATCTGGGACGGGAATATCGCACGCTTGCATGAAAACGGCATCAGTGTCCTATGTGAGCCCACAATGGAGCGTTGGTTTACTGCTGGATTTCTTGCAGATACGGCGAATTCAGACACCCTGACCACTGTTCGCTCGATGATCAATACAACTGCGGCCGCAGGGTATGAGGGCGCGGCGCGCGCACTGCAGAACCTTGATTTATTGCCCAACCTGCCGAAAATATCCTGTGCTGTTTTATATGCAACTGGTGAGTTTGACATGGCGGCACCTGTGCCGGTTATGCAGGCAATGTGTGACGCCACTCCGCAGGCTGAGTTCGTTGTGATCGAAGGGGCAGCGCATTTGTCGAACCTGGAACAGCCAGACAGTTTCACCAAAACCGTTACGGCGTTTTTGGGTTTGAAGTAAAACTTAATGGCGGGGAGCGCAGGCCACTCGCCACTAAGGTCCAGCAAGGTTCACAGAATAATCCGAATGGCGAGCTGGCCAGTCCAATGGTCAGCCCGTGCCTTAGGACGTAGACTGTCTATGGGCAGGCTGAGAACGAAGAAAATAGCACCGTCGCAAAATTATTCCACCCAATGAGTAACCGCGACATTGCCCAAACGTCATGGAGAAAATGATGCCTATAGATGCTCTGCCTCAAATAATGGTAGCGCCAAATGGCGCGCGACGCACAACCCGGGATCATCCTTCAGTGCCAATGCAATTGGACGATACCATCGCCACAGCACTTGCGTGCAAAGCGGCGGGCGCCGGCGGGTTGCATGCTCATGTGCGTGACACTGATGGGGGGCATATTCTGGATGCAGGTCTGTATTTGGAATTGCTGGCTGAGATGAAACACCGCGCGCCCGATTTTACCGTGCAAATAACGACCGAGGCCGTGGGCCAATACACCCCGAAAGAACAACGGGCGCTGGTTACGGCGGTCATGCCAGACTTTGTTTCAATCGCCCTGCGCGAAATGGTAGCAGGCGAAGACGACAAGGATCTGTGCAAGTTCTATCACTGGGCCTATGTGTCAGGGATCGGCGTGCAGCATATTCTTTACACCCCAGAGGAAGTCTTGAAGCTGGCTTCATTTGTTGAAAAAGGGGTGATTCCAGCACAAGATTTGGAAGTACTGTTTGTTCTGGGCAGGTATTCGACCAACCAGCAAAGCAGTGTTTCGGATATGTCGCCATTTGTCGCCAATGCAACGCAGGTTCTTAAAGATGCTGAATGGGCTTTATGTGCCTTTGGTCAACAAGAAACCTCTTGTCTGGCCGAGGCGGTGCGCCAAGGCGGCAAAGCGCGGATTGGTTTTGAAAACAATCTGCACAACAGCGACGGGTCAATTGCGGTGGACAATGCGGAACGTGTTCACGAGCTGGTTGCCGAACTAAAGCGTGAAAAATTGGCGGACATGCCAAATTGATCTTTGCCATGGTAAATGTTCTGGCCCCTATCTTTGCCATTACGTCGATTGGTTTTGTGCTTGGGCGATCCAAGATTGAACTTCACGCGGGAACGCTCAGCACAACTGTTCTTTTGGTTGCTACGCCCGCGCTGATTTTCTCGTCTCTCACATCCTATGGTGTGACACCCGCGATGTTGCTGGAAATGGCCGCAGCGGCGATTCTTTGTCTATCTGCTTCTGCCGTGTTGAGCATGCTGACTATCAAGATGTTCGGCTTGTCCATGCGGTCCTTTCTACCTAGCCTGATGTTGCCAAATTCCGGAAACATGGGCCTGCCGCTGGTCATGCTGGCCTTTGGGGACGAGGGGTTGAAACTGGGCGTGTCCTATTTTTTTGTTGTTGCGCTTGTCCAGCACTCTGTTGGTTTTTCGATCGCCTCGGGCAGTTATGCTATGAGTCATCTGTTAAAGCAGCCGCTGATCTACGCTGTGGCTGCGGTGATCCTGGTTTCCACAACAGGGATAGCCGTTCCTGAGGTCGTTTTGACCACCACTGAAATACTTGGTGGAATGATGGTTCCTGCAATGTTGATACTTCTTGGCAGTTCACTGGCGGGGCTAACAATCTCGGACTTAAGGCCGGCGCTCGTCGTGGCTGTCTCCAGACTGGTAATTGGGGTGCTATCCGCACTCGCTGTCATCTGGGTTTTGGGTTTAGAGGGCAGGGTTGCGGGGGTGGTGTTTTTGCTGTCCACTATGCCAACGGCGATCATAACTTATGTGTTTGCACAACGTTACCGCCCAGAACCGGGCCAGATCGCCAGCGCAGTGGTTGCATCAACGCTGTTGACCTTTGGTTGCCTGCCTTTTCTGCTATGGTTTGCGGTAAAAGTTTTGGAGCAGAGTTAACAGCTTAATTGGTTTTATGTATCATTTGCTTGATAGTGATCGAAGTGTTTTTGGTTCCCCTTCAACAATTGCGGCTCTGATATATGAAGAATGTAAAAATCCAACACTTGCGGTTCTTTGTTGCTGTCTACGAAGAGAATTCGATAACTGCCGCTGCTAATCGTGTTCATGCCACTCAGTCGGGTGTCAGCATGCAAATCCGCGATCTGGAGACGATCCTGGGCTTGACCCTGTTTGATCGGGCGTCGACGGGGGTGACACCGACCAAAGCCGGCGATCGGATCTATTGGCGGGCAACCCGGATTCTGTTGGAAATTGACGAGTTGCAAGAGGATGTCGCGACACACACGGACGAGCTGTATGGCTGTGTTCGGGCGGGCATCATGCCAACTTTTGCAAAATCAATTCTGGCTCCGGCCCTGATCAGGTTCTCAGAACAAAATCCCTATGTCGACGTCAAAATTACCGAAGGCTATAGCGAAATTCTTACCACCAAAGTCGCAAATGGTGAATTGGACCTTGCTGTTGTCCCAGGTGGCGATATCCCGGTAGGTGTTCGTTCTTCGCATGTTGAAACGGATATAGAAGTTCTGATTCAAAGATGCACCACTGACGGCCAGTCTCGTGAACTCGTCAATTTGGCTACCGCACCTCCATTAAAGATTATGCTTCCAGGTCCGGGCAATGCGCGCCGCTCCAAAATCGATCAGTACCTTAGCAATTTCTGTGCTTCTGATCATATGATCATGGAGCTGGACAGTATGATGACCACATTGGATATGGTGAACCGCGGCGAGTGGTCAGCAATTGTCCCTGGGTGTCTGTGTATCGCAAATATTGATGACAAAAATATGCGACTGTCACCGGTGTTGGATCCCCCTCTGACCGTCGATTACTTGTTGATCGAACCGATAACAAAAGCGCGAAGCAAAGCAGTACAGGTCTTTGCCGGCGAACTCTGTGATGAAATCGAGCGCGGGTGCCAACAATGCCGAGATCAATTCACTTCATAATTTAGTTATTTTTCAAAGTGTTATGTAGTGCTTAGTCGGCTGGTAAGTCGAGTTTCCCAACAGTCAAACCGGTGTCGTATTTGGCCATGTCGCGGTAACACGCGGCGGTCTTTTTGCGGCTTGTGCTTGAGGTAAAATTTGGGACCTGAAATCAAGGTCGGGTATCAAGAAAACTGAACACAGACATAAGTACTCATAAGTTGTTTTGGTGTCGGGAAAAGGTACAATTTGGAGTCAAGAAAGGGCGAAGGTGCCAAATTATGCTAAGAGACCGGACATCGTTCAATGGAGGAACAGCAGCGTTGGGCATAGCTGATCAGCAGCTGGGCCGTGCCGCCAATTTGCCCTTGAGCGTCCAGATTAATCAGCGCGGTGCAGCTTGATGAATGTCACTCTCAAATTTGGCGGATACCAAGGGGATCAATCCGTTCATACGCTAGGTGTGCTGGCCTTTTGCGATGCATTGGAACGACATTCTGATGGTGAAGTCCGAGTTGACTTTGAGCAAAATATTTCAGCTTCCGGACGTCAGGCTTCTGATTTGTTGTCAATGACGGAAAGCGGCACGCTGGATGCTTGCTATTTTTCGTCCAGCTATCTGACCAAACGAGTGCCGGATCTGGGCTTGTTCGATCAGCACTTTTTGGCTCCGGATCGTCCCCAAACCTTTGCGATGCTGGATGGTGCGTTTGGCAAGCAGTTGGCCGCAAAAGTAGAATCGCAAACCGGGTACAAGGTCATGGGGTATTGGGACAATGGCTTGCGCCATATCACGTCCGCTAAGGGCCCAATTCGCAGCCCGGATGATTGTCGGGGAATGACGATCCGGACGCTGGCCAATGAAGATCACCAACGCGTCTTTCGGTCGCTTGGGTTTGACCCAGTGACCATCGATGTCAGTGATCTGGCAGACGCGGTCGAGGCGAGGCGTGTTGACGCGCAGGAGAACCCGCTCACAAATACCTATAATTTCGGACTGCACAAAACCCACAGCCATGTTGTTTTGACCAAACATCTGCTTGGCGTGGCGTTGGTGTTGTTCAACAAAGATAACTTCGCGTCATGGCCGAAGTCTGTTCAGAAGGCGGTGTCGGCAGCGTTGCAAGAAGCTACTGCGAAACAGCGCCATGCGGCCGTAGCTGACGACATGAGTTGCGCTAAGAACATGCGCGAGCAGGGCGTTGAATTTACCAACCTTTTACCAGAGGAGCGCGCCAAGTTCGTCGCCGCTTCCCGTGACGAGGTTGCGATGATGCGCACAAACTTTGATGCCGGGTTGCTAGAATTGTTTGACCAAGAGCTGACGAAAACAGCCACAGGGTCCCGGCATCAAAACGAACAAAGATCAGGGAAGAGTGAATGAAACTTGCAGTTTCCAGTGATGGAATGGGGAAAACGGTGATGATAGGGAAACTTAAACTAACCCCTGAATTGGCCGTTGTGGCGGTTCTGATGGTGCTGGCTGGCTTAAGCGTGGTCTTTATTGGTGCGCTGGTGGCCCCGCCCAAAGTTTTGATGGGTCGGTCGCTAACCGCTATTCCACCTAACTTATTCCCGATTATCGTCCTGTCTCTTCTGGGGCTTCTATGTGCTGGCTATCTGTATTGGCGCAGTCGGAATGCTGACGTGGGTGAGATTGGTGGTTTCAATTTTCAGGGGTGGGATCGCGCAGCGGCGCTCTTTGGATTGATGCTTATGTATGCACTGACGATGGAGCCATTCGGCTTTTTGATATCGTCGGCCATTTCACTGGCCCTGATCTCTTGGCTCGCGGGCAATCGCACAATTTGGCAAATTATCGCCCTGTCACTGATTGGCCCGCCAACCCTGTACCTGCTGGCCACTCGAATTTTGGCGGTGTCTCTGCCCGAACTCAGTGCCATCGAATTTGCCTATTCACGCCTGCTGGGAGGCTGAGAAAACAATGAATGCCGATCCTAAATCCAAAGGAAAAATGAATGCTTGATCAGTTCCTAGAAGGCTTCGCTATGGCGATGCGCGTGGACACTTTTGTGCTGATGGGGGCAGGGCTGTTTGGCGGAATGCTAGTTGGCGCACTACCTGGTTTCACGACTTTGATGGCAATGGCCATCTTGCTACCAATCTCGTTCTTTCTTGACCCGATTGTTGGTATTCCGTTTCTACTGGGCGTCTACAAAGGCGGCATCTTTGGCGGCAGTATTCCAGCTATCTTGGTCTCGATGCCTGGTACCGGTGCTGCCGTGGCCACGTCGAGGGATGGCTATGCGCTGACCAAACAGGGCAAATCCCGCAAAGCGCTGGATATGGCACTGTTTTCCTCAGTGTTTGGCGATACCGCCAGCGATATCTTTACAATATTCATGATCTTTCCAATTGCCTTTTTGGTCATGCAATTTGGTCCACCCGAACTGTTTGCAGTTCTGTTGCTAAGCCTGGTCATCATTGCCGCTACTTCAGGGTCAAGCACAGTGAAAAGCCTGATCATGATGGCTGTCGGTCTATGGCTGTCATTTATTGGCACCGATCCTTTGGGGGGGGTAGAACGGTTTACATTCGGGCTGTTTGATCTAAAGTCCGGCATTCCGCTGCTGCCGATGCTAATCGGCGTGTTTGCGATCCCCGAGATTGCAGGTGTGGTGATCCGCAATGAAAAAGTGAAACAGCTGGCGTCGCTGATGGGCGAACGTCTGACCTTTCGTGAATTCCGCGGTACTTTGAAGACGATCTGCCGGTCGACGGTTATTGGCACAGGCATCGGCATTATTCCCGGACTGGGGCAAGTGGTTGCCGCAATGATGGGATATGCAGCGGCCAAGAATGCCTCGGACCATCCCGAGACCTTTGGTCAGGGCGATTTAGAAGGCGTAGCCGCTGCCGAAGCTGCCAATAACGCGGTGAATGGGCCGACTATGGTGCCGTTGCTTACACTTGGTATTCCGGGTGACAACGTGACCGCCATTCTGCTGGGCGCCTTTGTGGCCCAAGGCCTTCGTCCTGGTCCGCAATTGTTCGAAGAGCAGGGGGCCACGGTTTTTGCCATCCTGATTGCCATGGTATTCGCCAACCTGATGTTCCTGGTCATTGGCTATCTGTCGATCCCGTTCTTTTCACGGCTGGTCCGGATCAAAACCTCGGTGCTGATCCCCGTCGTGATCATGTTCGCCTTTGCTGGTGCCTATGTGTTCCGGTCCGACACCTTTGATCTGCTGATGTTGGTTGGATTTGGGATTTTCGGATTGATCGCAAAGGCTGGAAAATTCGATGTCATGCCGATGGTTATGGGATTCATCCTCGGCCCGCCAATGGAATACGCATTCGGTCAGACCATCGCCATGGGGAACGGTTCTACACTCGCATTCCTCTTTGACGAACGGATCGCTGCGCTGATGATTTTGGTCGCCACGCCGATGATCGGATTGCTCCTGTGGAGACGGATGAAAACTGTCCCCTCAGACTAATGGTCCAAGCCGCGGCATCAGCTGCTTGGTTCAAAATACTTCTACAACGATGCAATAGGGAGGAAGACATGCTTAAATCAACTATCAAACGGGTGGCTGCAACCGCAGTTGCCGCTGGGTTCGCAGTGACCGCGTCATTGGGAGCAGCCCAGGCAGAGTATCCGGAAAAGCCAATCACTATGGTTATTCCACTGGGAGCCGGCGGCTCGCATGACTTGAATGCACGTGTGATCACTTCGATCATTCCTACGTATCTAAATCAGGCGATGATCGTCCGTCTGACACCTGGTTCGGGCGGCCAAAAAGGCACGCAGGAAGTCGCCAATTCGGCGGCCGACGGGTATACGCTGCTGTTCACGCACAACTATATCGACATGCTTCAGCAGCACGTTGAAAACCTGCCATACGATCCAATGGAAGATTTCATTCCAATTGCCCGGGTTAACTATGCGCCTGCTGGCATCGTGGTTCGGGCAGACAGTCCATATCAAACCTTTGACGATCTCGTCGCGGCGGCCCAGGCAAACCCAGACTCGATCCGGATGTCGCATTCGGGCAACTGGGGTGCGTTCTTTGTACCGGCTGCGCAGATCATGAAAGCACGGGATTTCAGCTTGAACCTGGTTCCTTACAAAGGTGGCGGACCAGCTCTGCAGGCTCTGCTTGCGGGTGATTCCGATGTGACGATGGGCTTCCCATCGACTTTGGGGTCGCTGCTTGATGCGGGGACCATTCGGGTTCTGGCAACTGCTGGTTCCGAGCGGATGTTCGACGATGTTCCTACTCTTGCTGAAGTTGGCGTAGAGGGTGACATTGGCTTCATGCACCGTGTTGTTCTGGCTCCAAAAGGCACGCCGGACGATGTGGTCGCCACCTTGACCGACGCCTTCGGTAAGCTTGTTGAAGATAAAACCTTCACACGTATGATGGGTCGCTTGAATGAGACCATCGATCTGCTGGATGGAGCGGAATACCAGGCAATGCGTCAAGAGCAGGACGCTGCCTATGCTGACCTCGTCAAAGTTCTGACAAGCCAGTAACAAAAATGGGGCCGTGCAGAGTATTATCTGCACGGCCCTTTTCTATTCTGAATTTCATGTGGTTTTGTGACCCGCCTAGAATATCACAACGGGGCAACACCCAAGTCTTGCGCCAGCGTGTTCAACACAGCCAACAAGGTAGCTGGCAAGGGAATTCCATGTTCAGATCTTTCCTGTGTCACCTGCGCAAGTCGCTCTCCAGGCAGACGAATACTATCAAATCCCGGCAGCCGAGGCGAAGATTTCATCTCCTGCCAGATCTTATCAATATCCGATTTGAACTGGGCCGGGTCGGCAAAGGCTTTAATATCCAGCGCAATCACAAAATGTCCGGTGTTGGTTGTCGTTTCAGAATCCGCGTTGAAATCAACGACCCCACGGCCAAAGGCTGCGCCGTTCAAGGTGCCCGCGAGAATTCCAAAAATCAGCGACAGGCCATAACCCTTGGGACCGCCAATAGGCAGCAGAAACCCCTCGGAGGCGCGGTTGGGGTCGGTCAGCGGTTGACCGTTTTTGTCGATCATCCAGCCTTCGGGCATGGTTTCGCCCCGTTGGGCCGCCGTCTTGACCTTGCCGTAGGCAGCAACTGTCGTCGCCATGTCCAGAATGATTGGTGGGTTGTTGGTCGACGGCAGAGCAATAGAAATAGGGTTCGTACTCAGCAGCATTTCGGTGCCACCCCAGGGCGGCATATGGTTGGCGCTGCCGACGGCCACATAGATGCCGATCATGTCTTCTTCTGCCGGCATCGCGGCATAAAGCGAGGCCGGACCCGCGTGGTTCGAGTGCCGTGCACCAACCCAGGCTACGCCGGTGGTTCTGGCTTTCTCCATGGCCAGCTGTGTGGCATGGTTCATGACCAAATGCCCCAATCCGTTGCCACCATCAATCAAGGCTGTGGCGGCACGCTCTTCAACGGTACGAAACTGCGCGTTGACGTCCAGCCCACCGGCCTGAATGCGGCGGATGTATTGCGGCAGTCGGAAAACGCCATGCCCATCCTGACCAATAAGATCAGCACGGGCCATCAAGCCCGCCGCCTGCTCTGCATTGGTCTCGGTCATGCCGCATGATCGAAAGCAACGTGCAATGAAGGCGCGCAAGTCATCATGGGGCGTCAAGGCGGGAAAATCGGACATCTAAATCTGCCTTCCTGTGTTCTAAGGCGCAGAGCGCCAATTCAATTGAAAAGAGGTGAAACATGTCGAACGGGTTTTCCATCAGATACCATGAGGTAAATGTATTCAGCAGGGGGGATGGCGTTGAAACCCGTTTGCTTGTCGGTAAGGGCTGTGCTGATGAGACGCCGTTTACCAGTGGCACAACGGTCTTTCCCAAAGGCTGTGGTGCGCCGCTGCATTCTCATAATTGCGCTGAACAGGTGACCATCCTGGAGGGCACTGCCGAAGCAATGATCGGCGGGGAGACGATCCAGCTGAGTAAGCTGGATACGTCTTTTGTCCCCGCCAATGCACCGCATTACTTTCGCAATACTGGCGACACGCCGCTTGTCATTTTGTGGATTTACGGAGCCCGCGATGTGACCCGAACCTTTACCGAAACCGGGGAAACTGTCCCCCATATGTCGTCCGGCGATCAAGTTTGATCCTGGCTCAAACATACCGCCTAAAGTCAGACTTTTAGGCGGTATTCGTCCGGGATCGACAATGGTGTGTTGGGACCATCGAGAAACTCTACCGTGCAAAACGACAGCATGGTGTCGCCAATGTTCTCAACGGAATGAACCATAGAATCCATCTCGCCATAAGCGAAGTGACGTGTCTCGCCCACATAATGCGTCACATCCCGAATTTCGCCAGAAGAGAAATATCCACGTGCCTTGCCATCGGCGAGGGCGGACCAGAAGTAGGTATTGACGTGACGGTGAAACGCACAGCGATTGCCGGGCGCAATATGCAGGTGCCAAACCCGGAGCTTGTCAGTTTCCGAAACCAGAACCGACCCGACAACACCGTTGTCTTGATGCTCGAGCATCTCGGCATGCATGCCCTCGGGCCAATGGGCAAAGGCGGCAGGATCGGTTGCCATTTCCACGTGGTCGGACCCGTGTGTGGGGATAGATGTATTGGTCATTTGGACGTTCCTGACAGAATTGGCAAAAGCCGAAGTTGCGATCAAGCGGAGTGCACCGCCGCTAGATCGGCTCGAAATGCGGCCTGTTGATCAGAGGTGAGGCCAACCAAAGGTGGGCCCATGCGGGTCCAGGTGTCATCGCCGGTTCTCCAGGCCTCGGCCTGTTTCATGGCAGCCATCATCGGATATTTTGACGCCATCGCCCGCGCTGTTTTTACAGCTGCCATGGCGGTTTCGCGCTCGGGGCCATCGGATGTTTGCAATGCCGTCTGTGCCAGCGCGCCGAATATATTGGTCGAGCCCGAGATGATACCCGCCGTTCCAATGGACAGACCCTGCCACAGCATCGCTTCAGAGGAAGGGTAAACGTCAAATCCCTCGGAAATGCCGCCAGTAGCTTCGACAATGGCACGGCTTTGTTCAAAGTCACCGCTGCTGTCTTTTAACCCGGCGATGATGGGACCAAAGGCCTTGCGCAACCGCACCACCAGTTCGGGTGACAGCGGGGTTTGGGACATCTGCGGAAAGTGGTAAAGATAGACCCGCAGATCATCACTGCCAACCTGTTCGACCAGTCTGGCGTAGGCGGCAAACAAACCATCATCGGATACGTTTTTGTAATAGTAGGGCGGCAGCACCAGTACATTACAAAATCCAGCATCAAGCGCAGCTTTGGTCAATGCAATGCTGTCGCCAATTGCTGGCGCACCAGTTCCGAAAATCACTTGATCGGATTTGAACCCAGCGGCTTGAAACGCTTGTGGTAGGCCCAGTCGGTCGCGCATCGCAACAGAACTGCCTTCGCCTGTTGTACCGGTAGGGGCAACGCCATCACAGCCACCGTCGGTTACAAGATGGCGGCAATACCCCGTCAGCTTGTCAGTATCGAGCGATCCGTCCGCGTGGAATGGTGAAATTGCTGCCGCATAGATGCCGCGTTTAGCCTTGGTCATTATGATTTACCTTCGGTGATTTGGTCCTTAGTTGCCGTTGGCTGGCGCATTGAAACAACGACTTTGATAGCGTCATCGATGCGTTCGCGCGCGTAGCGTAGCGCAGTTGGCAGGTCTTCCAATGGAAATGTATGTGTGTGGATCAGGCTGGCATCGAACCGCTTCTCGGCCATAAAGGCCATGGCACGATGGGTGGCTGATCGACCCTCGCCGCGGATGCCATACAGATAGATATTATTGACCGCCAAGGCCCCCAGATCAAAATTAACGGCTTTCTTGGGAAAGGCGGCCAGACAGATCTTGCCGCCACGATTGGTCATATGCACCGCCTGATTGACGGTTGTTTCATTGCCGGCACAGTCGACCACATAGTCCGCACCCTTGCCGGTGATCTCTTTGATCCGGGCGACGACGTCTTCTTCTTTTGGGTTGATGACTATGTCCGCACCCAGCTTGGTGCCGATCTGGTTGCGGTTTTCGCGGGTGCCAACCAGGATCACAGGCGAGGCCCCAAGGGCCTTGGCCACTGCAACTGCCAGCAATCCGATTGGACCCGGGCCAATCACAACGACGCTTTCACCTGCGACCAACCCGCCCAATTCGGTCAGGCCGTACATTGAGGTACCAGCTGTGACGACAAGAGTGGCTTCCTCATCGCTCATTTCGTCGGGAACGCGGATCATGGTGTTGATGTTGTTCACCGCATATTCGGCAAAGCCGCCGTTGGTGGTGAAGCCATTGGCCCGATGGCCCTTGTTGGTGTCGCCGTAGTTCAGACCGTAGTTGTGACAGGACGTGTACATGCCCATGCGGCATCGTTTGCATTGGCCGCAACCGGCGTGAATTTCAACGGTGACCCGCTCGCCAATTTCAAACTCATCCACACCGGGGCCGAGAGCGGCGATTGTGCCCATATACTCGTGGCCAGGCGTGAACTCTTTGTTAAAAGGGGCTCCGCCCTCGATCAGGGCAGGGGTGCCGTAAGTCAGGATCTCGAGGTCGGTGGCGCAGATGGCCACCGCATCGATCCGAACCAGTGCCTCTGAGCGACCAGGGACAGGCACATCCTTGGTGTTCAGTGTCAGCTCTTCTGGATCGCCCAAGACCCAGGCCTTCATCGACTGTGGCATCGGCATTCTGGATGAGGTGGTGACCCCGTGCCAGCTGGAATCCACGTCTGTATTTTTGATATTCATGTCCCGCCTCTTCGATCATTGGTCGACCAATGTATCGATTCAAAAATCAATACTTGGACATCGATACAGTATTTGACCTATGTTAGTATAGACTCAACGAAGGAAGAACATCTGATGCCGGGCATAATCAAAAATGATATCAAATTGGTCGACCAATGAAGGATGGTTCGCTGGCCCGGGTTCGATCCTGGTTAAAGGCCGAATCGCAACCCGAAGGTTTCAAGTTGCCGTCGGAACGTGAACTGGCCCCTCAATTGGGGTTAAGTCGGACAGATTTACGCAAGGCGCTATTGGTGTTGGAGGCCGAAGGGCGGTTAGAGCGCAGGGTTGGGCGGGGTACATTTTTGTGCAACGCGCGGACTGACAGTACCGGACTTGAGGCTGTAACGGATACCGCCAGTCTGGCAGAGCGCACTGGGCCGATGGAGGCAATGAATGCGCGATTGGCGCTAGAGCCAGAGTTGGCTCAGATGGCTGCATTGCAGGCAACCAGACAGCAAGTCTCCCAATTGGGCGCACTTGCGCAGGCGATGCGGGTTGCACCCGGATGGCTCGCATATGAAGAGCTGGATGCCGATTTCCACGACCTTCTGGCACGAAGTGCCGGTAATTCGTTGCTGTATGAGTTACATCGAATCGTCAACGCGGTGCGTAAGGTGGTTGTCTGGCGTCGCTTAAATCCGGCCAATCAGGCACCGCCGACTGATTATCATTCGCTGGACGAACATGACGCTATCGTCATGGCATTGGAGCATCGCGACCCGGCTGCAGCGCGCGCGGCGATGCGCGCGCACCTGCGGGCAACAATCGATGCGATGACTGGTGACACATAGGGAAAGGGCCACCCGGATTGGATGAATCTGTCCTGGGGATGCAGGTTCCAGAGCGGTTTTTGCATAAAGTCCGGACAAATGATGGAAGGATTGGATCTGAGGTCGGTAATTCGCGAATGAAAATTTGCAATTTTTGTGATTATTGACAAATGTCCGGACAAATGTAACTCTGGGTGAAAAGGAAGACTTACGCGAAGGAAGTATCGAATGAGACAAGTAGAAGTGGCCGTCATTGGTGCCGGTTGGTGCGGTGGTATCCGTGCAGTGACATTGTCCCGGTCAGCATTGGTCGATAAGCTACACATCTGCGAGATCCGTCCCGAGCGTCTGGAAGAAATTGCAGCCGAGACCAACCCGGCGACCGCAACCACTGACTATATGGACATCATCAACAACCCAGCGATTGAGGTGGTCTACATCTCAACCACACCCGAGCAGACCCATTACCCAATCGCGCGCGCCTGCATGAAGGCTGGAAAGCACGTATTGCTGGAAAAGCCACTGGCTCTGGAACTGGCCGAAGCGGATGAGCTGATTGCGCTGTCGCATGAGAAGAATGTCAAATTCACCGTCGGCTATTCGCAGCGGTTCAACCCCAAAATCGCCTTTGCCAAGAAATCGATTGCCGATGGCACGCTCGGCAAGGTGGTCAATGTCATGGTCAGCCGCCACCTGTCGCGCAACCTGGGCAAAAAGATTGCCAATCGGGTGAAACTTTCGCCGGCAGCAATGGAATCCACTCATGATCTGGATTTTGTATTTTGGCTGCTTGAGCCGGCCAAACCGGTTCGGGTGTATTCGCAAGGCGCATATGGCTACATGAAGGATCTGAACGGATCTTATGACTGCATGTGGTCAACCGTGACCATGGATGACGGAACGCTTGTCGTGATTGGCGGCGGATGGAACCTGCCACCAAGCTACCCAAATTACTGTGGAACTTGGATTGAAATCACCGGTACGGACGGGGCTTTGATATTGGACGACACCAGCCGCGATAATTGGCTGAACACTGTTGCGGATGGCACTCAATATCCAATGTCCACTATGCCCGGCGAGCAGGTCGATCATGTTTTTGCGGGCCAGATGGGCCCAGAAACCATCCACTTCCTAGAGGCGGTGCTGCTGGACACGGATGTAATGGTCTCGCCCGAGCACGCGCGGATCGTCATGGAAACTTATTCGGCCGCAGATGTATCTGCTGAGATTGACGAACCAGTCAAACTTCCGCTGTCAAACCAGGCGTTGGCCCAATTGGCGGATATGAAGGCTCAAAACGCGGGCTAAGCCTAGACTAAAAGGCGCAATTTGAGGGAGGCCATCGTGCGGGACAGCGTAGGAATTTTTGGTTTGGGCCTGATTGGCATGACGCTTGCCCGGCGCTTGATTTCTGCCGGATACACGGTCATCGGAACCGACCCTCGAACAGAACAGCTGGACACGTTGAATGCCCTTGGTGGTACCGGAGGCTCCCCAGATGAGGTGTGGCAGGCGGACGTTATTTTTTCTGCGGTATTCGACACCGGTCAACTGGAGGACCTGATTGCAAATGCGCCGGTTGGGGCTAGGCGCGCAATTGCATCTTTCAGTACCTGCGATCCCGGTCAAATGGCCGGGATCGCGGCCAAGGCAATGGCCAAAGGCTGGCATTTTCTTGAAACACCAATTTCTGGCACCAGCCGACAGTTAAGCGCTGGCGAGGCAGTCTTTTTCGTCGCCGGTGACAAAGATCAGGCCTCTCGATTAGACGTCATTCTGAAAGCACTGGGCAAGGCGCATTACTATGTTGGCGCCCTTGGCAATGGCAATCGGACCAAGCTAGCAATCAACCTGGTCCTGGGTTTGAATCGCGCCGCTTTGGCTGAAGGCATTGTTTTTGCGCAAAGCATGGGTCTGGACGCGGCTTCATTTCTTGAACTCGCACAAAAATCAGCAGCACAGTCGCAGGTGATGGCAGGAAAGGGGCCGCTGATGGTGGCGCATGACTTCGAGGCTCAGGGTAGAATTAGCCAGTCTGCCAAGGATTTTCGCCTGATACAGGACACTGCACAGGCAACAGGTCAGCATTTGCCCTTTGTCGAGACCTATGGTGCGATGATGGATGACTGCCTGAGTAACGCTGAGGGGGATTTGGACAATTCGGCGATCATTTTAGCCATTGCCCGGTCACGTTCCGACAGCTAATTTGCAGCTCTTGTGCCGGATGCAGCTGCGGTCTGTGGGGATGTCCGGAGAGAGACTAGACATTGACGTTGGCCTTTTGCAGACCCGGAACATTGTATGACCAAGCCTCAGAAACCCGTAAAAAGCACTCGGTATCAGGAAGTCGCTGATGCGCTGCGCGCGGAAATCGCCTCGGCGACGTACAAAATTGGTCAATGTCTTCCCACCGAACACGAGCTTTGCCAAAGGTTTTCGGCCAGCCGGTTTACTGTGCGCAAGGCGATCGACGTGTTGCGTGATCTAGGACTGCTTGAGTCTCGGTCTGGATATGGAACTTTTGTTGTCTCGTTGCGGCCACAGGAAAAGGTCGTACAGACATTGTCTTCGTTTGAAGAGTTGCTGCAATATCCGGCAGAGACCTATCGCAAGCAAATAGAGGCGAAGACCATCATTGCCTCGCCCGAACTGGCATTGCTGTTGCAGGCGTCAGCCGGTCAGGAGTGGGTTTGGCTGCAGGCCATGCGGCTAGCCGTGCATTCCGAGGCGGCGATCTCTTGGCTGGAAGCCTATATTGCGCCTGAATTGGCTGATGTCGTTGAGCTTCCCAATCCGTCTGGGGCTTCACTGCTAAGGCAAATCCAGGACACCCATGACGTGCACGCGGCCAACGCGCAGGTCGAGGTCTTTGTCACAACCATCGACGACAAACTGGCACTGCCGCTTAAAGTTCAGCAAGGTGTCCCGGCCCTTGGGATTGTCCGACGGTACCGCAACGAGAATGGCCAAGTTTATTTGGTGACTCACTCCATTCATCCAGAAAACCGGTTCCGTTTGAATTTTGAATTAGAGCGTCAAAATTAGCGGGAGGGGTAAGGACCAGCGGAGTTGCCCCTCAGGATTTGTCCGGACTGTCAGGGCGTGTCCAGCTCGGGAGATCGTATAAACCGTTTTCGGCTGTGGTCGTAGACCCAGTTGAATGCGACGCTGAACGTAAAGAAAAAGACGACAGCTCCGATGTCCCAGATCAGCACCTGCATGAAGCTTTCATTCAGCGCCCACATGAGCAGAGGGAAGGTCGCCACCACGATTCCCATTTCGAACCCAAAACCATGCAGGAGGCGGGTGGCGAACGTACGCAAAATCCGTTTTTCACCAAAAAGGACATCAAATCCCCAGTTGTAGAAAAAGTTCCAAAGCATTGCGATCACTGTCATAGCCAAGCCAAGAGCAGCCATCTCGCCGCCGTCTTGCTTTGTCACGAACATGGAAATCGGAATGAAGGTAATTAGCGCGATAGCCTCAAACAATATCATATGTAGAATGCGTTCTTTGAAACTCATATTGCGCTCCGTTTTCAAACCTATTTTCGAGAATTCAGTCAGTTTCTTGGGCCATGCTGGGCCGATATGACATATCGGCCCAAGTCATATCCGACAAGTGAGACTTAATCGTTCTGCATCAATGGTTTCTTCAGTGCATTTTAGGGCAGCATCATCCGCCTTGGTGAGCGCGATGTAGGTACCATGCGGCGATAATACAGCCCCTGACTGGAAAATAAGTTGCAGATTGGCACCCGGAAAAGCGTGTATTGCCTGGATTCGCTTTAGGTTGCCCAGCCGCCATCGATGATGTGTGTCTGGCCAGTGGTAAAGCCGCTTGCATCGGAGGCCAGATACAGCGCCAGTGCCGCGATTTCCTCGGCATCCCCCACGCGCCCCATAGGCTGGCGGGCGATGAATTCCTTCATGGCGTGATCATAGTCACCGGTATCGCGTAATCGGTCGTGCAGGCTGGGACTGTCAACGGTGCCGGGGCAAATGGCATTGCAGCGAATGCCCTGGGTTACAAAATCTGCAGCAATTGATTTTGTCAGGCCAATCACCGCTGCCTTGGACGCGCAATAGGCAAACCGGTTCGGTACGCCTTTAATTGACGAAGCCACGGACGACATGTTCACAATAGACCCGCCCCTTTTGGCCAACATGCCAGGAATCACAGCCTTGCATAGGCGGTACTGGGCTTTGACATTCAGGTTGAATGCGAAATCCCAGTCGTCTTCCGGACAGTCCAGAATATTGCCTGCGTGCACGACACCGGCGCAGTTGAACAGCACATCCAAAGGTCCCACATCGGACAGAATCGACGCCACATTTTCTGCATTGGTAGCATCCATTTTCAGGGCAGATACGCCATCAACCTGGTCCAGCTCAGCCAAACTCGCATCATTGATGTCGGTCGCAAACACCTTTGCCCCAGCGCGAGCAAAAGCCAGCGCACTGGCCCGGCCAATGCCTTGACCAGCTGCCGTTATCAATGCGGTTTTTCCTGTAAGATCTAAATTATAAGCCATGTTTCATCCTATCCCAAATATGTCCCGAGTCTTTCAAACGCATCATGCAACACGGGTTCGGGTTGGGCGTAGCATAGACGCAGGTAGCCCTCGCCCTGTGTGCCAAAGGCGATGCCGGGGGCCAGTCCCACTTTCGTCTTGTCGATGATCTCCAGTGCTGCCGCGAAGCTATCGTTAAGGCCGTCCACTTTGAAAAAGCAGTAAAACGCGCCATCTGGCTGAATAAACTGAACACGGTCAAATTGTGACAACCGGTCCGCCGCAATGGCATACCCCGTTGCAATTTTGGTTTGCAAATCGGTGATTTCGCTTTCACCTTGCGTGACGGCAATTCGACCAGCGTCTTGAATAAAGCCGGCGGTGCAAGAGGTATTGAATTCAGTTAGCTGGCCTAACTTGGCCGCGAGCGACTTTGGGGCAGTCAGCCACCCCAGGCGCCAACCGGTCATCGACCAGCATTTCGAAAACGAGTTTACCGAGATCAACAGATCGTCAGGATCTGCAATCGTCAGGAATGATGGTGAGTGTTTCGCATGACGATACAGCCGTGTGTAGACGTCATCTGCGACAATCCAAATTCCGTGTTTGCGGCAATGATCTAGAACGATCCGCTGTTCTGCCGCTGTCATGGTCCAACCTGTCGGATTGTTCGGAGAATTGATCAGAACAGCCTTGGTGTCTGGGGTGAGCGCATCTAGAAAAGCGTCAAGATCAAGGGACCAGCGCCCGGCCTTTGGTGCGAGTGTTACTGAATGCAATGCTGCGCCCATAGCCGTGAATGCTCCTGCCAGGTTTGGCCAGCCCGGCTCTAGGACTACCACGCGATCCCGGGGCGAAATCAGAATTTCGGCCGTCAGCATCAGCCCCTGCATTCCAGATGGCGTGACCGTTATGTTTTCGCGGTTCAGCGCCGATGTGAATAAGCCGTTCGAGTAGGTGACCAGCGCATCGCGAAGACCGGGTGCCCCATTGTTGGGTTGGTATTTATGATTGCCCGCCCTCAACGATGCAACGGCGGCATCCACGATCAGCGGGCTTGTCGCCCACGCCCCTTCGCCAAACCAAAGGGGTAGCACATCGGTTTGTCCCATCCCGATTTCCGCGACTTCACGGATCTTCGAGGCTGCCAAGGCCTGTGCGCGATCTGAAAGAAAAGAATGAGGGGCCAATCTGGTCATGGCAAAACTATCTGTTTTTTTGCTGCAGGAGTCGCCTTGCAAATCGTGTGAAGGAGTAGGCAATATGACTATAAGATAGGCAATTTACCTATCTTGTGTCCAGGTGAGGTCAAATGTCAAAGCTGATCGATGAGAAAATTCTGGCAGAATTGCGTCAAGATTCCCGTATTCCTGTTACCACACTTGCGAACCGGGTGGGGCGATCGCGTACAGCGGTGCAGGCCAGGATTAATCGCTTGCAACAGGACGGCCGTATTCAGCGATACACTATCGATGAGCCGGGGCGCACAAAAGACAGTGATGTTGGCGCGATGGTTCTGATCTCGGTCACGGTGCGTAGTAAAAGTCAGGACTTGCTGTCTCACCTTCGGGGGCTACCCCAAGTTATCGGATGTTTTGGAATCGCAGGCGATTTTGATTTTGCCCTGCTGTTGTCCA
>ENA-OSET01001008-OSET01001008.1-sediment-metagenome-genome-assembly--contig:-NODE-1008-length-30311-cov-15.201396_pt1 | contig 30311 bp, 28 predicted proteins | sample MGYA00237882_ERZ534229 | MGnify/ENA primary metagenome ERZ534229 (study PRJEB26408, sample SAMN06266212) | sediment metagenome | isolation source: Hudson Canyon methane seep mesocosm | place... | reverse complement strand
GTTTATATTCTCAAGCTGCTAGCCAGGTAGCTCCCTCTCCTGCTGGAGAGGGCTGGGGTGAGGAGAATAAAATTAAGGCTTTTCTTATTTCCCCTCATCCAACCTTCTCCCTCTGGAGAGGGCTTTCGCCGAGAGATAAAGTGGGGGTCTCTGAATACTTACGGTAGCCCTAGTTTTTATATATTCAGAAAGGTTATTGTTAATCTAACAAATAATTACCTTTCATTTAGCTCTCTAGTTGTTAAATTTATATTCGCCCACTTTGGGCTCTTTTTGATGATAAATTGTAGAAAATTTGTTTGCATATGAGGAATAAAAATAGGCTGCCATTTATTAAGAAGGCTTGGGGAACTTAACCATCGCTTGAGGTTTCTAGCCCTCTGAATTGACAAGGGGTGACGACTATCTTTTTTTTGTTTTACTAAGTATTCAACATCAGAGGATATATTAGCAAAAGCACTTCTCTGTGTTTCAATAATTTTTCTTTGCTTAAACATAATCAGGAGTGCACAAGCAAATTCATCTGCAACTTCTTCATTATCATAGAATGGGTAATCCCACTGCCTTAATAATATATGCCCCACTTCATGCATTAAAGCAAACATCAAAATATGTTGTATTTTTGTCTTATCATTAAATTTTTCGCGTAATTGTTTAATATATTCACTACAAAGAAAAACAGTTGTTTTATTGCTATATGCATTAGGTTTTCCGCATTTAACTATTTTGATATCTAATTGGTCAAACATGAATACTTTTTTAAGACTAGCCCCAAGCGTTGCTAATTGTTGATTGATTAAATTTCCTCTTTTTTTTGCCGCGAGTATTTGATTAGCACTTAACTCTAATGATGCTCTGAGCTGCGCTTTAAAAGAAAGTTTTTGCTTTCCTTCTCGATTATCAATAATCAAATAATAATGGCCTGACTTTGGAATTTCTACAGAAATGTACCGTTCTTTTTTAACCCTAGCACTAAACAGTGGCTTAATGGCTACCGATGGAAAGTTGGCATAATTTTTACTATTCAGTAATAAAACATTGGCATTCCCGTCAATTTGAACATCAATTTTTAATAGTGTTCCTGCATTAAGGTTTTTAAGGCGCGCACCTATCCACTTATTAGATTCAACCGCCATACCTATATCAAATGATTTTTCAAGTTTTTTGGCTGAACAAGGGGGAACTTGAAAAATAGAGACGACTAACAAGAGCAACAACAGAAATCTAGGCATAAAAAATACTTTTTAAACTCTCTAAAAGAAAAATATAACGGGTTCAATAGTAAAAGCAAACCAAATGATAAGTAAAGTTTTTTTGTATTTATTGTTTGAATTCGGGAGCTTAGTATTTATAGACTAAAGTTTTACTGTAAATAAGCACTCATTCAGCGCATCACAACTTTTGTGTGTATACCTTGCAGCACTTAAAGATACACGATGCGTACCCTGCTGTAATATTCCGCATTAAATGAAAGCCCAAACATGACCCCGAAAACTAACTGAGCTGTGCTTATTAAGCTCAGAAGCTTGGACCGTTATTTCCCATCCCACTAACCCTGAACAAGCGGTAACCGGTAGTTGATTTAGCAATGCCTATTCAGTTACCTAAAGAAATAACGACTGTTGAATATTTAGCCAACCTTGTGCTAATGTGGTGTGTAACTTACTCATTTATTAAAAATAAATGATTGCTTTGTCGTATTCTATTTTATTATTTATGGGTAAGTTTTTAATTATTCAGGTTAGGATTTCACTTGCTTTAATGGGATTTTCAAGAGCCCCATTATATTAAAAATATTGTTTATAACCAATAAAAGGGAAGAAAAATGACTGATGAAAAAGTAGTGGTAAATGATACAACTGATGCTAAAGATGCGTCTAAATTAGCTGTAAAGTGGGATGACTCAAAAATGCAGACCACTTATGCAAATGTTGTAAATGTAAGTACAACTCGCGAGGAAGTTTCTGTTTTTTTTGGTACCAACCAAACTTGGAATGTGCCTAAAGATAAAGAATTTGATGTTTTGTTAACTGACAGAATGATGCTGAACCCTTATGCAGCAAAACGTCTATCTGTGTTGTTAAATGCTGTTCTTGACCAATATGAAAGTCGTTTTGGTCCATTGGATATTGGAAAAATACCAAGTAAATAATTTTTCTTTTCTAAATCCTTTATAGCCAACTATAAAGCTTAGGCATAAAAAAGCCCTCCCTTGCTGGGGAGGGTTGGGTGGGGAGACAATTAGAATACGCTGTTTGCTTTAGTAACTCATGTTACGCAGCAATTGAATGCTTTCACTCTCATGAAATACAACAAGGAGCGCGTAGCATCAAAACCGTAGCCCGTATGGAGGTACGTAATACGGGATAAACAGCGCATCGAAACCCCGTATTACGCAAGCTTCATACGGGCTACAAATTCTTTTGAACCTCCACTTACCTAGTAATCGGCGAGGGCTTTCGCCGAGAGATAAAGTGAAGGTCTCTGAATACTTACTTCCATTGCCCCTACTCTCCTTCTTTTTCAAGTAAATACATTTTTTCAAACAAACCATCTGAGTGTGCAGCTTGTGTTTCATGCTGCTCACTCCACAACCATCTATCTGTAATAAATAAATCAAGCATACTGCTAGTATCACAATGAAATGGCGGGCCGCTATCTTGTCCCGTTTGCATAAATTGAGCAAATACCTGCCCTTTTGGTTTCAAGCAGTTATACATAAACTGTTCGTAACTCACCCGCTCATCAGGATGTAAAGCACACAAACTAGTTTGCTCATAAATCGCATCAAAAGGCGCGTCACATTCCCAAGTAAAAAAATCAGCCTGTATTAATTCTGCATCTAGCTGTTTAGCTTTCAGTGATTGCTTTAAATTTTCAATAGCCGTGGGCGCAATATCAATCGCAACGACATCAAAACCTATTTCAGCCAATGCCAACACTTCATGCCCATTACCACAACCGGGAACCAATATTCGGCAAGGCTGCAAAAGACCAACGTCTATCCAGTACAGTAAATTAGGACTAACCTCGCCCCTATCCCAGCCTGTTTTCCCTTGTTGATAACGGCTTTCCCATTCATTCATTTGGTTTGTCATTAATTTTCCCGTGCTTAGTTTTTGGTGTGGTTAGGAGAGCCCTTCAGAGTCAAACACCCCATTAGAATAGTATAATTTACTAAGTCTACTTTCGCACTCTCATTCTGCTAGCTAATTGATGAAGCTTGTGCAATACGGAGGTTCAATGCGCTATTTATCCCGTATTACGTACCTCCATACGGGCTACGATAGGTTCGTGCTTACATTATTTTTCACTCCGTATTATGTAAAAGACGACTATTTAGCAGATTACTCTTTTTGCTTAACATAAGTAACTAATTAGTAAGTATTCAGAGACCCTCACTTTATCTTTCGGCGAAAGCCTTCTCCAGAGGCACAGGTATCTACACAACTTGGGTATAAAAAAGCCCTCCCTTGCTGGGGAGGGTTGGGTGCACTGCCATTAAGTTAAGGAAAAAAGAATTTATTTTAATTTCTCCGCCCCCAACCCCCTCCATCAAGAGGGGGCTTAAGAGCAAGAAAAAATCACCCTTAAACCGCTTAACTTAATGGCAGTGAGGGTTGGGTGGGGAGACATTAGAATATGCTGTTTGCTTTAGTGACTCATGTTACGCAGCAATTGAATGCTTTCACTCTCATGAAATACAACAAAGAGCGCGTAGCATCAAAACCGTAGCCCGTATGGAGGCACGGAATACGGGATAAACAGCGCATCGAACCCCCGTATTACGCGAGCTTCATACGGACTACAGATTCTTTTGAACCTCCTCTTACCTATTAATCACTGATATTACACAGTAATGAAATATAATCTGGAGAAGGCTTTAAGACTTGTGTAGATACCTATGTACTGTAAGAGGGGTACAGAAATACCTAAGAATCTATATTAACCCAGTCAATTTATAAACTATGTGCAATATCATGAACTAATTGCGGCCCTTTATAAATTAAGCCACTGTATATTTGTACAAGACTCGCACCTGCATCCAATTTTTCTTGTGCATCTTGCACATTAAAAATCCCACCAGCGGCAATAATAGGCAGGCGACCTTGTAATTCATCGGCTAAATGTGCCACTACATACGTTGATTTTTGTTTAACCGGTGCACCACTTAAACCACCCGCTTCATTTGCTAAAGGGTGTCCTTCAACGGCACTACGTTCAATGGTGGTATTAGTTGCAATCACACCATCCATTGAAAATTCAATTAATAAACTAGCAATATGTTGAATTTCTTCATCACTTAAATCAGGCGCTATTTTAACGACAATAGGTGTGTACTTATCATGCTCTCTTTGTAATTTACCTTGTTCTTCCTTTAGTGCAGACAACAGCTTTTTGATCTCATCACCTTGCTGAAGTTGACGCAGATTCTTAGTGTTGGGTGAAGAAATATTAATCGTAATATAACTGGCCGCAACATAGGCTTTACGTAAGCTAATTAAATAATCTTCTGTCGCTTTATCAATCGGTGTATCAAAATTTTTGCCGATATTAATACCTAATACACCTTCATATTGACTCAGCGCTACTTGGTTTAACAAGTAATCAACACCTTGATTATTAAAACCCATTCTATTAATAATCGCATTATGATTTTCTAACCTAAATAATCTTGGTTTAGGGTTCCCTGGTTGTGCTCGGGGAGTGACTGTCCCTACTTCTACTGAACCAAAACCGATGGCTGCTAAAGCATCAATATAATCACCATTTTTATCTAAACCCGCTGCCAGCCCTACAGGGTTTTTAAATTCTAAGCCCATCACTGTTACTGGCTTTGTAATCACCGATGGATTAACTAAAGAATCTAAGCCTGTCTTATGAGCAAGCTTTAATAATTTTAAGCTTAAATAATGTGCATTTTCAGCATCTAATTTAAATAATAATGGCTTTATTAGTGGGTAATAATTCATAAGGCTTAAACTCTAGTGTTGCGCAGAAAGTTGATAAGGTGTTGGATCAACTTGTGGTGTTTGTTTATTGATTAAATCATACAGTAATTGCGCTGAAGCTGGGCCCATAGCAAAGCCATTTCTAAAATGACCTGCATTAACGGCTAAATTCTCAATTTCAGGGTGTAAATCAATATAAGGCACCCCAGACTCAGTGCCAGGACGCAAACCCGCCCAGTGATGAATAACGGGGGTATTTTTTAATACTGGAAATACTTTATGTGCGAAATCACTTAATGATTTCTTTGCTTGTTCTGAAGTAGACTTATCAAACTCTTTTTGTTCAACCGTACTACCGCAGAGAATTTTTCCATCCTTCCGTGGTATTAAATAACGATCATTTTCAAGTATCATGGTCTTTAACGTATCTTTAGGTGCATCAAAAATAACCATTTGCCCCTTAACCGGAAATACATTAATTGAAGCGGATTCACGATTAACTAATAGCTGTTTCCATAAATTTCCACTCCATGCGCCTGAACTAATGACAAGTTGGTTAACAGGTATTTTTTCAGACTGACTCATTATTTCTGTAATGCGCTGATCTTTGATAGTTACTTTTTCAATCGCACAGTTTTCTATAATTCTAACGCCACGCTGTAGTAAATCTTGTTTTAGTGATTTTAATAAACGAGGATTTCTAGCTTGAGCAATCTTAGGTAAAAATAAAGCTTCATTTTCAATATGTGGAAATAGTAACCGTTGTTGTTCATTAACCGTTGAAACTTGAATATCATATTTTTTACACCATGCATAAGCTTGATCTAAATCATGTAATGAATTCATGAGTAAACCGCTGACGATATATTCAGGGTCTATATCGGTTGCTTCTTTTAACTTTTGATCTAACTCAGGATAAACTTTAATACTGGGGATAACTAACTGACTAATAGCTTCAACTTGTCGCCATGGATACAGAGGTAATAAAATTCCACCGCCTGCCCAAGATGATTCTTGACCAATTTTATTTTTATCTACAATCGTTACCTTAGCTCCCGATTGAGCAAATAAACGTGCGCATAGCAGACCAGTTATACCTCCGCCAACAAATGTGATATCTGGGGTTGTGTGCATAAACAATAGGAGGTGGGCTAAAAAATTTGCTTATTATATCAACTAAAATTACTCAAATTCAGTGAAGCTGACTAAATGAGGGTTTATTTTGGTAAATTGCTTTGAATATAACTCATAAATGAACGACGAACATCGTTCACTTGCTTACTTGCACAGAGCGCAGTGCCTTTTGTTGAGCTATGACAACGTATATCTAAAAATATACTCACTCTTGCATTTGAACGACTAGATTTTGAAACCGACAAACTTAGGTCTGAAGCAACCATAGGGTCAGCACTCATAATTAACGCATCCGTATTAAAGTTAATCTCAGTTGTAGAGTGCTTAGTCACAAAATTTTTTGCCACTTCCCAAGCTTGTGCGCAGGTAACTTTATCAGCGCAGTTATACAAACCTAAATCATTCGCTGCTTTTGTTTCTGCTGTTAAGTCACTTAATTTTTTTGCGCTAGAAATATTGCCTTTAGTCAAAAATATAAATCGTTCTATCTCCTTATTATATTTTTTCTCAATTAGCTGTCCTTTCTCTATTACTTTACCAATTTCTGCATAGTTACTATTTATTTTTTCTTCAATCTCACTCATTTGCTTTAGTAAGCCTACTGAGACCTTAATTCCCTTTCTTTCTGCCAATGCCGCTCGTTTATGTGCGGATGACAAGTCATCTTTTAAATTTTTTAAATCACTTTCAAAGATACGTTTTTGAGAGTTAATTGAGTTTAACTTACCTTTTAAAGTCATACGTAAGTCATCAATGTTACGAAATGTACTGAGTAACATTTTATCGTTCGACTTTTGTTTACTAATTATTTTTTCTTGTTCTTCTCTTAGTATCTTTAACCTTGCTTCTAATGCAATTTGCTCTCGAGTTTTTGCTGCATCAACCGTATCAATAACATGCCCGCTTTTACTTAATACTTTACGCTCTAATTTAGCTTTCTTAGGAGGGACTTTATCTGAATAAACAGTCTTACCATTACTATCAATCCAACGATACATTTTCGCATTCGCAGTCGATTGCATAGCAATTAAGCTAGCAAAAGCGATAGGCAAAAAAAGTAAACGTGAATAAGTCATAAAGTGCGGATATTAAACAAGAAGATGCCTATAGAATAGCAGTATTTGATAAAAATACTGCTATTTATTTGAGCAATTAATTAACCTACTAAGCTAATTAATTGCTGTAAAGGTGGGATGATTAGCATTTTTGTCAGCTGTAAACCAACTAATACAATAAGAGGCGATAAATCAATGCCTCCTAAATCTGGCACTATGCGTCTACAAGCTGTCAGTAATGGTTCAGTCAAACTATAAAGTAAATTAGAAGCAGCATTAAACGTACCAGGATTTATCCAACTTAAAATAGCGCGTGCAAATACAGCAAAAACAAAGACATTGATCAGTAATGAAATTAACTGACTAAAAGATAATAAAGTCAACGCTGCAAAACTAAAACTTAAGCCTTTTAAGGTTAAAACGATTGAATCAGAAATCATTTGTAATACAACTAATAAAACAATAGAAGAAGTATCAACTTTACCAATCGCTGGTATATACCGACGTAAAACTCGTAATATAGGATGCGTAATTTTCACTAAAAACTGCGAAATAGGGTTGTAAAAATCTCCACCTACCCACTGCAACAGAAAGCGTATAAGTACCGCTATTATATAAAATGAAAAAACGGTATCTAATAAAAATATAATGGGGTCACTGTAATAATTTGAGCCCATTAGTCCGCCCCTAATTCTTTTGACAACTCAATCGATCGATCATGAGCTGCCTGTAAAGCTTGTTTCACTAAAAGACTAAAATTCCCTTTATTAAAGGTTTTAATCGCTTGTTCAGTGGTTCCTCCTGGGGAAGTCACTCGTGCACGTAATTCACCTGGGGATTCCTTAGATTCTAAAGCTATTTTAGCGGCACCTAATGCCGTTTGTTCAATAAGTAATTGTGCAGTCTGTTTGCTTAAACCCAGCTCAATTGCCGATTGCTCCATCGCTTCCATTAATAAAAAGAAATAAGCGGGACCACTACCAGAAACAGCAGTCACTGCATCCAGTTCTTTTTCGTCAGTTACCCATACAGAAATTCCAACTGAACGCATAATATTTTCAGCTAAATTACGCTGCGTATCACTTACATTAGCATTAGCATGAATCCCCGTTGCACCTGTCTGAACTAATGCCGGAGTATTTGGCATACTACGAACAATGGCTGCATCTGTACCTAACCACTTACTTAAACTGTCTTGGCTTATTCCCGCAGCAATCGAAACAATTAAGGGTTTAGATTGTTGAAATGCCGAAAGGGATTCTTTTATGACAGCTGAAACAACTTGTGGTTTTACCGCAATCACAACCACATCAACTTCTTTGAGTAAGTCATCATTAGTTGCGCTGGTATTAATTTGTAAATTGGTTGCTAAGCTAGACAGCTTATTTTGATTTGAGTCTGCAACCCAAATTTGTTGAGGTGAATGTCCACTCGCAATTAGCCCACTAATAAGGCTTGTTGCCATGTTTCCACCACCGATAAATCCTATTTTATTTGTTTTCATTATTTAATGCGCTGTTATTAAAGGGATAAAAATAAGCTACCAACTCAAGGCGGGACAATATCAGAAACTCTGTAGGCACGAATAAATTCGAGCCTACGCCTGACGGCTTCATTATTGTTCCGGCTTAAAAGTAAAGCCTAAAAATACATAAGTTAGCTATTAAGATTGGGACATATACTGAAATATTCAATCCTCGCTAAACATGAGAGAACTTAAGCCTAGTCCCAAAAAATATGATTATTGTAGAACATATTAGCCTATGACTGCTTTAAAAATTGCCCTGACCCTGTGTTTAACTCTGTTTAAAACACTCTGATAAAGATGTTAATAATTAACTTGAGATTTTTAGCCTGTACTTAAACACAAACTAACAACATTTAGAAACAAAACACTAAACAAGTATACCAACATGCTAAACCTATAATTTTAAAAATAAAAAACAACTTATACACAGATTTTATGAGTGCTAATAGTAATAATAGGTTTTTAAATATATATCTTTAATTATATATTAGTCCCATAGTTCAAAGCTCTCTAAACACCTGCATTGGGGAACGATTAGTGACTGATCTAGTACCTAAAAAGCCAACAAATCCAATTAATAAAGCTGACATAATTGGAAAAACTAAGCACAACATAAAATTAATATGGAAATCTATTTTTAGAATCCAGGTATATAAGGCATAACTCATTATTTGAGAAAGTAAAATAGCTAAACTTCCTGATAAAAAACCAAGTACACTAAATTCAATCCACTGAATTTTTTGTAAAAAGCTTCGTTTAGCCCCTAAAGTTCTCATTAATACACCTTCATAAATTCGCCTATCTAAGGTCGAATAAACAGCAGCAATAAGTACTAGAAACCCTGAAGCTAAAGCAAAATATAATAAGTAATTTATCGCTGCGGTTAGTTGTATAACAATTTGTTGTAACTGTTTTAACAGTAAATCTACATCTAAAAGTGTAATGGCAGGGTAGTTTTTCAATATTTGATTTAATAAATCTTTTTTATCAGTAGGCAGATAAAAGCTCGTAATGTAGGTATGTGCAAAATGATTGATAGTCCCCTTTGAAAAAATCATATAAAAATTGGGCTGCATAGTATCCCAATCGACTTTCCTAATCGCATCAACCTGTACATTGATTTGTTCATTTCCAATGGTAAACCGTAAACTATCACCTATTTTTACTTTTAAGCTTTTTGCTAACTTTTCTTCGATTGAGACTAAATTAGCTACACGGTGGTTATCTTCCCAAGTAAGACTTAAATCTCTATGAATTGCCCGCTCTCCTTGTGATTCTTTAGTCACAATTTGTTGGACTGGCATATCATTAATAGCCACTAAACGACCTCGAACAACAGGGTAAAAATTTTCAATCGTGACTCCTTCTTTTTTTAAATCATCAGATAAAGATTGTTTTTGTTGTTCAAAAACATTTAAAGCAAAATGATTGGGTGCATTAGTAGGTAAATGTTTTTTCCAATCATTAATTAAATCTGTACGCACTGTAAAGCTTAGGAGAATTGCTAATAGCGTCAGACTAAAAGCTAAAATTTGGGCAATATTACTCCTTCTATTTTTAAATAAACCTTGTAAACCAAAGCGCCAAGTTAAATTGACATGAGGAAGTAGTCGTCGACTTAAACTTAATAATCCATAGACCAACCCACCTAAAACACATAAGCTAATAATTCCAGAGGTCACAATATTAAAAATTAATTTAAAGTCTTGTGTGTATTGGCTAATGAGTATGATTAACAAACTTAGTGCTAAGCCATAAACAAACCATGCACTCGTGGGTAAAGGTGCTAAGTCACGCTGTAAAATACGTAAAGGAGAGACTTGTTTTAATTGTAATAAAGGCGGTAATGCAAAACCAAACAAAACAATAACGCCTATCAAAACACCAAAAACCAGAGCAAGGTAGCTCGGCCTAGCAATTCGTTCAGGTAATAGATCACTTAATAAAGTAAATAAAAATTCTTGGCTTAGCCAACCAAGACTACACCCAATCAGGCTGGCAATAATTCCAATAAATAAGAATTGCCATAAAAAGAGACTTAATACTTCATTCTGTTTATAGCCTAAACATCTCAAAATAGCGGTGCTATTAAAATGACGCTCACTAAAACGTCGAGTAGTCATCGCTATAGCGACGCCAGAGATTAAAATAACTACAATGCTTGAAAGCCCTAAATAACGTTCTGCTTTTTGTATAGCTGAGCCTAATTTAGGTCGATCCTCATAAATGTCTAACAATTTTTGAGAAGCATTAAGCTTTGGTTTTACCCATTGCTTGAAGTTTAAAATATTGTTTTCTATTCCTGAAAATTGGAACAAATGATGAACATGGCTTCCTGGCTGAATAATTTTTGTTGCGGCTAAATCATTTAAATTAATCATGACTCGTGGTGAAAAACTATATAAATCTCCTCGTTTATCGGGTTCATAAGTAATAATTTGTTTAATTAGAAAAGTCTTTTCTCCTAAGGTTAGTGTATCTCCCAAGTTTAAATTTAGAGCAGATAAGATGCGACTTTCTACCCATGCTTCACCTTGTTTAGGGCCATGATAAAGTGTGTTTTCCTGTGTATAGTTTTGTTCACGTACCTTTAAATATCCATATAAAGGGTAGTTATGACTAACCGCTTTGATACCTGCTAATAGAAACTGATCATTTTCAATGAGCATGCTTGAAAAGGTCGTTGTTTGAGAGTTTTTTAAACTTAAACTTGTCGCTTGATTGATGAAATCTGAATGAATAAGTTCAGGACTATTAATCACTAAATCACCCGCTAAAAAATCAGCCGCTTGATAATTCATCGTTCGATTCATTCTATTAGCAAAAATACTCACAGCGGTTGAACTAGCCACAGCAATAATTAAAGCTAACATTAAGAGAGTTAACTCTCCTGACCGACTGTCTCGATATAAAAAACGCAAAGCAAGAATCACACGGTTCATACAAGTCTCCCTGCTTTTAATTCAATAGTACGTTGGCAGCGGCTGGCTAAACGTTGATCGTGAGTCACTAAAACAAGTGTCGTTAAATTTTCTTTATTAAGCTCAAATAATAAATCAATGATTTGTTCGCCTGTACTACTATCTAAATTACCTGTGGGTTCATCGGCAAATAAAATTTTAGGTTGTGTAACAAAAGCACGCGCTAAAGCAACACGCTGTTGTTCACCACCAGATAATTGATTTGGAATATGCTTTAAACGATGACTTAAGCCGACACGGTCTAATAATTGAGTCGCTGATAATTTTGCATGTTTATCACCAATAATTTCTAAAGGTAACATTACATTTTCTAAAGCATTCAAATTAGGTAACAGCTGAAAGGATTGAAAAACAAAACCAATCATTTTATTGCGTAATGCTGCTCGTCCATCTTCATCAAGATCATTAAGTGATTGTTCAAAAAGTTCGATCGACCCTGATGTCGAGTGGTCAAGCCCAGCAAGTAAGCTCAATAATGTTGACTTTCCAGACCCTGATGCACCAATAATTGCTACACTTTCTGAGTATGCAATTTTAAAATTTATATCAGATAAAATTGTTAATGAACCTTCTATACTATTTACTGTTTTATACAGCTTTTTTATAGTCAGAATATTTGAGTTATTTTTATTAAGTTTGGAGTTCATCATGTTTAAAGTTTTTTTAGTAAGTTTGTTTCTGTGTATTTCTTCGTTGACACAGGCAAAATCAATTGTTGTTCTAGGGGATAGTATCAGTGCAGCTTATGGGTTTGAAGTTGAACAAGGTTGGGTTGCTTTAATGCAAGAAAATATTAAATCCGAGTACCCAGACTATACGATATATAACGAAAGTATTAGTGGTGATACCAGTGCGGGTGGATTAGCAAGGTTACCTTTAATTATAAAAAAATATAAGCCCAACATTATCATGCTTGAGTTGGGTGCCAATGACGGTTTACGGGGGATGTCTTTATTTGCCATGAAAAAAAACCTTTCAGCGATTATTGAACAATCAAAAAAATCAGGTGCACAAGTTTTAATACTGAGTATGCGTATTCCTAGTAACTATGGAAAGCGTTTTACTGACATGTTTTACGGAAGCTATCAAAAGTTATCCACACAACATGAGGTTTCAGTCGTTCCTTTTATTTTAGAAAACGTAGCTTTAGATAAAAAATTCATGCAAAGAGATGGCTTACATCCCAATGCTCTTGCACAGCCCATCATTTCTAATCATATCTACCCATACCTTATAAAGTTACTCTAATTCCTGTGGATAAGTCTGTGTTTTATTATAGGAACAAATTGTTGTTCATCTGTAGTTAATTTTTGAGCCCCTGTTTCTGTACAGCTTAGCTACATTTAAGACTAAACTTAAACACACAATTACTGATACACTAAGCGAATGATTTATATTTTAAAAAAAGGCTTATCCACACAAAATAGCTTAGCTAATAGTAGTAATAAGTCTTTTTAAATACTTTATTTTATTCTTATTAGTAAATCAGAAAAATTCAACTTCTAAAGGATTTTACTCAAATGTCAGACCAAGAAAAAAAGCAAAAAACATTACAAAAAGCATTAGCAATTAATTTAAATAACTGTCAATACGGATCTATTGTAGAAATTGGTGCTGGACAAGAAGTTGCTCGTAATTTTTTCCAAGCAGGAGGTGCTGCTGGAACGATTGCAAAAACACTGTCTGCTTATGATATGCAAGTTAGTGACAATATCTATGGTGCTGAAGAAACTAAACGCTATGTAACTCGTAGTCGTTTAATGAAGATGCTAGATAGAGAATATAAAGCGATCACTGAATTATTGACTGATGTTCGTCCTAAAAATACAACCTTCTTTTCTTATGCTGCAACGGTTACAGCAAAAAGTTATCTGCAAAAAAATGAGTGCCATGGTTGGTTAGGTATTCGTGTACAACTTTATCCAGGTGCTGCACCCAGTGATATTGTTGTTCATGTGCGTATGTTAGATAACGATGGCAGCTCCCAACAAGAAGCGTTAGGTGTGGTTGGGGTTAATTTAATTCATGCTGCTTTTCATTATTTTACGCAACCTAAAAAAATTATTGAGTCCTTAGTTGATGACTTAGATCCTTGTCGTATTGAAGTGGATAGTATTAATTTTTCAGGGCCTTACTTTGAAGAAGTTGAAAATCGCTTAATGAATTTGCATTTAGTGCATCATAATTTAACGCATGCGATTATGTTTAGCCCTGAAGGTGAAGTTCAAGTTCCCAGTGAATTACTTTATAAGAAAAATATCTTAGTGATTCGAGGCACATTTACGCCTTTAACTGATGTACACCAAGATATGGTTAAATGTGGGCAGAGGCAGTTTAACCAAGTTGAAAAAATCAATGCCGAAAGAACCATTGTTCTTGCTGAAATAACGATGGCGAGTTTAACAGTCGGCGATAAAATTAATGATGCAGACTTTTTAGCCAGAGTTGATATGTTAAATACTCAAGGCTATACAGTCATGATTTCAAATTATTTAAGGTATTTTCGTTTACGCCAATATTTCCGTCGTTATACACAACAGCAATTAGGAATGATTTTAGGCATTTCAAATTTAGACCTTATTTTTCGACAAGAGTATTACAAAGGGCTGGAAGGGGGGATTTTAGAGGCTTTTTCAAAGTTATTTCCTGACAATACACGTTTATATATTTATCCTATCCATAGCGTTGAGCAGCCCGACCTAGTCACCGTTGATAATTTTCAGCCCCCTGCTGAACTCATGCATTTGTATGAGCACTGTAAAGAGAATGGCTATTTGGTTGGCTTGGATAATGTGGATGAAACAGTTTTAGATATTAACCCTGCTACTGTTTCTGCTGAAATTAAAAAAGGACGAGGTGATTGGGAAAAACAAGTACCAGAAGCTATAGCTGAAATGATTATTAATAAAAGACTATTAGGTTTTGGTAGTAATAGTTAATTTATCGTAAGTATTCAGAGCCCCCTAGTTTATATTCTCAAGCTGCTAGTCAGGTAGCTCCCTCTCCTGATGGAGAGGGCTGGGGTGAGGAGAATAAAATTAAGGATTTTCTTATTTCCCCCTCATCCAACCTTCTCCCTCTGGGGAAGGCTTTCGCCGAGAGATAAAGTGAGGGTCTCTGAATACTTACAATTTATCAGCTCATTAACTCTAACTTTTTTCTATAGACAGGGAAGAAGTTAGAGTTTTATTCTTGATTATCCATAACATTTTTGTATTCAACTGCATCCTTTCTTCCAAATTGTAAAATAACTATTTGTTATTGAACTCCTTCATTCTTAGTCACATCACCAAAAACAGGTTAAAATACTGTTTATCGTTCAAAAAATGACTGAATCATTATTTATGATTTAAAGTCTAATAGCTTAGCCTTACAACAATAGATTCTTTTATGAAATTTATCATTAATAGAGAGCTCATTTTACTGCCTCTACAACAAATCGTTAGTGTGATAGAGAAAAGGCAAACGATGCCAATTCTAGCTAATATTTTATTTACATTAGAAAAGAATTTATTGACTTTAACGGGGACTGATTTAGAAGTTCAAATTGTTGTAAAAATAGCCTTTGATAATGACTTTGAAGGCAGTATTACTATTCCTGCTCGTAAGCTATTGGATATTTGTAAGTCATTACCTAATGCTGCTGATTTAAAATTTGAGTTGGTGACTGATAAGTTAAAGATTAAATCTGGGCGCAGCCGTTTTTCACTCAGTACTTTAGAGGCCGCTGATTATCCAGATTTTGAAATGAAGGCAATGGAATGTCAGTTCAGTATGAAAGCGACACAGTTAAAAATTGCGCTGGATAAAACTATTTTTTGTATGGCTAATCAGGATATCCGTTATTACTTAAACGGTATGATGCTAAGTATTTTTAATAACAAGATTAAGCTAGTCGGTTCGGATGGTCATAGACTTTCTATTTATGAAGGTGAGATTGAAGCAGAGACTGGTATTGAATTTCAGATTATTATTCCACGTAAAGGCGTTTTAGAGCTTGTTAAGTTGTTAGGTGGTGATGAACAACAAGATATTCAAATAGAAATTTCTAAAAATAATATTCGCGTCAATATTGCTAACGTCATTTTTTCTGCAAAATTAGTAGATTCAAACTATCCTGATTTTAGTCGAGTTTTCGATCAAAGTTTTAACAACTCCATTCATGTTCAAAAACAAATTTTAAAAGATGCCTTAACCCGAGTTGCTATCTTATCCAATGAAAAGTTTAGAGGTGTCGAGTTTGTCATTGAAGGCCAAAATTTAAAATTAAGTACTAACAATCCAGAGCATGAAGAAGCAGATGATGAACTTGCTATTGAGTACCAAGGAGAACCATTATCCGTTGCTTTTAATTCACAGTATATTTTAGATGCAGTTTCAAATTTAGATTCAGAAATGGCGGTATTAACAGTGGCAGAAAATGTGAGCTGTTGCTTTATTGAAGAATCAAGCGAGCAAAATTACAAATTTATTGTTATGCCCATGCGCATATAGTTTTTAACTATGAGTTTACAAAAGTTAGATATCTATCATGTTCGTAATTTAGAACAGGTCTCTATCTCTCCCGCTAAAAAGATAAACTTAATTTACGGAAATAATGCGAGTGGTAAAAGTTCATTACTTGAAGCTATTTACCTTTTAGGAAGGGCTAATTCTTTTCGTTCGACGAGTGTTAAAAATGTCATTAGTTTTGCTCATGATGATTTAATCATTTCTGGAAAAGTACTTTTTTCTAGTGGGCATGTGTCAAGTCTTGGTATACAGCATGATGGTAAACATGTGCAGATTCGTATTGATCAAGAGACTAAGCACGCACGTGCTGATCTAGCATATGCTTTACCTACTCAGTTAATTCACCCGAAAAGTTATCAACTGCTTGATGGCGGGCCACAGCTTCGTCGTGAATTTATTGATTGGGGCGTATTTAATCAACATACGGATTTTTTAAGTGCATGGCGTAATTTTAAAAAAGCATTGGGCCAACGTAATGCCTTATTAAAAACCCGTAGGGTAAATGAATTAAATGTTTGGAATCATGAATTACAGCAATACGGTACAATAGTTGCTAATTACCGAAAGCAATACTTAGTCGAATTTACACCATTTTTTTTGAAGATAGTAAAACAATTTTTAGATTTAGAATCAGTTGAACTATCTTTTTCTCAGGGTTGGGATTCTGAGTTTTTACTGTTGGATAAATTATCAGAAGACCTAGAAAAAGACCTGCGTTATGGTTTTACTCATAGTGGTCCTCATCGAGCAGATTTTCATTTGTTAAATGAAAACAGGAAAGTTAAAGATTTTGTTTCAAGAGGCCAATTAAAGTTATTAGTGCTTGCATTAAAGCTTGCTCAAATCGAACATTTTATAAGTAACAGTTCTAAGTCAGCCTGTATTTTAATTGATGATGCTGTTGCTGAATTAGACCTTACGAGTCGTTCAATTTTATTAAAATTTCTTACTGATATGAATGTTCAGGTTTTTATGACAGCAACTGAAAAAAATGAGTTTGGTAGTTTAGATGATATTGGTGTGTATAAAATGTTTCACGTGAAACATGGTGTAGTGACAGAAGTTTGATTTTTTGATCTTAGATAAATATAAAAAGTAATAAATATGTTTCACACGAAACATACATACAACAAGGTTAAACATGAGTGAAAATACGGATAATTACGATAGTTCCAATATTAAAGTTTTAAAAGGTTTAGATGCCGTTCGCAAAAGGCCTGGAATGTATATTGGAGATACTGATGATGGCACAGGTTTGCATCACATGGTATTTGAAGTTGTTGATAACTCAATTGATGAAGCCTTAGCTGGTTTTTGTAAAGAGGTAAATGTCACGATCAATGATGATGGTTCAGTCTCTGTTTCAGATGATGGTCGTGGTATTCCTGTTGATATACATCCCGAAGAAGGTCGCTCATCGGCGGAGGTAATCTTAACGGTACTTCATGCGGGTGGTAAATTTGATGATAATGCTTATAAAGTATCAGGGGGCTTACATGGAGTAGGTATCTCTGTTGTAAACGCATTATCGGAAAAATTAGATTTAGAAATTTATAAGAATGGATATGTACATCGTCAAACTTATATTCATGGCGAACCGGTTGCTCCATTAGAGAAAATGGAAGAAACAACAAAGCAAGGAACTTTGGTCACCTTTAAACCGAGCAAAGAAACTTTTACTGATGTTGAATTTCATTATGAGATATTAGTTAAGCGTTTACGTGAATTATCATTTTTAAATTCAGGTGTGCGCATTCATGTAAGAGATGCCCGATCTGATAAAGAAGATATTTTTGAATTTGAAGGTGGGATTAAAGCCTTTGTAGAGCATTTAAATAAAAACAAAACACCGCTGTTTCCGGAAGTATTTTATTTTTCTATCGAAAAGGAAGATGTCACCGTTGAAGTGGCAATGCAATGGAATGATTCTTATCAAGAGAATATATTTTGTTATACGAATAATATTCCCCAGCGTGATGGCGGGTCACATTTAGCGGGTTTTCGAGGTGGCTTAACACGCACCATTAATCAATACATTGAAGCGAACGGTTTAGCCAAAAAAGAAAAAGTAGGCACCACGGGTGATGATGCACGTGAAGGCCTAACGGCTGTTTTATCTGTAAAGGTTCCTGACCCTAAATTTTCATCCCAGACTAAAGACAAATTAGTTTCTTCTGAAATTAAGCCGTTAGTTGAATCGGCAATGAATGAAAGGCTGAATGATTTTTTACAAGAAACGCCAGGCATTGCAAAAATCATTGTTAATAAAATTATTGATGCTGCAAGGGCGAGAGATGCGGCACGTAAAGCGAGGGAATTAACTCGCCGTAAAACGACATTAGATATTGCGGGCTTACCAGGTAAGTTAGCTGATTGCCAAGAAAAGGATCCCGCGTTATCAGAAATATTTATTGTGGAAGGGGACTCAGCGGGGGGCTCTGCTAAGCAAGGTAGAGATCGTCGTACTCAAGCAATTTTGCCTTTGAAAGGGAAAATACTTAACGTAGAAAGAGCGCGTTTTGACCGTATGATTTCATCAGACGAAGTCGGTACACTGATTACTGCATTAGGTTGCGGTATTGGTAAGGATGAGTATGATCCAGAAAAATTACGTTATCACCGTATTATTATTATGACGGATGCGGATGTTGATGGATCACATATCAGAACTTTACTGCTGACTTTTTTCTATCGACAAATGCCAGAATTAATTGATCGAGGTCATATTTATATTGCTCAGCCACCTTTGTACAAAGTAAAAAAAGGTAAGCAGGAGCGTTATGTAAAAGATGATGCTGAATTGAATGCTTACCTTATTCAACTTGCTTTAGAAAAAACCCAATTGATTAGTCATCCTGAAACACCAGAAATTAAGGGGATGGGTTTAGAGACTTTAGCGAATGAATTATTAGAAGTAGAAAGTATTATTGCGCGTATGGGCCGACGATATGATACTGACTTTTTACAGATGCTCACGCATGTTCAACCGCTTACTAATGAAACCCAACAAGATGAACAAAAACTAACGGAGTGGCTTTTTAGTTTAGAGCAGCGTTTAAATGATAGTGAAGAAGCAAGTTACAAATTTGAATTAGCCTATCGTGATGAGCGTGATTACACATTGACGATTCATAAGAAAACGCATGGTGTTGAGAAAATAGTTCTTTTAGACGCGATATTTTTTCATAGTAATGATTATAGAAAAATTGCTAATTATACAGACAGTACGCTTGAACTATTTAGTGACGAATCTTATATACAAATGGGTGAGCGTAAGCAGTCCGTACAAAATTTTAAACAAGCGTTTGACTGGATGATGCGTGAAATTAAAAAGGGACAACATATTCAACGCTATAAAGGTTTGGGTGAAATGAATCCTGAGCAATTATTTGAAACGACACTAGATGTGAATGCACGTGTGTTATTACAAGTGACAGTTGCGGATGCAATTTCAGCTGATGAAGTATTTACGACTTTGATGGGTGATGTGGTTGAACCACGAAGAGACTTTATTGTTAAGAATGCACTCGATGTTTCAAACTTGGATGTTTAACTGAAGGGCATAAAATAAGGTTTGTTAATCAGATAGATTACGCTTATTAAGATTTAATACCTTAGGGTGAATTAACAGAAGTTAATTCACCCTTTTTTATACACACACTAAAAAATTATTATGTTAACTTATCCAATTATAGATCCCGTTGCTATTAGCCTTGGCCCCATAAAAATTCATTGGTATGGGCTTATGTATTTAATAGGCATTGCTGGGGCATGGTTTTTACTCAGTAAACGGGTAAATAATGAAAACTCACCTATTAAGCAAGAAGCCTTAGAAGATTTAATTTTCTATAGTGCAATGGGAGTTATTTTAGGGGGTCGATTTGGCTATGTGATTTTTTATAATTTTAGTCAGTTTACCGCTAATCCATTAATGCTATTTAAAGTATGGGAAGGTGGAATGTCATTTCATGGTGGCTTGCTGGGTGTTCTAACAGCAATGGTTTTATTTGCTAGAAAGAATAATTGCACCATGCTAAATCTGACAGATTTTATTGCGCCAGTTGTTCCTATTGGTTTATTAGCAGGTCGCATTGGTAATTTTATTAATGCTGAATTATGGGGAAAAACAACGGATGTATATTGGTCTTTTATTTTTCCAGGAGCAGGGCCGTTACCAAGACATCCTTCACAGCTTTATGAGGCTGCATTAGAGGGCGTAGTTTTATTCTTAGTGCTTTGGGTCTACTCAAGCAAGCCACGACCCGCTAAGGCCATTTCAGGTTGGTTTGCTCTGCTGTATGGTACATTCCGTTTTATTGTTGAGTTTTATCGTGTACCCGATGGACATATAGGTTATTTGGCGCTGGACTGGTTAACGATGGGACAAATATTATCAATGCCATTAATTCTGATTGGATTGATTTTATTAAGTATTGCCTATAGCAATAAACAATCAAACTAGTTTTACTATTCACAGAGTATTAAGAGCATAAACGATGAAACAATATCTTGAATTATTAGAAGAGACTTTAACCAAAGGTTGCTTAAAAGGGGATCGTACTGGAACAGGAACTCGGTCACTTTTTGGTCGTCAGATACGGTTCGATTTACAGGAAGGGCTGCCGTTAGTCACGACTAAAAAGCTACATACTAAATCAATTATTCATGAGTTACTTTGGTTCTTAAAAGGCGATACCAATATAAAGTACTTAACAGATAATGGCGTATCTATCTGGAACGAATGGGCGACTGAAACGGGTGAGTTGGGTCCAGTTTATGGCGCTCAGTGGAGAAACTGGAAAGGCGTGGAAGGTGAAAGCTACGATCAAGTGAGTGCATTGATCGAAGGCATTAAAAAAAATCCTGATAGCCGTCGTCATATTATCAGTGGTTGGAACGTTGCAGATTTACCCGATGAAAGCAAAAGCCCACAAGAGAATGTAGCTAATGGAAAAATGGCCTTGCCACCGTGCCACTTACTTTATCAATGGTATGTTGCCGATGGAAAATTAAGTGGATCATTATATATTCGTAGTAATGACCTGTTTTTAGGTAACCCCTACAATACCTGTAGCCTTGCAATTTTTACACATATGATCGCACAGCAGTGTGATTTAGAGGTGGGTGAAATTGTGATTTCAATTGGTGATTGTCACTTGTATAGTAACCATTTTGAACAAGCCAAAACACAATTACAACGTGCGCCTAAAGCACTACCAAAATTAGTTATTAAGCGTAAACCTGAAAGTATTTTTGATTATCATTATGAAGATTTTGAAATAACAGGTTATGAACCACACGCACATATTTCTGCGCCTATTTCTATTTAAATAATCAAATCAATAACACACAGCCATGACAAATCAGACTGAAATTATTAAAAAGCGTTACGATCGTATTGCTCCTTATTTTGATCGTCTCGAAAGTATGATGGAGAATATGATGTTCGGTGATCTACGTGAACGTATTTGGCAGGAGCTTAGCGGTAATGAAATTTTAGAGGTAGGGGTAGGGACAGGAAAAAACTTCTTAAATTACCCCGCTGAGAAAAACATAAGTGCGATAGATTTTAGCCCAGTGATGATTCAACAAGCTCATAAGAAACGTGAGCTGTTAAATTTAAAGGTTGATTTGATAGAGATGGATGTACAGGAATTAAAGTTTCCTGATAATCATTTTGATAGTGTTATTGGTACTTTTTTATTCTGTTCAGTTCCTGACCCTGAGTTAGGTTTACAAGAGTTAAAGAGAGTGTGTAAACCAGGTGGAAAGATTTTATTATTGGAGCATGTCCTAAGCAGTAAGCCATTTATAGCAGTCATCATGAATGCTCTTAATCCAGTAATAGTGCGTTTATTTGGAGCAAATATAAATAGAACAACAGTTAAAACAGTGCAGGACTGTGGTTTTAGTTCAGTAGAAGTTCTACCTGGGAGCAAACATTTAGTAAAGCTAATTAGTGTGATTAAATAAGCAGGGATTAATCGCTAATAAAGGGTACGCAATGCGATACCCTACAAATGAAAAGCATGAATTAACGGTAGGGTATGCACTGCATACCTTAATCATATAAAGTTGGAATCGCTAAACGCTTATGCTGCGTTTTGTTAAAAGTATTGATAATCAATTGAGCCGCTTTTCCATCAATGGTTTTTCCTTCAAGAAAATCATCTAATTGATCATAGCTTACACCTAGAGCCGATTCATCCGTTTTACTGGGCTCTAACTCTTCCAAATCTGCCGTCGGTGCTTTTTCAATAAGTTTTATAGGCGCGCCTAGAGTACGAGCTAGTTGTCTTACTTGACGTTTATTTAAGCCAAATAACGGAGCAAGGTCACAGGCACCATCCCCCCATTTAGTAAAAAATCCGGTTATATTTTCTGCGGAGTGATCGGTTCCAATCACTAAAGCACCGAGTAATCCAGCTAGTTCATATTGGGCAATCATACGGGTTCGTGCTTTGACATTGCCTTTGTGAAAGTCAATTTCACTTGTGGAATTAGTTAACAACCCTTGTTCTTTAAGAGTTCGGTTAACTTCATTATGTGTACCTTCAACACCCTGTTGAATATTAATAGATAGGCTGTGATCAGCTTGAATAAAGCGTAAAGCGAGTTGTGCATCGCTTTCATCAGCTTGAACTTGATAGGGTAAACGGACAGCAATAAATTGATAATCAGTACACTGATGTTCAGTATTAAGTTGATTAATCGCTAACTGAGCAATACGCCCACAAGTAGTAGAATCAACCCCCCCACTAATGCCTAAAACGAGCTTTTTTAACTTGGCTAGGTTAAGCTGCTTTTTAATAAAATCTATTCGGCGTTGTATTTCAAATGCTGGATCAATGGTGGGTAGAACTTGCATTGTTTGAATAATAGAATTTTGATTCATGATTAGTTGTTGGTTCTTGTAATTTTTAGTGAGTACGCAATTTTGGCTTTACTTTTAAGCCGGCACAATAATGAAGCCGTCAGGCGTAGGTACGAATACAACGAACCTACAGAGTTTCTGATATTGTTCCTCCTTAAGCATAGCTATCTACACAACTTTTTACAATTAAAATACAATGAGCTATAGCACTCAATGACGCCCTCTCCTGCTGGAGAGGGCAGGGGTGAGGAGAATAAAATCAGGCACTTATCTATTTCCCCTCATCCAACTTTCTCCGGCTGGAGAAGGCTTTCGCCGAGAGATAAAGTGAGGGTCTCTGAATACTTACGTTCATTTAACACGGGACAGCAGGTATTATCCTGCGTAGGATGGACACGGAAAATACCGAGAACGTGAGGTTGGTCTGTATTAATTTATCCCTCTGTTTGTGTGTTAAGCCTTCTATTTTGGTATTAAAGGCAACAGATGCTACGGTATGTCTAAGCACTAAAATTCTTCAGTTCTGTTTAGTTGTAATGTGTGTCGCTCATTTTCAGGGGGTATGCACTTATTTTACGAATTCAGGAATGATAAAATATTTACATTACAAATAAAATACGAGTGATTGAATGAGTCAAAATAATATTTCGGTTGAAGTTAAGTCACGCTTTATAAAAGAACAATCAAAACCAGAAAAAGGAAAATATGCTTTTGCATATACTATAACGATAGCAAATGTAGGTGCAACTGCAGCAAAGCTATTAAGTAGACACTGGTTAATTACAGATTCAAACGGTAAGGTCGAGGAAGTTCATGGTGAAGGTGTGGTGGGTCAAACACCTTATATTAAACCAGGTGAAGAATTTACATATACAAGTGGAGCACTGATTAATACTTCCGTTGGTGTTATGCAGGGGGAATATAAAATGCTTTCAGATTCTGGTGAACAGTTTGATGCAATGATTCCAAAATTTACCCTATCTATTCCGAGAACATTACATTAATTATGTCGATATATGCCATTGGTGATATTCAAGGTTGTTATGATGATTTGCAGCGCCTATTAAAAAAAATTAAATTTAATAAGAAAGAAGATAAGCTCTGGTTTGTAGGCGATTTAGTTAATCGTGGACCAAAATCATTAGAGACCTTACGCTTTATTAAATCATTAGGCCATTCAGCAGTGAGTGTTTTAGGTAATCATGATTTACATTTATTGGCTGTTGCTTATGGTTGTTCACCTATACGTGGCAAAGATACTATATTACCTATTTTAGAGGCTGATGATAAAGATGAGTTATTAGCTTGGCTAAGAACTAGGCCTTTGTTTCACTATAACGATGACTACTGTTTATTACATGCAGGTTTACCGCCTCAATGGGATTTTAAAACAGCTAAAAAAATGGCGAGTCATGTCGAAAAAGAATTACAAGGCGATAACTACTTAAAGTTTTTGAAACATATGTACGGTAATGAACCTAATCAGTGGCGTAAAAATTTAAATGAATTAGAGCAATTACGTTTTACTGTTAATTGTTTTACCAGAATGCGTTTTTGCGATGAACAGGGTCGTTTAGATTTTAAATATAGCAGTTCTTTAGGTAGCCAACCCAAACACCTGATTCCTTGGTTCGATTTACCCAATAGACAAAACAAAGATTTGAAAATTATATTTGGTCATTGGTCAGCGATTGGTTATCACGAATCAAATAACTGCTATGCAATTGACTCTGGCTGTTTATGGGGAGGGCAGTTAATGGCTTTAAAGTTAGGTAAAAAATTAGAACGAATAAGTATTGATTGTGACGGCTATAGAAAGCCACACCTTTAGATTAGTCATCTATTTTTTGATAGTGACTTCTAGGTGGCGGTAAACATAATTAGGGCTAGTAAAGTTTCCTGTCGTCGCAACACTCTTAATTTTATAAATATAAAAATCATCATCTGCAATGCTATTACTATTCAAATCGCCTTCGTTATATGCAGTTCCTTGATCACTGCAATCGACAATAACTGAAAAATTATTAATAGTTATTGATTGCCCCGTTAAGCAGCTACCATCATTGAGTAACTTTGCTATTCCCCATTCTATTCCTGATCTAGCCGCATAATAAGCGCGCGCTCCTTGTACAGCGCTGAGTGCTGTTGCATGTTGAACACCACTTAACTTGACCATGTAGCTGCCTAATAAACTCAGAACGACTAAGATAAAAATCGCCATAATGATAGAAAATCCTTTTTGCTGATTCATGGCATATTATCTACGTGGACTTGATGAATTAATTGAACAGATTCATTCGCTTCATCAGTTAATATTATTTCAAGAGTAACCAGGCTAGCGCGTGTTGAGGTACCCGGTTCATATTTAAACTGACATTGCATAGAGTTAGCTTTTGCTTGTAACTTATAGTCGAGTGTCGATAGGGGAGGGGAGGGGTTACTTATAATATAGTCACTGTCAATTGTATTGTCATAACGGCGTAACTCACCATTAACACAGCTATAGCTAATGGGCGTATCAATAATAAAAAAATGTTGTTCAGGAGAGCGGAAGGGAAATAGTTTAGCTGTTTTTAACTGTATGCTACTAGTACTTGAATTGACATCATCAATACTAGCTAGGTTATCTCCAGCATATGCACTCGCTCCTGTTGTTCCGGTATTGTAGATAACTAGATAGCCACTTGGTGAAGTATTTAAGGCACCAATAATATCAAATTGAGAATCTACTTGGGTGAAATCCAAAATATCCCCTAGCCCATTATATGTAACATTAGCCCGATACCGTCCTCCCTCAGTAGTGTGTAATAATTCAATCGTATTACCGCCATTAGCAATAATACTATTAGGCAAGGCGCGACGAATATCTCTTTGCATCCGTCGTAAACTCATTTCAGCACTATCTACAAGCGTGGTACGTCTTTCTAAATCAAGGTAACTATTAACCGGCAATGTAATTAAATCAGTGGTCATCGTCGACAAGATACCCACAAGGACCATGACCATAATCAGTTCAATAAGTGTAAAGCCTCGTATATGATTTTTTATCATCTAATAGTCAGCCTTATACCCTGTGAGTTCGATTTGAGTACTACCGTGAGTCACAGTGACTAATACTTTTTTTACAGTCACTCCAGAAAGAGAACTGGGACTACTAATGTTCGTAGCAATGTTGTAGTTTGCAGGAACATTACTCAATGTACAGCTACTTAAACTCGCGTAGGGTTCCAACAATACTTCTTCTAAACATGCTTCAGCAAGTGAAATAGCTTGGTGATAAATAACTGGATCAGCACTGTGACTGACCGTTAAATTCATAACTGTAAAAATTCCCGTTAAAGAAATACTAATAATCACCATAGAAATGATGAGTTCAATTAGGGTAATACCTGATTGATGTTGATTCGAATTTACTCGAATGATGCGAGTAGTAGTACGAATAAATTCGAATCGACAGGTTTTATTTTTATTCATAAACAAGGCCGGTGGCAGCAATAACATGAATAGTTTTTACGCTATTAATTGTTAAAGTAACATCGTGAGAAGCAGTCCCTAACGGGTGAAAATAAAAAGGCGAAACTGAGCTGCTCAGTGTGACATCGGGCTCACTACCTGAAAAATCAGTAGCACCAGAACTAGGGTGGGGAATAGCTAGAGTATAAGTTGATCCAGAACAAGTTAAGCTGCTATTGGTACCTTGTCTGGTTAAGATATAACTATTTGAACTAATGGAAACTTGGACATTACAGCCTGTAGAAACAGCAAGTTTTTGAGCGTAGCGGATGGCGTTTAAAGTATCGCTGAAGAATGTGTGTTCTGAGAAAGTACTTTTACTAGCAAATTTGGGGGCGATATAGGCGGAAAGGATGCCTAGAATAACAAGCACAGTAGTCAGTTCTATTAAAGTGAAACCTATTTGTTGGGGGGACTTCATGCTAGGTGAGTGAGCTTTAATACGAAAACTCAGTATTTAGTAGCGCTTTTATAATAATTAGGAGCACTACTAGATACCTAAAGTAATATGAGTTTTACCAGTTTTTAGTGAGTGTTGCTTTCGAGGTAGCTGATTCTGCAGTACTAATAGTAATGGTGTAAGTGACACTACCAAGTACGGCTGTTAGGGTAGCAGCATTTGCAGACCATTGACCAGCAGATGATCCTGCATCAATATCAAGTAGGGTTAATAAATAGGTTGCACCAGCTGAATCATTAGTAATTTTTGTATTACTTGTGTTGAGTAATGATTTAGCAAAATTCATTGATGCCGCAGAATTAGCGGAACCTAAAACTGCATCAGCACTTGCTTTATGAGCATCGGAACTTAAATCAACAAACTTCGGCAATGCCGTAGCGGCTAAAATTCCTAAAATCACAATCACCATGATTAATTCAATTAAGGTGAAACCTTGTTGTTTATTTTTTAACATTTGTAATCCTTAGATATATTTTATAAAAAGCTAGTAATTAAATTGAGTTAATACTAAATTGTATTGCTAGTAAATGAAAACTTTATTTTAACTATTAAACAAACGCCCTATGAGTATAAGAACTTTTGTTTTTTGTGATATTTGTAACCCTCAAGGACTTCGGTCAATTGAGTTTCGTCGCCGTCCTCGAACCGAGAGGGCAGGAAGGCGATTATCTGATAGTCGTTCATGGCACGAAGGAGGAATATCTGATGCTATAGAAAATGGATGGAGTATCAATATAGAAGGTCAGCATATTTGTCCTGCTTGTCATAAAGTACATGAATGATAAGGTCAATATTTGAATTGAAAAACCAACCCAAGCAAGTCTAATTACCTTAACAAATTATGTCAAATAAGTCGTTAATAAATATAGGTAGGTCAATGTCATGAAGTCTACATTACAGCTTTTAAGCTCATTATTTTTAATGATTATTATGACCGAAGGCTATACGGGTACAGGTAAGCCAGATAAAACAGTTACACCAGTTATTGAACCGTTAACTTGTTCTAGTACTATTGAAAATTATTTAGTAACTAATGAATTAAATGTAAGTGAAACAAGTGGAACTTCTGGGTTAGGGTATATTGAACTATATGTAAATACACCTATAAGCTTGGGTGGAAAAATTATCTCGTACTCCGACGATGGGAAAAAAAATAGTGTAACCGTTGCATTAGATGATGGAACCGCAACAGTATATAAAGATGGAGTTGAGGTTCTTGCCAGTAATTACAGTTCTAGTACTGTACCAGCAGGAAGCTTTATTATTTATCCAGAGTCTTTGTTTGGTGGGAAAAATGCATTAGATAAAAACTACGGAGAGATACTTATTCAAGACTCTGGTTCATTAGAGGTAATCGCTTATTTTCGTTATGGAGTAAGCTTGGCTAATAAAAGCCAATTATGGGATGTTGAAAGTAGTTGTTCGTCCAGTTTTGACCGGAATGATGCATCAGATAATGGTATTTGTACCAAGCCAGATGGTAGTCATAGTTTGTGGCAAGTTTGTGGGTCAACTAAGGGATCTACAAATGATGAAGTTGCTATTGTAGCGGGTGGGTTTAATTGTGTAGAAAGTGGCGCTGGTATTTCTGGTAGTTTGTATTCAAAAACAACTGAACAATCATTTGTGTTTGATGTACTTGCTTTAGCCAGTGATGCAAGTTTAGAGGAAGATTTTGCCAGTGTGATAGATCATTCGGTTACCGTTGAGTTGGTGGATGCGAGTAGTGGTGATTGTGCAAGCTACCCAAATTTAAGCACTCATAATATTAATTTTACGGATGCAGAACTAGGAATACTTGCAACAAACAGTATGACTTTGGGGGCTGCATACAGTCGTGTGATGTGTCGCATTACGGATGCAACAGGAGAAACAGATGTGGTTGCTTGCTCTACAGATAGCTTTTCTATCCGACCCGCAAACTTCACTACCGTGACATCGACAATGGATAATACAGGCTCAGGAGCAGGAGTAACTGCAAAAGCAGGGAGCGATAGCTTTACTATAACTGTTAGCACCGGCACTGTAGGTTATAACGGTACACCAAAATATAATACAACTTTGCATGACCATAATAATATTGAGCAGGATAATAAGTTATCGGGTAATTTTGCTAGTGCTGATGTAGGCACAGGCATCGCAGTGGGTTCGGATTTTAAATATGATGAAGTAGGTTTAATAAAGCTTATTGCAGATGATATTTATGATGATACCTTTACTAATGTAGATAAAATAAATGGTGACTGCATAGTTGATAGTTTTTCTAATGTTCCTGTTAATGGAAAAATTGGATGTGGTTTTTCTTACGCCGGAGAATTAACTATCGGTCGATTTATCCCTGACCATTTTGATGTGAGTTTAAATAGTCCGGTTTTTAAGGCTGCTAATTCTAGCTTCACTTATTTGGGTCAACCTTTTATGTACTCAACGATTCCAACAGCCACTATTACTGCCAAAAATGCGAGTGGGCAAACGACTCAAAATTATAAAGGGAGTTATTGGAAGGTTGATCCAACAGATGTTGATAAGGGCATTGCTCCTAACTATGCTGAAACAAGTCATGCCTTAACTGTGATCGATACAAGTGTACCGGCAATGACTATTAATAGTGATGGGTCTGGAGTGTTGAATTTTTCTGATACAACAACAAACATATTAGCGGTTAACAAAAGTGGGTTAACAGCTCCTTTTGATGCTGAGATTGCATTAAGTTTTAATTTGGTCGATTTAGATGGGGTGACGGTTGCAAATGTTAATGATGTTGCACAAGTTAACCCAGTCGTATTTGGTGCGACTACTTCAGGCGCAGGAATTAGTTTTGCAGGCTATAAAGAGCAGCGCTGGGGACGGGTGAGTTTAGCAAATGTATACGGTTCAGAATTAACCGAACTGCCGGTTCCCTTTAATACGGAATATTATAACGGTCATAATTTTATTAAAAATTTTGCTGATAACAGTACCCAATTTAACCTTGTCTCAATGAGTTTAAACAATGGAAGTATTACACAAACAGCAGATCAATCGATCAGTATTGGAAGTACAGGAAGTACGACAGCGACGTTAACAAACAGCCCATTTAATGCAGGTGATGCAGAGTTAAAATTTAGTGCTGCAAATGCTTATGGTTATGTAGATTTGTCTATACCAACAACAAGCAACTCGTGGTTGTTGTTTGATTGGGATGGAAATGGTGTGCATGATAACTTACCTACGGCTCGAATTAATTTCGGGCTTTATAAGGGAAATGAAAAACAAATTTACTTTAGAGAAGTTTATTAATTATGTAGGAAGAAATTTTAGCT
>ENA-OSET01001006-OSET01001006.1-sediment-metagenome-genome-assembly--contig:-NODE-1006-length-30344-cov-4.872700_pt1 | contig 30344 bp, 27 predicted proteins | sample MGYA00237882_ERZ534229 | MGnify/ENA primary metagenome ERZ534229 (study PRJEB26408, sample SAMN06266212) | sediment metagenome | isolation source: Hudson Canyon methane seep mesocosm | place... | reverse complement strand
GGCGTTATAGCAATGCCATAATGTGGGAGTTACTTTGCTCGTATTAAAAGAAGTCATTATTTTTATGCTTAAACTAAGTGAATATGTTTATTAAAAACAGCAAAGACCACCTGAATAAGTGTTTAATCCTAGATGAAAACGCTTGTGTTTAGACTACAGAATAACAGGGGCAGAACAAAGCTAAATAAAGCCTAGGCTATTCTGGATATTCGTTTGTCTTAAAGATAAGAAGATCGCAAGTACGCTATGTCCCACAACACTTCTTAAACTTCTTACCGCTGCCACATAGACATTGGCTGTTACGTTCGGGTGAAAATTCACCCGAGTCTTTTTGAATCACACCTGTTGTGTAACACCACTTTTCATCTTCACGCACAAAGTCTGATAGTTCATGCATCACATAATAACGCCCGTCTACTTGGTAGAAGCCTTTAAATTCGACTTGAGCCGTGTTGAGTTGTGGGTGATGCGCTAAAACTTGAAGGTGTAACCATTGTGTATTTTGTGCACTGTCAGTCAGTTGGCTAACAGTTAAGCCAGAACGTTGTTGTGATGCATAGGTTTGTAAAATATAGGGGAAATCTTCGATTACATAAGCAGTAAAACGAGAGCGCATTAACTGTTCAGCGTTTTGTGCTGCTGTTTTGCCGCTAATAATAGGCTGGCAACACTGTTCAAATGGGCGTTGGTTACCACAAAAGCAGTTTTTAGTAATATTGGTCAAAGTGTTAGGTCTAAAGAAAATAGATAACCAAGCCTAGGCGATCATAACGAACTGAGTCAATAGCGACCTATAGTAAATGGCTACATCTATTTTCTACTAAGAGTGATCTATCAGTGGGTTTCTACCAAGGGCCTTGCACTACATTGCCTTTTTGTTCGTTATTTGGCATTAAATTAACTAATGCTACTTGGTAATCAATACACAACTGTTTTAGGCGCTTAAAGCTTACCTCGTCTAATGATAAATGTTCAACAAACAAATTTGCACATTGACCACCTGTGACAATTTTTTCAAGCCATAGTGATAAGCTGCTTTGTTTAGGTTTAGTTAGGCGTATACAGTAGTTTTGTTTGTCAGTAAAACGAATATGCTTGGCTACCAAGAAAGTCCACTTATGCGCATGTTCAACATTTATATCGTTGTTATGCCTATTAACCGCAGGCACTTGCATGGTGGCGAGTGGGGTAGAGCTGTTAGTAAATGCATGTAAACTTGCCATAATGATTTCTCAGTAGTGATGTTATATACAGTGGTTGTATATACAGTAGTACTGTATAAATCATCATGCAAGCTTTTTTTTGCTTTGTTGTGTTTTTGTACGTTTGTTTGCTCGTTTATTCAGTGCTGATTTTATAGGTTTTAAAAATTTTGCCTTTCGACTGGCTAATAAAACTAATAATACTAGTGCATATATTATTGGCTGAATGATTTCTGACTTAACTGACCAAAGATAATGTAGGGCAACCAGTAAGCTGGCAACATATACCCAGTTGTGGGTTTTTTGCCATGTTCTTCCCATGCGTTTTTGTATTGATTTAGTTGAGGTTGCTGTTAATAGACTCAAAATTAACAGTGCAGCAAAACCAACAGTTATATAGGGGCGTTTGATTAACTCAGATAAAAGTAATGGCCATTCAAGTTGTAGTTCAAACAGTAAATAACTCGAAAAATGGCTAGCTGCGTAAGTAAAAGCATACAGGCCAATGGGTCTTCTAAGCGTGACTAATTGTCCTTGGCGACAATATTTAGCCAAGGGGGATATCAGTAACGAGAGTAGCAATAAGTTAAACGCGCCAATGCCGGTGAAATGTAATATCGCTTTTACTGGATCTGCGCCCAACTGATCGGTGAATGCTTGATAGTAGGTGACACACAATAAGCTTAACGACGTTATGTGCAGCGATACCTTAAGCCAAAAAGTATGTGCGGGTGTAATACGTACAAATTTAATCACAACAACACCCACTTAATAATTTTTTCTCAGATCCATATTTGTATACAGAGTAGCCACCTCTGGATAGCCATTGAACATTTGCGTTGCAATACGGTTTCTTGAAAACAATCCGCCTGTGGTTATTCTGCGCTCACTGGCCTGTGTCCACCTGGGGTGATCAACTTGTGGGTTAACATTGGCGTAAAAGCCGTATTCGTTGGCAGCCAATTGTTCCCATGTGGTTGTGGGTTTTTTATCAGTGAGCCGAATGCGTACCACTGACTTAATGCTCTTAAAACCATATTTCCAAGGCACAACGAGTCTGATTGGTGCGCCATTTTGTGGGGGTAATGTTTTGCCATACAAGCCAACAGACATAAGTGTTAATGGATGCATAGCTTCGTCTAACCTTAATCCTTCTACGTAAGGGTAATCTATACCGCCCCCTGAGAATCGATTGCGTTGTCCGGGCATCTGTTCTGGATCGTATAAGGTGTCAAACACTACATATTTTGCTGAGCTAAGTGGGTTGGCTTTTTTAATTAGGTCGGCTAATGAAAACCCTATCCAAGGCACCACCATAGACCATGCTTCAACGCAGCGAAGTCGGTAAATACGTTCCTCTAAATCGAAGCCTTTATATAAATCGTCGTAACCCAGTGTGATGGGTTTTTCTACCAGTCCATCTATGGTTAACGACCAAGGATCCACTTTAAAAGATTGTGAGTTAGTAACAGGATCAGCTTTTCCAGTGCCAAATTCATAAAAGTTGTTATGACTGATGATTTTTTGTTCTGGGGTTAACACGTCTTCTGATTGAAAGTGTTTGGGTTGTGAAAATTCAAGTGCTGAGGTTTTGAATGTTTCATCATCACCTCCACCAAACCAACTACTTGCGCTAGCATGTTGGTTTGTTAATAAGGCTGACGCACCTAAAAACCCCATCGACTTTAATAGTTGCCGTCTGTTTTGATAGACGTGTTCGTCGGTGACTTGGTTTTCTTTTATTTCACTGGATTTAGGTGTGCGAATTAACATCTTGTTCTCATTATTCTGATCAACTACTTATACGAGTAGACAGCGAAATAGGCACAAAAATTTCTTCACGTTTTTATCACGAAATAATCAATTAACATTCCGCGGGGTTTGATTAACCAATTTTTTCACTCACAGCACCAGAGGAAGGCAAAAACAAACTTGCATATAATTTAGAAGCAAAGCCATCTGTCATGCCCGAAATATAGTCGGTAATAACCCTGTGACCATTACCCGCGTCATTGGCTTCAGACCAGCGCAAACGTGTGTTATCGGGAAGTAATCGTTGAGGATCAGAAGCAAATGCCTGAAACAATTCCATGACGATTTGTTGACCTTTATATTCAAGCATTTGAATTTCGGGTTTTCTGATCACACGACTAAAAACATAAGTTTTAAATATACCTAAAGCTTGGTGAAAAGGAGCGGGGAAAACCGCATTGTACTTGAGTAAATCTTGTGAAAACTTAGGTTCAGTTTCCTTTATCTCTATATTGGTAATAAAACAGTTAACCAAAGCACCTATGGCATCTTTACGTTCATGATGATGTTGGCTAAATAACTTTTCACTGAGTGCCACTATGTATTGGTTCATCCAATCGATGTCTAGTTTAAGCAGTGGTTCTGCTACTTCTTGATAAAATTGTGATTGATTCACAATGCCCATCACTATGGCATCTTCGAGATCATGAATACCGTAAGCAATGTCATCTGCCAGTTCCATGATTGAACAGTCAAAAGATTTGTACTGTGTTTTGTGATGGCCCTTACTTGTGTTGTTAAATTGCATAAATTGTTGGGTGTCTGAGCTAGAAAAACCCTCTAATAACCACTCAAACGAAGCTTGATCACACTCATATAAACCTTTGGGTGGATGCCAAAGTGATGCCTTAACTTCACGGTGAGCGACCGATTCTTGTCCTTGTGGCTGAATATTGAGTTGCGGCAGATAATTGGGATATTTGATTAAACCTAACAAGGTACGTCGGCTAAGGTTCATGCCATTTTCGGCGGTATAGGGCTCGAGCTTAGTGACAATTCTAAAGGTTTGGCCATTTCCTTCGAAACCACCATGATCACGCATCATATAGTGCAGCGCTACTTCACCGCCATGACCATAGGGTGGGTGTCCAATATCATGGGCTAAACATAAGGCCTCAATCAAGGTGTCATTCAAACCCAAGTGTTCGGTTAATTCAGCATATTTACTTCTTAGCTGTGCCGCTATACCTTGGCCTATTTGAGAGGCTTCTAAAGAATGTGTCAGTCGAGTGCGGTAAAAATCACTCATGCCTACACCTAGTACTTGAGTTTTGGCTTGAAGTCGTCTGAAAGCTGCGGAATGTAATATTCTGGCCTTATCTCGCTGATAAGGAGTGCGGTGATCACCTTCCCGCTGAAGTTTCTGGCCATGCCTACGTTGTGTCCAAATTTCCATAATTTACATCTGCTCCACACTAAAATTTTAAATGCGACTACTTAAATGCCATGTGACCAGATGCCGCATAGTTAATCAAGCCATCATATTATCTCTGCTAACGATTAAGCACATACTTTTTACTCAATTAATGGAATTTGTTTAGGTTAGTGGTTGTTCAATATTTTATTAGGTCATCTAGTTTAGGTTAGTAGGCGGATTGGTTTTAAATGACCCTAGAAAAGCGTTGTTGATTTAAGTGGTTTTTAAGGTAGGCGTCAAAAGACATACAAATGTTCCTGATCAGTAGTCTGGCTCTGGGTGAAACATTGATGTTTTCAGCCGTGTTTTTTAACAAACCATCATTAATAAAAGGGGAGAGTGAGCGTATATCATCTGCAAAGTACTGCTCAAAGTTAATCTTAAATTCTTGCTCTACAGATTTTTTGTCTAGATATAGATTACACATCAGCTGGTTGATCACCAAGCGTCTAATTTTGTCGTCTTGGCTTAAGCGCCGCCCTTTCACTACCGCATGTCCCTGATTATCAATCTGCTGATAATAGTCTTTAAGTGTTTTAACATTTTGACTATACACATCGTCTACCGAGCTGATAGCAGAGACCCCAAGTCCTAATAAGTCGCAATCGCCCTTGGTGGTATAGCCTTGAAAATTTCTGTGTAATTCAGCGTTTTGCTGAGCTTTAGCCAATTCGTCAGTAGGTTTAGCAAAATGATCCATGCCAATAAACTCATAGCCGTTAGCACTCAGGGTTTCGATGGCCAGTTTCATTAAGGCAAACTTATCATCGGTGCTGGGCATCCATTCGTCTCTGATCTTACGCTGTGCTGCAAACACCTTTGGCATATGCGCATAACTAAATAATGAAATACGATCAGCGTTTAGTTTGTTGATGACGTCGTCCAGTGTTTGGCTAAAGGTTTCTTTTGTTTGATGGGGTAGTCCATAAATTAAATCAATATTAACCGAGGTAAAACCCACCAATTTAGCGCGCTTAATCAGTGACTGAATGAATTCAGTAGATTGGGGGCGATTAATCGCTTTTTGGACTTTCTGATTAGTATCTTGCACACCAATACTCAGACGATTAAACCCGATGCTGGCCAGATGATCTGCTAATTCCAGTTCAATCTCTCGTGGGTCAACCTCGATACTCATTTCGATGTCCTTAGCGAAGCTGAAATTGTTGCGCAAGTTAGCAATTAGTCTACTAAGCTGGGCATGGCTCAAAAAACTCGGCGTGCCTCCACCTAAATGTAATTGACGAATGGACCTTGTGCCAAACGTTTGGGCGCGGCTTAGAATCTCCTTTTCAAGGTTATCAAGATAGATATCCGCCTTTGCTGTATGCCGAGTCACTATCTTGTTGCAACCACAGTAATAACAAAGACTGTGACAAAAAGGGATATGCAAATACAAAGACAACTCTTTAGTGCTAGATGATTGTCCTGCACGTATTAGTTCATCGTTACTAAAGTTATCACTAAACTCCAACGCTGTAGGGTAGGAGGTATACCTAGGACCACTGGTGTCATACTTGTTCAGTAGTTTTTGTTCAAAAAAATTGACTGTCTTCATTTGTACTTGCCTTTCCTGTCATCAGACAATTTTTTTAAGAATATCCATGGCAGATATCACACCCACCAATAAGCCATTTTCGGTTATAAATAAACGATGCACATCCTCATTGACTAACGTGCTGTAAGTGTTAGTAAGTGACGTTTTGATATCAACTGACATGACCTTAGGCGTCATGATCGAATTAACAGTACAGTAGTCATTTGCCTTGTCTTGAATACGGCGAATTTCGGCCTCATCAGGTACTCCGCCAAATGGTCCACAAAATTGCGTCAGCATTTTCTTAACGTCATCTTCGCTAGGGTCACTGCTTTCAAAGCGAATAACATCGGATTGCGTGACTACGCCTACTAACTCGTCATCTGCTGCAATTACCGGTGCGCCGGAGATCTGATGTTTAATAAAAAACTGAGATAATCGGCGAATAGACCAACCTTCATAAACTGTAAGCACATTTTTAGACATAATATCTTTGAGCGATATTTGATTTAGATACTCATGGACTTCATTTTTAACACTTATTTGTGTTTCCATTTTTTATTACTCCAATTGTTTTCTCATTAAATACAGCCACCGCAGCTGCCACAGCGCCAATCATCGACATTCACGGCCTCATAAAACCAGTGTATGTGACTTTCATCAAACTCAATGTGATGTAGATCAAAGACAGCCAATAACCATTCTGCATTTTTCTCAATCCATTGTGGTTCAGGTAGCCCTTCAGCGTAATCTTCGTCATCTGGATTTATCCACGAAAAAATACCGAAGGTGTGCATGTGGTTGTCAGCTTGCTTTAAAGGTAAGACAAGGGGTAAACCTTGGTAGGTAATAGTCCAATGCCCTAGACATAGGGTGTGACCCTTTGCAGACCAGTTAGCCACAAATGGATTGTTTGCATTTGTGTCAGCTAGTACTGGCATTAGGGCGGCTGCCACGTTTGGTTTCGTGTAATTGATAAATATCATCGACCGCTGCTCGACTCGAGGCGGTGACTTTCAGATCTTTTATCAAACCGTCATGCAAACCATAAACCCAGCCATGTATGTCTAACGTTTGCCCTCTATTCCAAGCGTATTGTACCGCTTTAGTGCGTGCCAAATTTTTCACTTGAGTGACTACATTTAGCTCACATAAACGATTCTCTTTTTCCTTGTCTGACAGCCTATTAAGCTCCTGTTGATGGGCAAAACTAATGTCTTTTATGTGCCTTAGCCAATTATCCACCACCCCATATTCGTCATGGCCTAGGGCAGCGGCAATACCACCACAGCCATAATGCCCACAGACGATAATTTGTTTCACTCTCAGCACTTCAATGGCGTATTGCACCACGGCTAAGCAGTTGAAGTCAGTATGCACCACTTGATTAGCGATATTGCGATGAACAAACAGCTCTCCTGGGGCTAAATCGACAATCTGATTGGCTGGTACTCGACTGTCCGAACAACCAATCCACAAATATTCGGGGCGTTGAATGGCCTCCAAACGTTCAAAAAAAGTAGGATCGTCTTGTTTGACTTTAGCCGCCCATGTGCGGTTGTTACTGAGTAGTTGCGCAAGTGTTGGCATAGTTATTTATTGCATTAACGGTGAGTTTTCGGGATTAAAGCTAAAGCCTTTAATATCAGCTTCGCCAATCAGATGTTCAATATATTGGGCTATGGCTTTTCTATGTACTTTGTCATTCAAAAATTGTTTGATTTTTGTTTCTACCATAGAGTAGGGCAGTTCTTTGCCCGGCACTTTACGGCTGATAAACACTACATGAAAACCAAAACGAGATTCGATTGGTCGTGGCAATAAACCCTCATCTGATGCAAACACCTGGCGCTGAAATTCGGCTACCGTTTGGCCGCTAGACAACTGACCTAAACTACCGCCAGTATCTTTTGACGAGCAGGCTGAATATTTAAGCGCTAACTCAGCAAAACTCTGTTCTTTTTGCTGCAAACTGATAATGATTTGTTCGGCGATGGCTTTACACTCTGCTCGGCGATCTAGATCTTTTGGCTCGGCGGGTAATAAAATGTGTTTGGCTTCAACCAGTGGTGAAGTTAAAAATTTCTCTGGATTAGCCTGATAATAACGTTTGCATTCGTCATCAGTGGCTTTTGGTACCTTGGCTTCGATGTCCATTAGGTCATCGATTAAATTTGACTCTTGATCGTTATCTGGCTTGTCGTTGGCCGCAATTAAATCGAGTTGCACCGCTCTTTGTAGGATTAACTCACGAATGATAAGGGTCTCAGCAGCCTTGACCATTGCTTCTCTGCGACTAGCCGCTGGGTGATATTGTACTTCGGTATCAATTGCCGCTGCATCTATAGTTTGGCCATTGATCACAATCTCTGGGGTATTGGTAAGTGACATACAGAACTCCAATAAACAAATGTATGATGATAATTAAAAGATAAATTTGTTGGTCGGGCCTCGATCATCGAGCCCGACCTAGCAATCACTATTTCTGTCTAACAACTTGATAGTTACGTTTTATATATTGCACTGGCACACTCCAAACATGTACTAATCTACTGAAAGGAAATAGTACGAATATGGTAATACCCAAAGTGACATGCATTTTGTAAACCCAGTGCACACCAGCAATATACTCAACCGCTTCATTTGGACGGAATGTTAAGACATAGCGAGACCAATTCATTAAATTCAACATTTCACTGCCATCCATATGCCCAAATGAGATGTAGATACTAATTAGACCTAAGATCAACTGTGCATACAGAAGTAGTAAAATCCCTGTATCCATTAGACTGCTGGTAGCTCGGACTCGAGGGTCAAACAAACGTCTTTTAACCAGCATGGTTAAGCCAACAAAACACAACACGCCAAATAATCCACCTACACCCATAGCAATAATTTGTTTCGCTTCTAAAGAAACACCTAACAAATGCCAAAGTTCGTAAGGGATCACTAAACCGGCAAAATGACCGAGTAAAATCGTGATGATCCCAACATGGAACAAGACACTAGCGATGCGAAAGTTTTTATTACTCAGCATCTGGCTTGAGCCGGTTTTCCAAGTATATTGCTCTCGGTCATAACGCAATAAACTACCGAGTAGAAATATGCCTGTAGCAAGGTAGGGATAAATCCCAAAAAAGAAAAAATCTATAAATGGCATGATTAACTCCTCAATTCACCGTCAGCCTGTTTTACTTGGCTGGCATCAAAAAACTGAATAGGAACATCCTGATCACGTCTTTGTGATTCGGACGGTTTGTTTTGGTCAGTTGGGCAGCCACCATTAACGGCATCGCCGCCAAAGGTTACAGCTTCTTCTTCCCATACTTTATCCATGGCTTTTTTGGTATCGTCACGTTTTTCATTTTTTACCTGCAACGCAATATCATGCATGTCGATATCAGCACCACTGATATGCAACAAACTGGTAAATAACGCGGCGTAGTTGCTTTCTCGTTTTTGTAAACGCACAGCTAACAATGCCAAGATAGGAGCGACGTCTTGCAGCCAACCTTTGGCATTCTCTGCCCCTTGGGTTGAGGCAAATTCAACAAAAAGTGGAATGTAGTCGGGTAATTCATGCACTCCTATATCTAAACCAGCGGCACGGTATTGTTTGAGCAAATCGACCATTGCTTGACCACGATCCCGTGATTCACCATGAATGTGTTCATATAACAACAATGACAACATACGCCCACGCTCAAACAGTCCATCGTACTCAGACTGCCAGTCGAGTAAGTCACCACTAAAGCGTTTGTCGACAAACGCCAATAGGCCGTTTCTTTGTTCATCGTCCAAAAACTCGTCGTGCTCAATAAATTCAGCAATGCCTTGGTGATGAGCAAATAATTGTTCTGTCGGATAATCAATTAATCGCGACAATAAACTTAATATTTTAATCTGTTTCATGATTAGTCTTGCACCTCTACTGGGATCACTTGACGTACCACTTGGCTCTTATTACCAAATAAGTCCGCTGAACTATCGCCTCCGCTGCAACCGTTACCAAAGGTAAAGCCACAACCAGATTTCATGTCGTAGGCATCTTCTGCATAGGCCTTGTGACTAGTTGGGATCACAAAGCGATCTTCGTAGTTAGCCAGCGCCATATAGCGATACATTTCTTCTACTTGAGCGACGGTCAGTCCTACTTCCTGCAATGCTGCCAAGTCTTCTTCGCCTTCCACTTGTTGTGCCCGTTTAAATATACGCATGGCCATCAAACGTTCTAAGGCATGAATAACAGGCTTTTCATCACCTGCGGTGAGTAGATTAGCCAAATATTTAACTGGGATACGTAAAGTTTCTAAGTCGGGGAATACGCCTTTTGTTTTGCCATCTTTGGTAGCCACTTCTTTCATTGGCACGTTGCCGGCCTTAACAGCACTTTGGATTGGGCTCAAGGGTGGTACATACCAAACCATAGGCAAGGTGCGATATTCAGGGTGTAAGGGTAAAGCTACTTTCCAATCCATGACCATTTTATACACGGGTGAGGCTTGAGCTGAGTCTAACCAGGCTTGAGGGATACCTTCTTTACGTGCCGCTTCTTGTACTGCTGGGTCGAAGGGGTCGAGGAAAATATCGCATTGGGCTTGATATAAATCTTTGTCATTAGGTACCGATGCCGCTTCTTGAATTCGGTCAGCGTCGTATAACATCACACCTAAATAACGGATGCGGCCCACACAGGTTTCTGAACATACAGTAGGTTGTCCAGCTTCGATGCGTGGATAACAGAAAATACATTTTTCTGATTTACCGGTTTTCCAGTTGTAGTAGATCTTTTTATATGGGCAGCCACTGACACACATGCGCCAGCCACGACATTTGTCTTGATCAATCAATACAATACCGTCTTCTTCACGTTTATAAATTGCACCACTTGGGCATGAAGCAACACACGTTGGATTGATACAATGTTCACATAAACGCGGTAAATACATCATGAAGGTGTTTTCAAACTCACCGTACATATCAGCTTGTATTTGCTCGAAGTTGCTGTCTTTACGACGTTTGGAGAACTCAGTGCCGAGGATCTCTTCCCAGTTTGGTCCCCATTCGATTTTTTCCATACGTTTACCCGTGATCAGAGATCTAGGGCGCGCTACTGGCTGATGTTTACTCTCACCAGCGGTGTGTAAATGTTGGTAATCAAAATCAAATGGTTCGTAATAATCATCGATTTCAGGTAAGTCTGGATTGGCGAATATGTTCGCCAAAATTCTGAATTTACCGCCTTGTTTGGGGGTAAGTTTACCGCTGTCTGAACGATTCCAGCCGCCATTCCATTTCTTTTGGTTTTCCCATTCTTTGGGATAACCAATGCCGGGTTTAGTTTCAACGTTGTTAAACCAAGCGTATTCCACACCTTCACGAGAGGTCCAGACGTTTTTACAGGTCACTGAACAAGTATGGCAACCAATGCATTTGTCCAAATTCAGCACCATGCCGATTTGCGCTCTTACTTTCATGGCTATTTCTCCGCCTTATTCTGTAAAGGTTCACTCAGTTGTTGATCACTCAGTTCAGGATCACTTAGATTGGTATCAGTAGCGTCGTCGTCTAACCAATCAATCTTAGCCATCTTACGTACAATCACGAATTCATCGCGGTTACAGCCCACAGTACCGTAATAGTTAAAGCCGTAAGATTGCTGGGCATAACCGCCAATCATGTGAGTGGGCTTCATGACGCAGCGAGTCACTGAGTTATGGATCCCACCTCGGGTTTTGGTCATTTCTGTACCTGGCACATTCACAATACGTTCCTGTGCGTGATACATCATGCTCATGCCTTCTGGTACACGTTGTGAAACCACGGCTCTAGCAGCAATCGCACCATTCACGTTAAACACTTCAATCCAATCGTTATCTACAATTCCTGCACGTTCAGCGTCCACTTCTGACATCCACACTATTGGCCCACCTCTAGATAGGGTCAGCATCAATAAGTTGTCTGAATAGGTACTGTGAATTCCCCACTTTTGGTGTGGAGTAAGGAAGTTCAGTGCTATTTCTGTATTACCATTAGGCTGACTGTTCATGATCGGCTTAACGGTTTTTAAATTAATCGGTGGCTTGTATAAACACATGCTTTCACCAAAGTCGCGCATCCATTCGTGATCTTGATAAAACTGCTGACGACCAGTTACCGTGCGCCATGGAATATACTCATGTACGTTGGTATAACCTGCGTTATAGGACACATGTTCATCTTCAAGGCCAGACCAAGTCGGTGAGCTGATGATTTTTCTAGGTTGAGCTTGCACATCACGAAAACGAATTTTTTCGTCTTGTTTTGGTAAGGCCAAATGGGTGTGATCCCGTCCAGTCAATTCACCTAGGGCTTTCCAGGCTTTTACTGCTACTTGACCATTGGTTTCAGGAGCCAAAGATAAAATCATCTCCGCAGCATCAATCGCTGATTCAATTTTAGGGCGACCTTTGTGAATACCTTCTTCAAGGTGTGTATGGTTTAGTTCACCTAAAAACTTCACTTCATCGTCGGTATTCCAGCTGATGCCTTTACCGCCGTTACCGAGTTTTTCTAGTAAAGGACCAATAGAGTTAAAACGTTTGTAGGTATTAGGGTAGTCCCGTTCAACCACTACTAAGTTAGGTGCCGTTTTTCCTGGTATTAATTCACATTCACCTTTCCACCAGGCTTTCACACCAAAGGGTTGAGCAATTTCGGCCGGTGTATCGTGTAAAATAGGTACAGTGACCAAATCTTTTTCCACACCTAAATGACCCACACAGATTTCGGAGAATTTTTCGGCGACACCTTTAAATATCTGCCAATCAGAGCGTGATTCCCAAACAGGATCAACGGCTGCACTAAGTGGGTGAATAAAAGGATGCATATCCGAAGTATTCAAATCATCTTTTTCGTACCAGGTAGCGGTCGGTAAAACGATGTCTGAGTACAAACAGGTGGTAGACATCCTGAAATCTAGAGTGACTAATAAGTCGACTTTACCTTCTGCGGCTTCGTCTACCCATTTTACATCTTCAGGTTTTTTACCACCTTCTTCACCTAAATCTTTACCTAGCAGTCCATGTTTGGTGCCGAGTAAATGGCGCAACATGTATTCGTGACCTTTACCTGATGAACCTAAAAGGTTTGAACGCCAAATAAACATATTACGAGGGAAGTTCTTTGGATTTTCAGGCTCCATACAGGCAAAGTCTAATTCGCCAGATTTAAGTTGTTGAACCGTATAGTCAGCTGGCGTCATATCTGCCGCAGCTGCGTCTTTACATAATTGTAAAGGGTTCATATTTAACTGCGGTGCAGAGGGCAACCAACCCATACGTTCGGCGCGGGTATTAAAATCAATAATTGAACCAGACCACTTTTCTTTGTTGGCAATAGGGGAAACAATTTCGGTCATTTCCAGTTTTTCGTAACGCCACTGACTAGAGTGATTGTAGAAAAATGAAGTACCGTTCATGTGCCGAGGTGGACGTTGCCAATCTGTGCCAAAGGCTAAAGGCTGCCATCCGGTTTGTGGACGTAGTTTTTCTTGACCAACGTAATGCGCCCAACCGCCACCACTTTGACCAATACAGCCACACATCATCAACATGTTGATAAGGCCACGATAGTTCATGTCCATGTGATACCAGTGGTTCATACCGGCACCCACTATGATCATCGAACGACCTTTGGTTTTGTTAGCGTTGTCGGCAAATTCGCGGGCTATATTGATCACATCAGCACGTGGTACACCGGTAATTTGTTCCTGCCAAGCTGGCGTGTAAGGAATGTCATCATCGTAAGACGTGGCAACATTTGGATCGTCATATCCGTTGTCTACACCGTAATTGGCAAGGGTTAAATCAAATACTGTGGCGACATAGACTTGTGTACCATCGGCTAAGGTAATCAGTTTAGCCGGCACTTTACGCTCAATTAAATCATCGTGTTCGGTGTGTTGAAAGTAACCAAACTCATGCTCAGCGCCACCGAAGTAGGGGAAGCCAACTTTGACTATTTCATCATGCTTATCTTTTAGACTTAAGCGTAGAGATAAGTCGTCGCCACTTTTTCCATCCGTTTGGGTAATGTTCCATTTCCCTTTTTGTCCCCAGCGATAACCTACTGAGCCTGTTGGCGAGACTAATTCACCGTCGGGCTCATTCACAGAGATGGTTTTCCATTCTGGATTGTTGTCTTGACCTAAGCCATTATCTAAGTCAGAGGCTCGTAAGAAACGACCTTGTTGCAAGCTGCCGTTTTCTGCTTTTTCAAGCATCACCAATACAGGAAAATCGGTATAACGCCGCACGTAATCGGTGAAGTATTCTGAAGGTTTATCGACGTGAAATTCTTTAAGAATGACATGTCCAAAGGCCATGGCTAAAGCAGCATCGGTACCTTGCTTAGGTGCTAACCATTGGTCTGTCAGTTTCGCCACTTCTGAATAATCTGGCGTGATGCCAATTACTTTAGTGCCTTTGTAACGTACTTCAGTTAAGAAGTGAGCGTCAGGCGTGCGGGTTTGCGGTACGTTAGAACCCCAGCAAATAATGTAATTAGAGTTATACCAATCGGCAGACTCAGGTACATCGGTTTGTTCGCCCCAGACTTGTGGAGAGGCCGGTGGTAAGTCGCAGTACCAATCGTAGAAACTTAAGCAGTTGCCACCAATGAGCGATAAGTACCTTGCACCTGCAGCGTAAGACACCATAGACATAGCTGGAATTGGCGAAAAGCCCGTGATACGGTCAGGACCGTATTCTTTAGCCGTATACACATTCGCAGCGGCAATGATTTCATTAGCTTCGTTCCAGTCGGCTCGAATAAAACCACCTAGTCCACGCTGTTGTTTGTACTCTTTAGCTTTGACTGGATCTTCGACTATTGATGCCCATGCATCAACTGGGTCTTTATGTTGTAATTTTGCCGCGCGCCATAATCTGACTAAACGTTTGCGGATTTTTGGGTATTTCAAGCGGTTAGCGCTGTATATGTACCAAGAGTAACTTGCGCCACGAGGACAACCACGTGGTTCGTGGTTCGGTAGATCAGGGCGGGTCCTAGGGTAATCTGTTTGTTGCGTTTCCCAAGTAACTAAACCGTCTTTAACGTATATTTTCCAGCTGCATGAGCCAGTACAATTTACACCGTGAGTGGATCGTACGATTTTGTCATGTTGCCAGCGTCGGCGATAACCATCTTCCCAATCTCTGTTTTCCTCGGTAGTCACACCGTGACCATCAGAAAATGACTGCTCGTTGCGTTTGAAAAATTGCAATCTGTCTAAAAAGTGACTCACGCCAGACTCCTTTGTTAATGTGAATGCAGCAAACAAAATGGCTGCAAATTCAAGCTCTGAATAGATTAAAGGTGATTAGAGTTGGCTTCACAAGAGGGCAGATTTTCAGGGATTACAGGGTATTACCACCTAAGTGGTATACAGTGAATTAGGCCTTTTACTGAGTTCTAAAGGCGTCTAGACTAGTTGCCAATATAAAAGTGTATAGAATTGACTGGCTAGTGTTCTTTGTAGGTATCACCAGTGAGTTAGTGTTTAAGCAGCGAGTTAGTATTAATGACTAAAAATTTCTTCCATTCCACCGTATTTAAAATTGTGGCATTAATGTTTTCAGTTAGCTTTTTGGCGATCGTCAGTATGTTTAGCTCGGTTTTTATTAGTGATGGTGCGCAAAGCGATGCGTTGGCGGTAAATGTAGCCGGTTCGTTACGTATGCAGAGTTACCGTTTAGCCAGTAAGGCACAAGCACTGGATAAATCAGCCCAGGAGTTGGATGAGTTTTATCAACTAATAGATGATTTCGACCATGACCTGACCACGGGAGTATTAGTCAACCAACAAGCATTGAGTGATACAGGTGAACTGGCTAAACAACAGACCTTGGTTAATAATCATTGGTTATCTTCAGTCAAACCTATGTTAATTGCGGTTTATACCGAATCATCGCCTGATACAAGACAATTAAATCAGACCATCCAAACATTTGTTGATGAGATTAATCTGTTGGTTGAACGTTATCAAAACCATGCAGAATCGAATATCGCTACTATTCGTTTGATACAGAGTCTAGCGTTATTTTGTACGTTAATTTTGATCGCTTTGGCTATGATCATAGTTAATCGACATATTGAGCAACCGCTATCAAAACTCACCCAAGTCGCCAGACAAATTGGTCGAGGTGATTTTACAGTTCGCGCGGATGATTCAGGTAAAGACGAATTATCGGTGTTGGCCCACACCTTTAATACTATGAGTGATTCTATTTACCGGTCTAAATCACAATTAGAAGATCAGGTGAAACGCAAAACCTTAAAACTGTCTCGTTCAAATGAATCATTAGATTTGTTGTTTAAAGTATCCCGTAAGCTTAATGAAATCGATCCAACCTCAGTCGACTTTAAACCCATTCTGACTAAGTTAGCCAAGGTCACTGGGATCAAAGATATAGACCTGTGCATTATGACCGCACAGGGCAGTGGCCCTTATGAACATCTAATGACTGCGAATAAAGATTTGCCTGACAAATGTGTGAAACATCAGTGCGGCGACTGCACAGATCATAATGATCTCTTTCCCGCTAGCACTGCGCAAATGCGCTATCAATTGACCTTAGGTGGTGAAAACTATGGTGTATTAGTGGTTCAACCAGAAGATAATATGCTGCTAGATGATTGGCAGCACCAACTGTTCGAGTCTCTAGCAGAACAAGTAGCTAACGGGTTGAGGATGAAGCATCAAAACGAACAAAATCGACGTATGGCATTGATGAATGAACGTACTATTATTGCAAGGGAGTTACATGATTCATTGGCGCAAGCCCTGTCATATTTAAAAATTCAAGTGACTCGTTTGCAACGGTTACATAAAAAGGAAAACGTACAGGAACAAATTGAAGAAGTGGTGGATGAACTAAAAACCGGATTAGGTGCTGCTTACAGTGAATTACGAGAATTATTAACCACCTTCAGACTTAAATTAGATGGCCAAGGTATTAAAGCTGCCCTTGAACAAACGATCTCTCAATTAAAAACACGCTCCGATGATTTTGTGTTTGAGTTGGGTTACGCAGTAGAAAATATTCCATTCTCTCCTCAAGAGGAAATTCATCTGTTACAAATAGCTAGAGAGGCCATTCAGAACGCGTTCTATCATTCTAAAGGGGATAAAATTTCCATCTCATTACATAGTACGGCTCAATCAGAGGTCATATTAACAATTGCAGATAATGGTGTAGGCATACCTGAAGATCCCAACAAACTGAATCATTATGGTTTGGCCATCATGCAAGAGCGCAGTCGTAACTTAAAGGGTGAATTGTCGGTTAAACGTAACAGTGATTCTGGCACAACAGTGGCATTTTGTTTTATCCCAGAATATGCAATTCAAATGGCATTGAAAACCTAAGTTGCTTAGACATTTTGTCTCTTTTAGAAAAATAAAAAAGGTGCGTTAATACGCACCTTTTTTTTACCTTTCTATTTGCAAGTTCTTACAACCTTTTTAATTAAGGATTGTAAAACTCTCCATCTTTACGCAAATAGAACCAATAGTTAATTAACATACATACCCCGTAGAAAACAGCAAAACCAATTAATGCTACTTCAGGTGTGGTGGCTTTAATTTGTTCACCTAATACCTTAGGAATATAAAACGCCCCATAGGCGGCTACAGCAGACGTCCATCCTAAAACTGGACCGGCTTGTTCTTTTGGAAACACCATGGCAATTGTTCTAAATGTCGAACCGTTGCCTATGCCAGTAGCTGCGAATAATAATAAGAACAATACAAAAAATTGAATGAAAAATTGCTCTGGTGTCGCTGACTGATAGGCGGCCTTCATGTAATACGCAACACCTAAGGCACTACCAATCATTACCACTGAACAAATCTGAGTGACTAATGCACCGCCAAATTTATCTGATATCCAGCCACCTACTGGACGTATAAGTGCGCCTATAAAGGGGCCCATCCAAGCATACATGAGGGCACTAGGACCGTTTTGATTGATAGTATTGTGGGTCATAACACCATCAACCATTATATGGCTGTATCCGAATATGACTTTAATTGACAATGGGAATGAGGCGGCAAACCCAATAAATGAACCAAAGGTCATAGTGTAGATGACACTCATCGCCCAAGTGTGTTTGTTATTAAAAATTTGATACTGACGGGTTAAACTTTGACCTATAGTACCAGGTAGCATTTTTAGAATGACCACTGTGGCTGCCACTACTAAAACCAAGATCAATTCTTTTGGCACGCCAAAACCAGAACCATTGGCTGATTCTGGTAACATTAGCCATAAGCCAAATGCAGCCACTGTTAAGCCGATAGCTAACATCACAGTAATCAAGGCAAAAGAGGTTAAAGGGTTGCCAATATTCGGTGATACATCTTCTGTACGAATATTATTCATGCCGAACCATGTTAATAAAAACAATGGAACCAATAGCAACATCCAAACAAAACCAGCATTGGAAATATAACTTTCAGTGCCTGCTGGGATTTTACCAATCAGTGTGCCGGATGCATTAACCAGTATCATTGGGTCGCCACTAAGCGCTCCAAATGCTGCGAATGTCATGAATAGAGGCACCACTATTTGCATGGTGGTAACACCAAAGTTACCTAAACCCGCATTCAAACCTAAAGCCAGTCCTTGTTGATTTTTCGGAAAGAAAAAACTGATATTTGACATGGAAGATGCAAAATTACCGCCACCAAAACCAGATAATAAGGCTAATAATTGAAATTGCCAAAGTGGAGTGTCTGGGTTTTGTAATGCAAAACCAGCGCCTACTGCTGGGAGCATTAATAAGGCCGTGGTGAAAAATATGGTATTTCGACCACCACATAAACGTATGAAGAAACTACTGGGTATCCTCAACGTTGCACCTGTTAGGCCAGAAATCGCCATTAAGGTAAATAATTCGGTTTTTTCAAAGGTAAATCCAAGATTCAGCATTTGTACCGTGATCACGCCCCAGTACAACCAAACCGCAAAACCTGCTAATAAACTAGGGATCGAAATCCATAGATTACGATTTGCTATCCTTTTACCTTCTTTATCCCAGAAATCCTTGTCTTCCGGGTCCCATTTTTGCAGATCAGACATAATATTTTCTCCATTAAAGAACGACTTTACTGAAACTGACTATGGTTGTTTAGCAAAGCCCAAACAATCTGCATCAATGGGTATTTTTTTGGTTTTTTAGTGTAATAGAATGCGAACTTTGGTCAACCCTAAGGGATATTGGGGGTAGGATTATGTGTTTGATAACGCGTGAATTAAAGGCTTTGCTCGTTTTCAATTAACTACCTACTAAGTGGTAATTGGCTTACCCCAAGTAAGTTAATTTTCTGCCCAATGTTGCTGTATAGTTCACCTAAAGAAAACGCCCACAGAGAGTTAATCTATGTTTCAGGACAGCCCAGCTACAATTATGATGGTTGATGATCATCCTTTATTACGAAAGGGCCTAAATCAGTTAATTGAGTTTGAAGATGATCTTAAGGTGATTGGAGAAGCGAGTTCTGGTCAGGAGGCTATTGGGTTAGCCCTAGAGCTAGAGCCAGACCTAATTACTCTTGACCTAAACATGCAGGGTATGGATGGATTAGAAACCTTGAAACACATGCGTGATAAAGGTGTTGATTCACGAATTGTTATGCTGACAGTGTCTGACAATGATGAAGATGTAGTCGATGCTATTCGTTCCGGTGCCGACGGTTATTTATTAAAAGACATGGATCCTGAAGACATCATCGAAAAATTACGCGAAGCGGCACTGGGTAAAATGGTGATGAGCGCAAAATTAACAGAAGTACTCGCTACAGCATTACGTAAACCTGAAAGGGCAGGTAGCAGAGCGTTAGCCAGTCTAACGAGCCGTGAACTTGAAATACTGAAACTTATTGCTAAAGGTATGAGTAACAAATTGATTGCAAGAGAATTAGATATTTCTGACGGCACGGTTAAAGTGCATGTTAAACACTTTCTTAAGAAATTGAATTTGCGCTCACGCGTCGAAGCGGCGGTGTGGATGGTACATCATCAACACGGCTAGTCTTTGATTGTTAGCTATTTTATGAATTTAGCCTCAGTTAGGGGGAGAAAAATTCATCTTCTATTGACTATTTTGACCAACGGTCCAGGGCTTGTTCATCAGTCTCCTTAGCGTTAACCCATTTCATGCCACTTGGCGTGCCTTCTTGCTTCCAAAATGGAACGTCAGTTTTTAAAAAGTCCATGATAAATTCACAGGCTCTAAACGCATCTTCTCGGTGTTTCGAGGATATGCCTACAAACACAATTTGCTCTGAGGATTGGATTAATCCCACTCGATGAATGACTCTTATTTGGCCCAACTTCCAGCGTTTTCTGGCTTGTAAGCAGATGTTCATCAATGATTTTTCAGCCATGCCAGGGTAATGTTCTATGTGTATTGAGGATACGCTTGAGTCTTGATTGAAATCTCTTACTAAGCCAATGAAAGTGACAATGGCACCATCGCTATCGGCATTAGCTCGTAGACTGTTGTATTCTGCACCTTGGTCAAAGTCTTGCTCTTGAATACTGATCATCTCTAACCCCCGGTTACAGGCGGAAAAAACGCAAGTTCATCACCGTCATTCACTATGGCGTCTTCCCCGGTCAAGGTTTGATTTACTGCGCACAGCACGTCTCGCTCAGATAAAAATTGCCATTTTTCACCACGGCTAACCAATTGCTGTTTGATATCAGCTACGGTTTTTTCGTTGTTTACTTCAAAGTTTAAACTGGCGGTATCTAAATGTTCGCGCAAACTAGCAAAGAAGCGTATTTGAATCATGTTATTGCCCTCGTCCAAGGCCCCGTTTTACCGCCTTGTTTGGTTAACACCCTTACCGTGTGGATAGTCATAGACGGGTCTAACGCCTTACACATATCAAACAGTGTCAAAGCAGCTATTGTCACACCAGTCAATGCTTCCATTTCAACTCCGGTATTACCCGTTAGTTTACACAGGCATAACACGCGTATTTGACTGTTTTCGTTATCAATTTCAAAATCAATATGTATTTTTGTGAGTAGCAGCGGATGACAAAGGGGGATTAAGTTTGCGCAGTTTTTAGCGCCTTGAATACCGGCTATTCTAGCCACACTAAATACATCACCTTTGATGACTTGATTGTTTTGAACTTGCTGCAATGAATCAGCAGATAACGATAGGTAACCTTCAGCCGTGGCCTGGCGGACAGTTTGCTGTTTTTCGGTCACGTCAACCATATGCGCTTTGCCGTGTTGATCAACATGACTTAACTGAAGATTTGGTGTTGAGAGGGTCATGCTTGGCGACTCTCGCACGGTGCGGCAGATTTGTTTAAATGTGGAATAAAATTACACGGGCCTTGGGCTCCGTTTAACTGTGGCTGAATAATCTCAGTCCAGGCCGTCTTACAAGCGCCTGTTGAGCCTGGAACACAAAACATAACTGTACCATTAGCTAATCCTGCAATGGCTCGAGATTGAATGGTTGAGGTGCCAATTTGTTGAAAAGAAATATGTCTAAATAACTCACCAAATCCTTCTACTTCCCTGTCAAAAAGGGGTTTTATCGCCTCTGGTGTGGAATCTCTCTGCGTGAACCCTGTACCACCGGTGATAAGTACCGCCTGAATATTAGGATCTGCTATGTATGCTGATACTAATGCACGGATTAGGTAGACATCGTCAATCACAATATCTCGTTTGAGTACTTTATGGCCAGCCTCAGCAGCACTAACTGCAAGGTATTCCCCAGAGGTGTCAGTGTGTGTATTTCGAGTGTCAGAAACCGTAAGAACCGCTATTGATAAAGGCTCAAACTTTTTGTTTGAATGACTCATGACTGTCCTCGTTGAATATGGGTGAATCGATAGGTTGAAAATGTTGCATGGCAAACCGCCATTCATCAGGCGAGTTAGCATTGAATAAACTGGATTGACGTTTTGCTTTTATTTCAGTTAACGGGAAATGTGAACATAAACGGTTGACTGAAAAACAATTGGTAAAACGTAATGTGTAATCCAGTTTTAGCCTGAGCAGGGGAGAATTGTGTAAAAACAAGGGAAGGTTATGTTTGCCATATCGTACGTTGTTATCGCTTGAATTTCCTTGGTCTATTAAAGTTTGTATTGTCGAATAATTGAGTAACGGCAAATCCACTGGGATAATCAATAAATTATCGTTTGGAAAACGCATGGCCGCGCTATGAATGCCAGAAAGAGGGCCTTTGTGAGGGATTAAATCCGGAATGTACCCAGAAGAACTGTCGTTACGGCTGATCACCACTTGGCTGACTGAAGTCTGTTCGAGTAATTGTAAGGCTCGATCGATCATTGTTTGATTTTGGATTTTTAGTAGCGCTTTATCAACTCCCATTCTGGTGGATGCGCCACCTGCTAGAATTACCGCGATGGTGTTCATATTACCCCCCTAACATGGCTAGTTGTTTAGTTGCACCGGTATAACCTTGGCCTAAATAATGAGTGGCGTCTTTATCTTGTAAATGAGCCACTATGTATCGACAAACATTTTCTACATCGTCATTGGCTAATAGATGCCTTATATCTAAGCCTTGCTCAGCAAACAAACACAGATGTAACTTACCTTGGGAAGAGACCCTTAGCCTATTACATGACTTACAAAAATCCTGACTGTAGGGCATGATTAAGCCAATATTACCTTGGTAATCTGGGTGACTAAATTCTTGAGCTGGACCGGCATCTTTTTCCCGAACAATTCGCTGCCAACCTTGCTGTAATAAGGAGTCTTTTAACATGCTGCCTGGCACGTGGTTGTCGGCAAAAAAAGCACCGTTATCACCGGTTTGCATTAATTCAATGAAACGCCATGTTACGGCATGATGTTTTAAGTAATCAAAAAAGGTTTCGAGTTGTTGGTAGTTAAATTGTTTAAGCAAAACAGTGTTCAATTTGACATTTTTCAAACCAGCAGCAATTGCTTTGTCTACACCGGCTAGAATATCGGTCAGCTTTTGATTGCCAGTGATAGCCTGAAACATCCTAGGATCAAGACTGTCAGCACTGACATTTATCGCATCTAGGCCCGCTTCTTGGTATTTTTGTATGTCGCGATTGAGTAAAAAACCGTTGGTGGTCATAGCCACCTTTTCAATTCCTTGGGTTTGTTTACACAACTTAATAATATCAACTAGATCTTTTCTCAACGCTGGTTCGCCACCAGTGATGCGAATTTTAGTAGTGCCCAATTTAGCAAACGCTTTAACAAGTGTGCCTATTTCCGTAATTGACAACCCACCTTTGGGGGTATCGCAATCATTACCATTTGGCAGGCAATAATTGCAGCGGAAATTACACATTTCAGTAATTGAGAGGCGTAGATAGTTAAACCGTCTTCCAAAAGTATCTTGTAATTGCACTCACACACCTTTCAGTTTTGTGTCAATAAACTCTGCTCGAGCTTGTTGACTGTTGTCGGTTAACTTGGCGTAGCGGACTCTCAAACTTTGTATGGGTTGTAGCTTACTGGTTTAGCAATATCAAAGGTTGGGAGGTTATTTGCTGATTAGATTGAAGTGTGAACCACAAAATGCTTTTTTGTTATTACGCTGAAGGAATACCCCTTAATAGGTAGGACCCCTTCAACTGTTGTAAATAGAAGTGACAAGCCACACACAAATACTTGTGACCTGTTTTAAACAAAACGACTTGCTTAGCTAAAACTTAATCGTGGCCATGGCCCATAGTTTACTGGTGTCTACTGAATAGTCATCAGCACTATAGTTGGCATATTTAATCAATAATCCAACTTTTTCAGCTAGGGGATACTTACCGACTAAGTTAATTTCATTACCATAATCAATAGAACCTACATCTGAGGTGAGTTGGTGAAAAACAGCTGTCAGACCAAGTTTACCTACTTTGCCTGAAGCTTTGATATAGAGGTCATTGATACCTTGCGCCGGGGTGCCTAAAAACTTATCAGTGAACCCTTGGAATTTGTGCAAAGTGGCGAGGGGAGTAGTGAACCCTTTACCCTTGTCGCTACCTAATGATTCGTAGCCAACGCCTAGATTAACCGCTGCGACTTTTGTGCCTAATTCAAGGGTGATGTAGTCTGCTGAAAAGTCTATGGGATTATCACCCGTTTCTGATTGTGTAGCATAAGAAGCATGGATCTTAATAGCTGACACATTGCCATCATAGCTCATACCAATCGTTCTGGTTGCGATTGCATTAGCGCTATCAAAGTCTAATTCATAAACAAAACCCGACACCTTATGTTGTTTATCAATGGCGTAATTAACATTCAATAGATGTAAGTTACCGGCTAAATCAGAGTTAACGCTATTCGGTCCAAAAATACGGTTTACATTGTATACATAGCTATAGTCTGCCTTTAGCCCGTTTTGATTGTCATATTGCAATCGATAACCGTCATAGGTCTGTTCATTTTGACGCCATGCCACGCCACCAACAAAACGTTGGTTATTGTGATTGATCCGTTGTCGGCCTGCTGAGATTGTCATATTTCCTGCTTTGTAACCAATATAAGCTTGATTTAAATCAGTATCGGTTGGGTCGGCGACTACTGGGTACTGGCTATTACCGTTAACAGTACTGTTGTAGTTTTCATTACCAATAGCAGTCACATTATCTACTTCTATAACGGTATAAAAACCATTCAAATTGCCGCTTTCATAACGTAAACGGGTAAGCAGTGTTGACGCATTGGCAGTTTTGTCCACATTGTCTTGGTCTACTCGCTCAAAACGATAACGCATGGATAGATTGGTTTTACCTTCTGATACGGCTTGTTGAAAGTCTTTGAAGCCTTCAGCTTGAACAACCGGGCATACAAACAACCCAATTGTGGTTGCTGTAGTGAGTGCAGCGGTAATTGCCTGTGCGATTGATGTTTTCATAGTCTATTTTCTCCATTAATTAACTATGTGTATTTTAAGCTTTTTGTTTGTAAAAACACTTATAAAACAACGGCATACCTACATTTAGATGGGGTTGGATTAAAGGCGTAAGATCGACTACCTCTTATGAGGCATAAGAAGCAGTACTTTTGGGGGAGAATACAATACATCACTATAGAAATAGGTTAGCCAGGGCGACCATCTATTCTTGGTGCGCTTAGGATAGGCAGATACAACGCCACAAAAGAACCAAAGGTGATACACCAAAGTACAGCGGATACTAGCCAAAATTGCAGGCTATATTGTGGCCAAAGGGCAACCAATAAGCTTCTGGTTAATGCACTTAAAATGATCGCCATAAAAGCCAATTGCATTATGTGACCTACTTTAAGTTTACGCCCGGTATGCCCTAAAGACACGCGCGCGGTCATAGCGCTTATCATGCCACCTATCAAACCCACCGTTAAGCTGTGTAGGGCGGTACTTAAACTGATGCTACCAAAAATGAAATGTATGCCCATTAGCAGTAAACCAATAGGGGCAAATATCATGGCGAAATGTAGTGACCAGACTAACGGTACTTTGAGGGTGACCCAAGGTCGCCACCTTAATTGTCGAATAAGATTTAGTAAGGCACTGCTAAAACACAATATTGCAAGTAACCATTGGTTGTGAGTCAAACCGCTAATGATTAACCCAAACAGTATCACTATAGAAAGTAGCGCGAGTATTTCCAACCATTTAAGCGGTGACACTTTAGCTGTGCTAGTGCCGTTGGCGGTAAACATCGGAATGACACGGCCACCGAGAAAGGCTACCAAAAATGTTACCAATAGCACCATGCCATGAAAACCTTGTGTGGCCAATGAAGCAGAGAAATCAAATTGTGGTAGATAGGTTAAAACATTGGCTGTGGTCATCAACAATAAAACAGGAACAAACACTAAGTTACGATACTGCCTGATTTTGATCAAAGGTACCGCTAACAAAAGCGCTGTTAGTGGTAAAAACGCTAAATCAGCAGTCATTGTGAAGAGCAGGTTGATGTCAGGGTTAAACGCCAACAGTGTTCTGGGCAATAGCCATATCAAGCTCAGAAATAGTAATTTATTGCCTTTAATGCTGGGTATATTGGTCCAAGTCTGAACAGCGGTTAATAAAAAACTCGCTATTATGGCAGGCACAAAACCAAACAACATTTCGTGGCTATGCCACCAAAATACACCATTTACCGGAGAGAATGACAGCTGCCCTGATAATGTTAATAGCCAAATTAACATGGCTAAAAATGCAAATAGACTGCCGAATAAAAACAGTGGTCGAAAACCTAATCGCAATATAGGTGTTAATGTCAGTTCTTCTTTTAGATCAGTGATATTAAGCATCAGTATTTCTAGTCCATATCTAAAAAGTTATATTCTTGGGCTTTTGAAATACGTTGTTGGTAACGTTCCCGTTTTATGGCTAAGTGCATGAGTAACATACATGTTGCGAGTACACCATATAGCAGCATAAAACATGCACTGTAGACGCCAATTGTATCTACAACGAAACCAAAGAGTACTGGAAGCGTGCAACCTCCTAACGCCCCTAACATAGCAACCATCCCGCCGACGCTACCCATTTGTTCTGGGTAATAATCATTAATCAGTTTATATACACTGGCTCGACCAAAACCTTGGGCTAAACCTATAACCAGTAATAAAAAAGTAAAAATCCAAACGTTTAATTCAATTGATAGTTCGACGTCTTTTTCAACCCCATGGATAGTCATGGTAGTGGGGGGATAACTGAGAAAAAACAAACACACTAGACATATCCAAAATACATTCCAATTGACTTGCCTTGCGCCAAATCTATCTGCTAGCCAACCTCCTGCTGCTCTTGCCATACTTGAGCTGATTACAAATAACAAGGTTAATGCCATCGCTTGATTAAAGGGTAATTTGTAGGCATTCACATAGTATTGAGGTAACCACAAAATTAAGGCTAGAAAGCTGCCAAAAACAAAATAATAATACAATCCGAATCGCCATACTTTTGCTTGGCCTAGTGGCTTAATATAAAAAGCCAAATCTTTTTGCTGTTTGTTAGTGATAAACCTAGGAGTATTCGGTGCAATCAACCAAAACGCCAAACAACTAACTAATACCATAACACTGTACGCTGGGCCTATGTACTGCCAGCCCCATACATCTTGAATATAAGGAATTAAGATAAAACTTAGCGCCGCACCAGCGTTTCCTGCGCCAAATACACCCATCGCAGTGCCTTGTTCATTACTATCAAACCAATCGGTAAGATAACGAATACCAATCGTAAATGAGACACCAGATATACCTATTAGTGCACCTATGCATACATAACCAAGGTAGCTTTCAATTTTGGGTAATAAAAATAGCGGTAACACTATGAGCAGCATTTGTATGATCATCAGTGTTTTGCTTGAATAACGTTCGCACAATATACCCACAGGTAAGCGTAATAATGCGCCAGTTAAAATAGGGGCTGAGAGTAGTATGCCAATTTGAGTGCCAGATAAGTTAAGTTGTTGGGTTAACTCTATGCTCATCACAGAGTACAAAGTCCACACCGAAAAGTTCACAGCAAAGGTAATAGTGGCCATAATAAGTGCTCGGGTAGCACGCTGTTTTTTGGTTGCGGAGTTCACTCTGTATTAAACCTGCAAATTTTCAATATGAGTCACTATAATCCTTGATAAATAACATCGCTATATCTCCAACTAGTTGTAAATTTTTACAGATGTTAATTTAGCTACCTATTCGTAGGTATTAAGCCTATAAGCCACGCGGTATAGCGATTAAGCTAGTTGTACCACCTTAGCGTTAGTAAAGTTTTTCAGGGGCATTGTGTTTCAGTTTAGCCACTAATAAGCACCAAAAAAGCGTGCCATTATTGTTTTAGTTACCAACAATATTTGTGTGCCATGTGCACTTTAGGAGTAAACAATGTCTACTGAAAGCAGATTGAATCTGTTTAATTTTGCAGACCCTAAAATCAAAACGCTACATATTACTTGGTTTGCGTTTTTCTTAACCTTCGTTGTTTGGTTCAGCCACGCACCCTTGATGGTATTTATCAAAGAGGCTTTTGATTTAAGTACGGCGCAAGTCAAAGCATTACTCATTTTAAATGTTGCGCTAACTATACCCGCGCGGATAGTTATAGGCATTTTGGTGGATAAGTTTGGACCCCGGCATGTATACAGCGGTTTGCTAATTAGTTCGTCTTTTATCTGTTTTGGTTTTGCTATGGCTGATAGTTATGCGCAACTTGCTTTGTTTCGATTTTTATTAGGATTTGTCGGTGCTGGTTTTGTGATTGGCATTCGTATGGTTGGTGAATGGTTTCCAGCCAAACAAGTAGGGATCGCTGAAGGTATTTATGGCGGTTGGGGCAATTTTGGCTCTGCAGCTGGTGCCATGACTTTACCTAGTTTAGCGCTGATGTTTGGGGGCGATGACGGATGGCGTTATGCGTTGGCTCTGACAGGTGTATTAACTCTAGTGTATGGCGTATTTTATTATTTTCAGGCTCGAAATACTCCAAAAGGCTCAACCTATTTCAAACCTAAAAAATCAGGTGGCTTAGAAGTAACCAGTAAGAGAGATTTTTACTTTTATCTGGCGATTAATATCCCCATGTACTTAGCCTTAGCCGTATTAGCGTGGAAGTTATCACCAGCCGGAGTCAATTTGTTTGGTGAAAATGCAATGTACGGACTATGGATTAGTTTAGCTGTGTTGTTTGTGGTGCAGACTATCCAAATTTATAAAGTTAACAAAGAAAACTTGGCCCATGGTGTGCCACAACTTGAAAAGTATAAATTTAAGCAAGTGGCCATACTCAGTGTTGCCTACTTTGTTACTTTTGGCTCAGAACTCGCTGTGGTATCTATGTTACCGCTTTTTTTCTTGGACACTTTTGCCGGTTTAGACCCCGTTAAAGCGGGTTTGTTGGCGTCTGGTTTTGCATTTATGAACCTAGTCGCAAGGCCAACAGGCGGATGGTTTTCTGACAAATTTGGTCGCCGTAAAAGTTTAATGATTTTGATTGGTGGGTTATCTGTTGGATATTTTATCTTGGCTCAGATTGATGGAAGCTGGTGGATCCCCGTAGCTGTTGCTTCAACAATGATGTGTTCGTTTTTTGTGCAAGCCGGGGAGGGAGCGGTATTTGCGATTGTGCCCTTAGTAAAACGTCGTATGACCGGGCAAATTGCTGGCATGACAGGGGCATATGGCAATGTGGGCGCTGTGACCTATCTGACGGTGCTGTCTTTTGTTGATTACAGTACCTTTTTCTTAGTGATCAGTGGGTCAGCGATATTTATATTTTGTGCCTGCTGGTTTTTGGAAGAACCTAAAGGCCAAATTGCTGAAGTGGCCGCTGATGGCAGTGTGCACCTGATTGACGTAAGCTAAATAAATGAACCATTATGAATGCTCAGTTGCTCGTTTCAGTCTGAGCTTTTATTTCAGAGGTGTAGACGCATAGTTATGAGCGACCATCAGAAACAATCGACAAAATTAGACGTTGAGGTGGGCTGTGCATCTATTGCTGGGGTTAAACCCGTCAATGAAGATGCAGTGCAGGCGTATATTCCAATCACTGAACATGCCCTTATTAATAAAGGGGTAAGTGTTGTTATTGCAGATGGTGTTAGCAGTGCAGAGGCAGGGCGACAAGCGAGTCAATTCAGTGTTGCTACCTTTATTGAAGAGTATTTTCGTACACCAGATACTTGGTCAGTCAAACAATCAGGGCAAAAAACATTATCTGCAATAAATCTTAATCTATTTAAAAAGAGTCACGCCTTTGTGCAACAAGAAAAAGGTTTTCTGTGTACTTTTAGCGGAGTGGTCATTAAGTCTTGTACGGCTTACTTTTTCCATGCGGGTGATTCGCGTTTATATCGATTTAGAAAAGGCGAAATCAGCCAATTAACCCGTGATCACACAGTTAATATTGGCAAAGGTAAAAATATTTTGTCCCGTGCTGTAGGCATGGATAACGTATTACAAATTGATTATGGTAAGTCAGATTTAGCCAGCGGTGATTTGTTATTGTTAACCACCGATGGTGTGCATGATTTTTTAACCGATGAGCAATTGCAGCTGGCATTAAGTAGTGAAGCAACACCACAAGAAATATGTGATGGATTGATCCAACAAGCGCAAAATGCAAAAAGTGATGACAATATTAGTTGCGCTATTGCACATATAAAAACCTTACCTGAAGAAAGCCGTGACGACTTTAACTTTAAGTTAACTCGGTTACCTTTTCCTCCGGATCTTGAACCCGGCATGAAACTCGATGGTTATAGAATAGAAAAAGAGTTATTTGCCAGTAGCCGTAGTCACGTATATTTGGTGACGGATACACAACCCAATCAACAAATGGTGATGAAAACGAC